>Ga0153996_1001221_pt1 | contig 10561 bp, 5 predicted proteins | sample TSNC080MetaG_FD_104728 | JGI IMG/M metagenome (GOLD analysis project Ga0153996, IMG submission 104728) | Attine ant fungus gardens microbial communities from North Carolina, USA - TSNC080 MetaG | ecosystem: Host-associated > Fungi > Mycelium > Unclassified | place: USA: North Carolina, Lumber... | reverse complement strand
TTTGGGGTAATTTTATCAGATAATCCAATTTACGCCAATTATATTATATTACTTTATACCATGTTTTTCAACTATTCCGTGATTTTATTGTCAAATTTATCATAGTATCACTTTGCACTTATAGCGTAATAATAGATTACAGTTCTATATGCTAAATTGGTAAATTGTCACAGTTTGAATTTTTATTAACAATTTCACCTTCAGAATTATTTAAGATTTTCATAAACCTTATATTTAATGAATTTATAGGCATTTCTCATAATGTCGATTTATGTATATTTATGCAATTCTTAAGATTTTCTTTTTGTATATTTTTACTAAATAAATAGTTGTACCGCAGTCTAATTTATGCTAAAATAACTCCTGTGGGATAACTCTTTAAGTAAGGAGGTTTTTTGTATTGAATGTGCAAGAACGAATAGCATCGCTTCGCTCATTGATGAGCGAAAGAAAAATCGATGCCTATATCATTCCTTCGGCCGACAATCATCAAAGCGAATATGTTGGTGAACACTTTAAATCAAGAGGGTTCATCACCGGCTTTACCGGGTCCGCCGGCGACGCTGTCATCACGCTGGATGATGCGGGACTGTGGACTGACGGCAGGTATTTCATTCAGGCCGAAAAGCAATTAGCCGGATCCGGCGTCAAGCTTTTCAAACTGGGTGAGCCGGATGTTCCATCGATTCGGGAATATCTTCAGGATATCCTTCCCGAAAACGGAACGATAGGTTTCGATGGACGGGTGATCGCCATGCAGGAAGGACAGTCTTTTGCGAATGAATTCGCAGGCAAGAACATAAAGATCGAATATAATTACGATCTGATCAATGAAATTTGGAATGACCGCCCCGTCCTCTCAGAGGAGCCCGCTTTTATACTCGATGAAAAATACTGCGGCGAAAGCACCGCCTCAAAACTTGCGCGGATCAGATCAGCCATGGAAGATTACCATGCCAATGTACACATCCTCACTACTCTGGATGACATTTGCTGGCTTATCAACATGAGGGGTAATGATGTTAAATACTCTCCGTTGATCTTGTCCTATGCAGTCATAAGATCTGAAACGGCAGATTTATTCATCGATGAGAGAAAGCTGAGCGACGAGGCAAAAACAGCGCTCTCGAAAAACAACTTTACTATTCACCCGTATAATGATATTTACGAAACGGTGAAGCAACTCAGCTCCGATGATGTGGTTCTGATCGACCCGACCAAAATTAACTACGCGATATATAACAATATCCCAGATGTTGTAAGAAAGGTTGAAAAGCCAAATCCTTCCATCTTATATAAAGCGGTAAAAAATAAGGTCGAGATCCATAATACTATCAATGCACATATTAAAGACGGTGTCGCTGTCACCAAGTATATGCATTGGATTAAAACCACTGTGGGGAAGGTGAAAATCACAGAAATCAGTGCGGCTGAAAAGCTGGAGTCTTTCCGTCAGGAAAGTCAAGGTTATCTCTGGCAAAGTTTTGAACCGATATGCGCATATAAAGAACATGCCGCCATCGTTCACTACTCAGCCACTCCCGAAACAGACATTGAGCTAAAACCCAGCCATCTGTTTCTAAACGACACCGGCGGTAACTATTATGAAGGTTCTACCGACATAACCAGGACCTTCGTTTTGGGTGAAATTACCGAACAGGAGAAAACACACTTTACCACTGTCGTAAGAAGCATGATCAATCTGGCCCGGGCTAAATTCTTACATGGCTGCAAAGGGTTCAATCTCGATATTTTGGCGCGTCAGCCGATGTGGGAACAAAATATTGATTTCAAACACGGTACCGGTCATGGTGTCGGCTATCTCTTAAATATTCATGAAGGTCCTGCCGGTTTTAGATGGCAGATCAATCCAGCAAAGAGCGAAACCAGCAATCTGGAGGCCGGAATGATTATTACCGATGAACCGGGAATCTATATCGAGAATTCACATGGTATACGCATTGAAAATGAATTAGTAGTTCGCGCCGGGGAAGCGAACGAATTCGGCCAATTCATGTACTTTGAACCGGTCACCTATGCTCCGATTGATCTGGATGCTATCGATCCGGATCTGATGAATCGGGAAGAAAAGGCATATTTAAATGACTATCATCGCAAAGTATATGAAGTTCTCTCACCGCATCTCGATGGCGAACTCAGAGAATGGCTGAAAGAATATACTCGTGAAATATAATTAACTGGAGGAATGAAAATTATGGGAGAAACAGCAGTTAGCAAAAAACGCCCATTTGGGTTCTACGTATGCTCTTTATCATTTACTTTTGAAAGAGCCGCATATTACACTGCAAAATATTTAGTCGCAATCTGGCTTGCATTAGAAGTAGCCAAGGGCGGACTGGGATTAAGCACTGCACAAGGTGCTGCAATGTCCGGAAACTTTGTCGCTTTCACTTATATTACACCTATTGTTGGTGGTTGGATTGCTGACCGTTGGTTGAGTCCGAGACTTTGCGTTATCATCGGTGCCATTTTGATGGGATTGGGGTATTTATGCGCATGGCAGGCAAGCAGTATTCCTATGGTTTGGATCATGATTATTTTGGTCGCAGTCGGTACCGGTTTCTTCAAAGGGAACCTTTCAGGCGTTAACGGTGCTTTATTTCAGAACCAAGATGAATTAGACGCAGCATTTTCGATCCAATATACATTTGTCAACATTGGTTCCTTCATAGGAACAACATTCATAGTATTACTTGCTAAATCAGTGAGTTATAATTTCGTGTTCTTAGTATGCGCCATTCTTCTATTTGTCGATGCGGCATGGTTTTTACTCGGAACTAAATTTTTAGGCGATGCCGGAAAGAAACCTTTCAAGCACGATGCCAGAGAATATGTTGTTGAAGACAAGAAAAAAGAACAAGAAAACAAACCACTTACCACCATCGAAAAGAAAAGAGTAGGTGCAATTATCTTAGTTACTGTATTTTCAATTATATTCTGGATGGTTTGGTATTTGACTTATATGCCAATGTACTTTCATTTCGGTCCGGATTTCGGGAATCATGCAAACTGGATGATCGGTAGCTTTGAAGTGCCCTCATCATATTTTGATTCACTGAACGCACTTTGCTGTATTGTTTTAGGACCAGTACTTGCAAAAGTATGGATCAGACTTTCCAAACGTCCACAAGGTGATATGAGTATGTTTAAGAAAACTGCTCTTGGGATGGCTCTGATGGGTATCGCTTTCCTTGTTATGGCTGCTGCCGATTTATTAAGAGGCCAAGGTCAGGCTAATCTTATGTGGATCATATTAGTTGGTATTCTGATGTCGGTTGGTGAAATGGTATTCTCGCCACTAGGTAACTCCTTCATTAATAAGTTTTCACCGGCTAAATTGCTCGGATTATTGTTGGGATTATGGCCTATCGCTGTATTCTTTGCCAATATGATGTGGCCTAAATTGTATGCTTTCTTAGAAACCAAGAGCTTTGCCCCAGCTTATAGTATTGTAGGTGCAATTGTTGTAATCTGCGGCATCATACTATGGGCAATGAGCAGAAGTCTTGATAATCTGACAAACGAAGCAGATTAATTATATAATATTTTAAGGGAGCCTTGCAGAGGTGTGAGTCACCCCCTGACAAGTAGGCAGATTAAAAAACAAAAATTTTCTATCTCCAATCACCGGATATAGTGGTTGGAGATATTTTTATTCAGCTTTGTTTTGCAGGTGATTCCTGTATTCTGAAGGCGTCATGCAGTTCAGTCGTTTTTGATATCGAAAACCATTATGGTTGCGCTTTTTCTTAAGAGCTTCATTGCAGGCATTAACCTGTTCCCAGAAAGAAGGAAGATCCTTCTGGTCTACCAGATAGCCAAAGCTTTTGACGGTGCGCTGCCTTAGGGAAGTATCAGGTTAGGGACGGTATCCCTGAGTCACCCGAATCTGAGTTTTTACGGTGCCGTCTTTAAAGGTTTTTTATCTTTTCCAATCATATAGGTACCTCCTAAATAGTTATATATAATTACAGATATATAGAGCATAACGCAAATAATAAAATCAAAATAGTCCCAGAAACTTGATTTTCTGGGATTACTAGAGAAAATTAATATATATTTTACGGTAAAACTGTAAAAGTCAGGTTACAATACACCTCCAAACTAATGTAATTTTATCATACATCAGTTTGAGGGTTTATACAATCTGGGAAGGTCTCCCAAAAGCATAAAGCAACGGCAGGGGGCTCTCAGTCCTCTGCCGTTTTTCTATAAGCCCATCTTCTATATCTCCTAAAATACTATTTGTAGCCACTAATAACAACATTATTAAACATCACAGGTTTTGACTCGCCAAAAGTTGTAAATGTACCAGAAAATGTCAACTTATATGCCGTATTACTTGAATACCTTGTTGCCGATTTACTAGTACAATTAAAATACTGTGGCCAAACTGTTCCTTTTAATGCTTTTACAGAAATATTACGAGCATTGGAGACCGTACCATTACTGACATCAAATGTCATCGTCGCTTCAACAACACATGACCCCTTATTCGCATACTTTGTTTGAGTTTTAATTGCTTTAGAAGCTGCTTGAACCGGTAAGCTCATCACTACTATCATTATCAAAAGTGCAGTAATTAAGGTAACTATTTTAAAATTTGAGTTAATCTTTTCTTTTGTTTTCATTTTCTCCTCCTTATATTTTAATGGGCTTATAGTACTTCTCTATGAATCATTAAGAACACTATATACTTTCGGAACGGTTATATCTTTACACTCATTACCATACTTAATATCATAAACATCTTCCTGACTAATTGGTATTTGCTCATCAAAATTAATATCCGGCATCATTGCTTTATACATAGTGTATATCAGAATCGTTTCAACAGTATTATCATACTCAATACGCTCTAACTTACGTGAGGTAGCATCAAACCAAAGTACCCAAATTTTTTCATCTATACCATAATAGTTTTCATATGCTTTTTTAACTTCGATATGGTACAATGTCGTGTTAATAGCTGATTCGTATAAATCCTTAAAACTAATCTGCTCAAAAATCCGCTCAAAACTTGGATCAGCAATTGTTGCTTTAATCATTTTTTTATCAAACAGTTCTGCTTCTTCTTCCTTTTTTAAATACGCGTTACTGGATATATTAACTTTTTCACTAGCAATAGTATCTTCTAACCCTGTTCTATCAATGTCATAGTTCTTATAAAAAACTTTTTGATCATTATATTTATAAATTGTATACGCCTCATTATTTTCAAGAACATGATATTCAATATATTCGTTTACGTTGCCTTCAGGACACTCTTCTTTAATATCAGAATAAATCATTTTTTTGTCTCTTCTTACTATTAAAAGTGAAGAATAAAAATGCTCTCCATCACTGCGTATTACCTTATTATAACCTTCTAGTTGGTAAGCATTGGACGAATTGAAATTTTTAATTTCATCGAAGACCCATTCTGAATTTGTATTTTGATTGCAACCTACAATGAAAAAGCTTATTAAGCAGCAAGTGGCTACTAGTGCTTTATGCTTACATTTATCCAAACGCCTCCCCCTCTCCTTTTTTATGATTACATTATTTTAAATAATTGTTTATTTCATAATTATAGCATATATTTCCATTTTTATCAATATATATCTGTTAAATATTGGAATATAAGAAATATATTCTGTTTATTTATCCGTTTTTATTTTTTTAATAGTTAATTTATGTAGAGTAAAAAGATATAATGTTTGCTAGGTCGAATTGGCTAGGGGCTTGAGTAAACTCAGCTATGGAGCAAGGCTCCTTTTTTATGAATAAATATAGAAAAACGGGCTCCGATGACCCCGTTTTTCGTGGTATAATAAATTATGCGACTAAATAATTATACAAACTTGGACAATCTTATCAATTAGTTTTTCCATTAAGTTTGGAAGGGTTTATACCAAAAGATGATTCTGTCCGATTGCTGAGCCATGTATTGGAAGGAATGGAATATACAAAGTTGTTTCAAAATAATAGATGTCAGAGTCACTTACATAGAAGAGGAATGCTTAACCTAGAGTAAATCAAGGCGGAAGATTATTAAGGTATGCCAAAAACAGATCATTCCCCACCTTAGTAGGGATAATGATCTGTTTTTGTCATAAAGCGAAGGAGCCGCGCTCCTTGATTAAAATTTAATCAATTTGCGACAGTCCCTTACTATAATTGGTTTAATTTTTATACTATCCTGTTGGTTTATTATTCCTAAACTCATATATATTAATTTTATTGAATTTTCATAACATCATTCTAATTCTGTCACTAAGTCATCAATATAAGCTTCACCGTCAACTCCAACAATTCTTATATCAATAAATTGTAAAGGAAAATATTACTATTTTTTTAATGTTCGCTCAAAAAATTATTTTTACGAACGCTTATTTTGAACTTTTATCTCTTCCCATTCCGAAACTGCACCGGCGTCATCTCATACGCCTTTTTAAAGAGCCGGTTAAAATGTTCCACATTCTGATATCCGATTGAAATCGCGATATTTTCCACCGTCGAACTGCTGCTGCGCAGCATCGCCTTGGCTTTCTTCATTCGGATCTTTTTAACAATCTCACCGAATGTCATCCCTGATTTCTCTTTGATGTATTTTGATAAGTAAGGTTTGGAAAGATAAAATTGTCTGGCCAGATCATCCAGAGAAATATCGGTATAATTCGCCTGAATAAAGTTCATGATCTCGATCATCCGTTCATCCTTGCATTCATCACTGTTTTTTATTTCGTCAATCCTGTTTACCGCGACAATCAGCGCTTCTATCGATGCCTTTATAATATCAGGATCAATTCCGACCCCCCAGTATATCTTATCATTGCAGATGACCTGTACATACGCTACCGCCTTAGATGAAGAACCTTTAGTTAGGATATGTTCTTCGTAAAACGCAAGTTCATAGCTGATGTTAAAGTAATGTTTGATAGCATTGCTCACCGCGTCCAGACGGCCGTTACCGATCCCGGTGATCACCCGCTGTCCGTTTGCATGGGTTATAGTAGCTTCGGCGATAATTCCGTTATCCTGCGCAAAATGGCACTCTTCCAGAGTGAACACTCCTTTGGCATTGACATAATTATCTTCAAATATATGATATACCCATTCCGGCGTTAATTCTTTATGCGCCTTATCAGAAACATCTTTCACCAGATATCCGACCTCTTCCTTCATCTTTTCCGGAAGATTGATGCCGAAGCTCTGTTTGAGAATATAGTTGACTCCGCCCTTACCCGATTGGCTGTTGATGCGGATCACATCGGAATCGTAACGCCGGCCGACATCTTTAGGGTCAATCGGCAGATAAGGAACAGACCATTTCCCTGATTTCTTCTGTTCCCGGCATGACATACCTTTTGCAATCGCATCCTGATGGGAGCCGGAAAAAGCCGTAAAAACAAGCTCACCCCCATAAGGCTGACGCGCATCTACTTTCATCCTGGTTAAGCGCTCGTAGACTTCACATATCTCACCCATATTAGAGAAATCCAGTCCCGGATCCACGCCATAAGAATACATATTCATCGCTACCGTAATCAAATCCACATTACCGGTTCTTTCACCATTGCCAAACAGAGTCCCCTCAATTCGGTCCGCTCCGGCTAATATTCCCATCTCCGCATCTGAAACACCACAGCCGCGGTCATTATGCGGATGTAGTGAAAGAATTACATTTTCCCTATAATTCAGGTTTTTGCTGACAAATTCCACCTGACTGGCAAATACATGGGGCATGGCTATCTGTACAGTCGTAGGAATATTAATGATGGCTTTGTGCCCGGACGTTGGCTGCCAGATATCCAATACAGCATTGCAGACCTCCAGCGCGTAATCCACTTCAGTGCCGGGAAAGCTCTCCGGACTGTATTGGAACGTGAAATTACCATCGGTCTGAGACGCCAGCTCTTTCAGCAATTTGGCACCGTCTGTAGCGATCTGCTTGACCTCTTCTTTGCTCTTGCGAAAGACCTGCTCACGCTGTGCAACCGAAGTCGAATTATATACATGGATCACTGCATGAGGAGCTCCCTTAACCGCTTCAAAGGTCTTCTTGATAATATGCTCTCTGGCCTGAGTAAGCACCTGTACTGTCACATCCTGCGGAATCATATCCTGCTCAATCAACGTCCGCATAAATTGATATTCAGTCTCCGACGCCGCCGGAAATCCTACTTCTATTTCTTTAAAGCCGATCTTCACAAGCAACTGAAAGAATTCCAATTTTTCCTCCAGACTCATCGGTTCCACCAGAGCCTGATTACCGTCTCGCAAGTCTACGCTGCACCAGCGCGGGACACGGTCGATATGATCTTTTTTCACCCAGTCATAGCTGACTTCAGGCGGCATAAAGTAACTTCTTTCATACTTGTTGGCATTTTTCATTCTCTTACACTCCTTAACGCAAGAAATCATCAACTTTCTTGTCTGATTTTATATACTATAGTATACTAACATACCCATTTCTCATAAGATAGTGAATATTTTAATCATTTAAGTTGATCTTATTTAACCATGTCTGAAAGAGAAATAAAAAATCCGCATTGGTTATTCTGATCGAAATCACCAATACGGTATGATTACGCTTCTTTTCCCAAGGCCGACTCTTTTTCCGCCTTAGCCGCCGCCAAAACCTTTTCTGCTTTATTCATCAAAGCTTTATAGATCCTGCCGTCTTCCGGTATGATTGCCGTCCCAACACTGCTGGAATACTTGCAACCCTGATACTCGCCGCTCAGAGTTCGTTTCATCCGCTCAACCTGCAGCTTAACCTCTTCCATGCAGCGCAATCCATCCAAATAGACCATAAATTCATCTCCGCCTACCCGTGCTGCCAAATCGGTCTTGCGGATACTGTTCCTGACCTTCTCCGCCAGATGCTGCAGCAGCTCGTCCCCAAACAAATGTCCATAAGAAGCATTAATATCCCTAAAGCGGTCGACATCCATCAATAAAAATACACCGATATGCCGGGAACCATACTCCAGACGACGATCCAGTTCTCCTTCCGCGGCCATTCGGTTCAGCAGACCGGTAAGCGAATCACACCGTGAGAGTTCCATCAACTGCTGGCGTTCCAGCTTCATCTCATGGATATTTACCAGTTTACCGATGCAGCCTGAAAAATGACTCATTCCATGACGCCATATAACCCTTAACGTACAATGATGCCACTGCTTTTCTCCATTTGGCATGGTCAGCAGGAACTCTTCCTGAATAACCGGTTTCTCAGGATTGGCTTCAACTACCGCTTTTCGCAGCCGGTCGAAATCTTCCGGAGAGACTGGGAATTTGGACGGTCTTTCCCCGGTGGTGACATTAACCAGCACAAGATCCACGCCCAATTCGTCGTATGCCTTATCGGAGAACGTAGCTGTGTCAGTATCCCGATCATAATCAATGATAATTTCATCAGACAGAGAGGCGAGGAACTGATACTTGGTTCGCTCCTGTTCCAGTAATTCCACACTGCGCCTGGATGTATAATCATTGCCGTTAATAATGACATCCTGTGATACTTCATCAATATCGAATAACTCTTCTTCCTGATTCACGTATCTGCGGATCTTCTCCTGCATCGTCGCTGCCTGTTCATTCAGGCACTCCAGAAGCTGCGGATTGAAATATCCGCATTCACCTTGATTAATCATATCCAGAGCTCTTTCATGACTAAAGGCCGGTTTATATATCCGTTCACTGGTAAGGGCATCGTAAACATCGGCCAATGAGACAATCTGAGCCGCAATAGGAATTTCATTCCCCACCAGGCCATCCGGGTACCCCCGGCCATCCCATCGTTCATGGTGCCAGCGGCAGATATCATGAGCATAGGACAGCATTCTGGTCCCTCTCCCCTTGGGCAGATTCTCAAACATCTTAGCGCCGTAAAGGGTGTGCTTTTTCATAATCTCATATTCTTCCTCAGATAATTTCCCCGGTTTATTCAGTATTTCTTGCGAAACCGCAATCTTACCTACATCGTGCATCGCTGCAGCATTAGATATCTCGGTGATCACCCAGGGACTTAAACCGTAGGAATCATGCTTTTTAGACAGCGCCTGCAGCAATATCTCGGTAATAATACGAACGGAATGCACGTGAGCCTGAGATTCTTCATTACGAAACTCCGCAATCGTACTTAATAAATCGATTAGCAGCGCCATACTGCGCTGATTCTCTTCGACCTGTTCGTGTACCAGCTGCTCCAATTTCTTCTGTTTGGCGTATAATACGATGGTATTCTTAACTCTTCGTTTGATTATGTTCGAGTCAAACGGGCGGCTGATGTAATCCACGACGCCTGCTTCATAGCCTCTTACGATAAAATCAGTTGAATTCTCAGCAGAAATCATTACCACCGGAATATGTTCAATCCAGCCATTGGCATTCATATGTTCAAGGAACTCGAACCCATCCATAACCGGCATCATAGCATCCAATAGAATAATAGAATACCGACCACCGTTTTCCCGCATGGCTTCCAGCGCCTCCTGCCCATTAGACGCTTCCTGTATTTCATATTCGTCTTCCAGAATGTCTACCAAAAATG
>Ga0153996_1001219_pt1 | contig 10586 bp, 5 predicted proteins | sample TSNC080MetaG_FD_104728 | JGI IMG/M metagenome (GOLD analysis project Ga0153996, IMG submission 104728) | Attine ant fungus gardens microbial communities from North Carolina, USA - TSNC080 MetaG | ecosystem: Host-associated > Fungi > Mycelium > Unclassified | place: USA: North Carolina, Lumber... | reverse complement strand
TTGGGCTTCACGCAAGCACGCTTGTGTCTGAGATAGACTATAGCATTGTCCAACGTCATGTTACGGTTGCGAATGAGGTAGGCAAGGACGACAGCTGCACTACGTGACACACCCTGGATCATTCTGGCGTTGACTGAAGCCCGGTAACGATTAAGATTTGGCATACCTGCTGACAGTGAACGAGGCAATTTCTACCCGAGCAAATGGCGGCATCGATGTAGTTGCATGCGGCCTCGAGAAAGGGACGGATGTCGACGCTAGTAGCATCGTCAATGCTGATATGGTAGGTGCTGAATCCTTCCTTGTCGTAGGTAGGCAACCATGGAGCATTGAGGACCTGGACGAGATGGGTGATGTTATGTTCACGAAGCATGTCTCTGTCCTGGGCGGCGATAAAGGAGCCTATGTAGAGGGCACCTGTGGGAGGATGACCTGCAACTGGTGCTGGTGAGAGAACCTGATGCATGGGTGTGCACATGGCCTGCATAACCTCCGGAGCGACTTGGTCAAAACGAATCATGGATGGGGTGTAGAGTGGAGGATGGAATAGGGGCAAGGGTTGTTGTATGTTCTTATTTCAAGGTTTATAAGAAACCACAGAAGTGGAGGGGATGGGATGATCCCATTCCGTAGATCCCAGTGGTAAACAAAGGAGTCCAGTGTGACAAGTGCAAGTACAATCCGAATTTGATATGCGGTGGAGATTAGACGCCTGCGCGGAGAATGGCTGAATGGCTTCATCAAGTAACCGGCGCTTGGAAAGCTGGAATTGGAATTGATCTCGCGTGTCAATGTCGATCTCTTAATTCTAATGGTCCAGGCCCTCCATTCTTGATACTCATCCATCTATTGAACTCTGCTTCCCTGACAGAGACTCCACACCATCCATGACATGCACGATCGCGTGGGAGCTCCAATGCACATTCTCCATATTAATCTGTGTTTTTTTTCTTTTCATGTATGCTCAAAGCCTTCCGAAAATTTTCCAGTCAAAGAACACGTGATACCCAATGTGTCCCTAGACTGAAACGTGGAAGCACATAGTTAGCGAGCTGATTTCATCTTTAAATGTGTATCTGTTCGAGCCCAAGTTTCTTGCCAGAATTGATCACGCTATAGATGAAGTTGTGTACCAAGCGCATTCTGCTGATAAAGGCTTTACAACTAGTCTCGTATCCCACCCTGAACGACCCATGGAAATAGATCGTCTTGACAGTATAAACCCCGACGTCCAGATAACGTGCCAATCCAGCGATACAGATCTCTAACAGAAAAGCATCCAAGAAAAGATCTCTTCCCCAAGTCACCTGTAATTCCTACAAGATACTCATAACAATAGGTTTTCCTAGTTTCCTTCGCAATACCGATTGACTATGCAGCGTTCATCAGTCTGACATTCCATGGACGACTGGCGAAGAATCCACGATTTCACTTCGATTGAAAGGTAAATGGGACTCAATTACTTCATGCCTCGATAGTCACAATTCTTGTCCCCCTGCCAATGTCAGTAATGGCGGTTGTTTTCGAACGAAGTGGGAGCCAGCTAGTGGCTTATAGTTGTCTCGACTATGAAGCAATTTGGTGAGCCAAAAACCAGTTGCATTTCATCATTGTCATTCTCCATCGAATTTAGAACTTTATGACTAGAGGAGAATGAAGGCTGTAAAAATTCCAATCCAACGCAGATCAATAACCAACGAGATAAAAAAATGAAAAGCTCTGCCAAAAAAACGAGAAAATGAGGCTTCGTTTGGACAAAAAATCAACTTCACTTATAACTCCTATTGATCATCAAGGAGAATCAGAATCAGAGACTGGATATCCATCCCAGTCGGTGGATGGGTGCGTAGTAACTAACATGAGAATAGCCTCAATTGATCATCTAGCTACACTGGCATGGGGCAGCTAGCTATCTCTGATTCTACATTTGGTTTCCAGTGACAGAAGCTCATAAGATAAGGATCTATTCGGTGACCTTGATCAGTCAGGCTGAAGTATAGCTGACATGAAGTATTTATATCAATTTCAGGGAAAACCACTTACTGAAAAGGACATGAGCCAAATATACCCAATGGTCTAGGCTTGTCACCAGGAGCTTTGTTCGACTCTACCATCATGGAGTTCTAATTAGGAATACTTTTTTTTACATGTGATGAATCAGATTGACTTGGGAGTTGTTGTTACAACCTTAAGGAGTAACTCAGGTTACAACACTCAATAAAGACTTGAGGGTGAGTTAAGAGTAGAGAAAGGGAGGGAATGATACAATTGGTAAATTGTAGAGAATACAGGTGAGTATCTACTACTATATATACCTTTGTATCATGAGGTAAAAATGAGAAAAGTATGTGGCAGACATGAGGTCTTGTCATATACTGAATTTCCAGTTATCTTTTCATTTTAATTGTTTATTTAACCTCCTAGTTCTATACTCCTAATTATCTACTCTTGTAGGATCACATTGTAGACTAATTTTCCCTTTCCTGGAATAGTATATATATATCATAGTTTAGTAGTCTATAGATGAACATTTACTTCCCTAATCCTATTTCTAACTTCTTGCTCCTATATATCTTTATTCTAGACTTGAACTCTGCTTGACTCTTAACAACATCTCCTCTAATCTGTATCAATCAATATGTGATAGGAGATTAAAATGCAACATATATATTGAAGCCAAGGTCATCTCTTACTTGATCCTTTGTCACTTTGTCTTGGAGCTATCTCATATATTCCTTTTCTTGGTTATTTTTAAATTGTTCCCTTCTCCTTTTTAATATCAGTCATATATTGTTTAATATATTTTAGCTTTCTTTTATATTCCTAATAGGTCTGCTAAGTAAAGAATATATCCCAACAATAAGGTACTGATTTGTTATGAGTCATCTCAACCATGACAAAAGAGTCTATATATCACAAATAGTCACTTTGTCAAATACAGAAAGATAGAGAAAGGAGAGAAGGAGTTATAAATAGGATTATACTCTGGGATGGATGTATGATACTACTTTGGAGAATAGATAGTACTTAGCGATGATGGAAAGCCCAAAAGCAGGCTCCAGCAGACAAGACAAAATGATAGAGCAGAGTACAACTTTTGATGAACGACCTTGGCTTTAACTTATGTGTTATGCCCCAGTCTCCAGTCATGAGGTCAGTTGCTTATTTTGGAATGGGAGTAAGTTATTAGAACAGAGGTCCTAGGGATATAGGATAGAGACTGAAGTGAACAGGGATAGAATTAGGATAAATTGACGTTAATTTACATACTGAGGAATTACACTGTAACTACTCAGTACTTATAGGTAGTCTAGGATAGGAGGAGAGTAGTCTACTATGCTATTCTACTATTGTTAATTTTTTAGGAGAATTATTAGGAGAAATAAATTACATAATTGTCAGATTTCTGGAATATGACACACTTACTATTTGTGATGGGTACTTTGATACTTGAAAGAGTTCAAAAATGCAAAGTTAGACAATGACAAAAGATATTGTTAAGTTTGAGGTCTAATCCTCAGACTATGAGTCCTTATATACAGGATTGTGATGGTCTGTACACTAGGATAGGCCATTATATGCTACTACCTATTGTTCTATATATGGTAGTGCCTTCGTGCTCTAAAATACAATAACTTAATCATATAGAGGCTATCTTTTATTCTAATTAAAGGCAGATGACTATTTATGGGTAACTAATTAATGTCTATATGCAAATATTGAGGACTTCATATTTCCACTAATCTTAATTGCCTTGGGATTGTTCTAGGCTCATTCTGAGTGTTATAAAGAGGGCTTCTATTGAGTTTAGAAGCAAAGTATCAATTGTGGCAGTTTCTGAGATATCAGTAATTTAATAAACAGTACTATGGTGGTTACCTGTTGATCTGCCTGATATCTTGGCCAATACTGATTGTTAAGACTCTAGACCTCACAGTTGAATATGCATTTCAACTTAAGGCCTATATCTAATACTTGATATCTTCATGCTCTTTGTTAAAAGATCTAATTAAGGTTTTCAGTAAAGTTATATTAGAGGATAGATGTCAACAAGACTTTGAGTAGCACCTTTGAGGTTGTCCTAAGACAAGTAAGAGTACCAATTCCTCAGAGTAAAATTTTACAGAGGGAATACAGAAAGAGAGAACTTGCCATTCCCTTCTCTTTCTAGTCTGTATTTATCCTAACTAGGTTTTGTGACTATGTTACAATATAGTAACACTAGTTGTAACTATGGGTAACTAGTTAAGTGATAGTCCAGTGACAGAAGTGATAAGGATGACAAGTTGAGTCAGTGTCTAATAATGGGTTTAGTCTGAAGTTGTCCCATTTAGCACAAGTCCAAAGATAGAAGAAGAAGATAGTCTGAGATTTCTCCAAAGAGTCCTGTCTATTCTGAGAGTCCATTGTCTTTTAGAGTCCTCAGACATTTAATGCATTTACTGCATAATAATATCCTCATCTAATATTGCCAGCATCTCGTCTACTAACCACTCATTATCAGATCATAGTTGATAATAGTTATAGTCCTATTCAATGTTCATAATACTGATTGCCTTGAGACATGACTGGTATTAATCAAAAGGTCTTTTTTTAGGGCTTTCTGTAGCCATTAAGACTGTGAGAATTGTAAAAGAATTGATAGAGATATGGCCAAATGAAGTTTGTGACAAGTTCTTGAAGTAACCACTTGTTGTTACTCCATGGTTGATAATATTGGTAATCTCATCCCATATCCATAACACAAATAGTAAAACTATATAAGTAGCTGGACAATTAATCAAGGGATCCTATTGAGTTCTTTTTGTAACTATAGTAGCTTAGCCTAGATGACTGTTATGACTTAGCAAAATGGCTAAGTCAATATTTATATTTCTTTTGGACTCACTACATAAGGAAGGAGTATAGGAAACATCACATGTCACAGTCACACAAATAATGTCACATGATGGGTGACATGATGAGTGTGGGAAAGTAGTGCACAGACCAGGTAGTAAATGTATAAGTAGTGTACAAGGATTGAACAAGGACCCTATTGAGTTCTTTTTGTCAACTTGGATAAGAAGTAAGATTCAGTGTTTACCACTAGGTCTTATAATGACTTAGAAACCCTCCTAGTCTAAGTTGACAAGGAGAACTCAATAGAGTTCTTGCTAGATTTCTTATACTATTTATATATGTAGTTAACCCTAACCCTACTCTACTCTTCTATATATCCATACAAGTAATTACTATCTCATATGTCTAATAATTGAAAAAGAAAAGAAAAATAAATATTGATGCTATTTTGCCAAGTTATAATAGTAACTTGTTTTTTAAGTCATTGTGACTAAGTAGCACAACACTATGTTAAACACTTGATATCTCTTTGCCCCACTATGGTGGGTCTGTTTAAGGTTTTCAGAAGAGATAAGACTTGTTGGGACCTATGAGTGGCAAGTACCCTTTAAGGTTGTCTAAAAACAAAAAAGAGTACTGGATCTCAAGGGATATAAAAAGACCACAGAAAGAGAGAACTTGCTATTTCCTTCTCTTTCTGGCTGTATTTATCCTAACTAGTACTATGACAAGTGTTACAACTGTTGGGAAATCAAGCCAATGCCATAATTTGGCTGAATTTTCAGGAATGTTCTGAAATATTTCTTGAGTATATAAGTTTGTAATTTGTTGTATTTACTTATTGGTTTGCAATGGAATACACTTTATTCCAAGCTGAACCAACATGTGACTCCATTTCTATGACAACAACATATATAACTATGAGTGACTAGTTAAGTGATAGTACAGTAACATAAGTGACAAGTTTGAGACAATGTCTATAAATGGGTTGGTTCTGATATTCATTTGGTTAGAGTCTATAAATAGAAAAGGGGTTTGTCTGATGTTTCCCTGAGAGTCTGTTTGTCTAATGAGTCCTTTGCCTATTCATGATTCCAAACCTTTAATGGTGCATTGCTGCATTATTATCTCCTTTGTCTATGAGCACCAACTGTTGCAGAAACTGAGTTGCATATTGGTTTGACTTGGAATAAAATGTATTCCATTGCAAACCAATAAGTATATCACAAAACTTATATACTAAAACAATATTCCAGAAGGTTCTTGAAAATTCAGCCAGATTATGGTTTTGGCTTGATTTCCCAATACTAACATCTCTTCTACTAACCACTTATTATCAGACCAGGGCTAATAATAATCATAGCCCTATTGCAGGTTCATAACAACCTCAGTTGTCAATCTCGTATGTATGCAAGACTAATATGGGAAGATGGCTGCTGACTCAGAACTAACCAAGGATGTACAATATTGCTGACTGTGACACAGACCATTGTTGGAAGGGAGCAAAGCAACCTGATAAACAACACCACTTACTGTCACATAGACTGTTGTAGGAAGGGAGCATAGCAGACTGACTTCAGCACAATCTTAATAACATAGAATTAGTAAAGGGTTCTAGATGGGCCAAAGACCTAGATGAAAACCTTGTTTATTATGTATGCAAGACCAAATGTGGGATGATGGCTGCTGAATCAGAACTGACCAAGCAATTGTCACATGACCTCTCTTTTTACTGAAAAATTCCCTTAAATTCAAATTAATTCAGAATAAATTCAAATAAATTAGAATAAAATTGGAACAAGCAGTGAGCAAAGCAAGATGACTGTGGCCTTACTATTGTAGGAAGGGAACAGAGCAACCTGACTTACAACAGTGCAAATACTAGTGTAGGAAGGGAGCAGAGCAACCTAACACACAATATTGCTTACTGTAATGCAGACCATTGGTAGAAGGAAGCAAAGCAACCTGATAGACAATACTGTTCACTGTCACACAGACCATTGTTAGAAGGGAGAAAAGTGACCTGATAGACAACACATTCATTGTCATATAGACTATTGTTGGAAGGGAGCAAAGTGACCTAATGTTAGGAACCAGTAGTTCAATGCAGGGTTCCCTTGTGAGCTTGGCCTCAATTTTGATTGTGTCTCTCTGTACTCTGCTCAGTAGGAAACAAAAGGTTTATTGGATAGTGGAGATTAACAGAGTAATGCACAGTAATGTCTTCAAAGCTGAGGAGGATTAGACTAAGAGCCAATAGAATGACTTAACTTGACTAGACTAATTGTTTAGGTTTACAGGTAGGTACTTTATATATGAAGATCAATATACTAGTATCTACCTGGTGGAGGAGCAATTTGGAGCCTATGTGTCACTAAAGGAATAACAGTAATAAGCAGAGCTAAGAGCAGTGAGCAGAATAATGATAAGATGAATAACTTAGATGATGTCATACTTCATCAGAGATGGGTTCTTTAGATAAGAGGAGGAGGACTAGTATTGTCTGTAAATCCTAGTTGAGAACAAAACTAAGTTATTTAATTAATAATAAGCCTTTTATAGTTTTTAAGGAATTTCCTGGACAGAGGAGCTATGATAAGCACATATGAGGGGAGTAGTTGGGACATGCATCAAGTTTTCTGATGACATAAGCACACACATGGGAACCCAAGAATGGTCCAGTGTAGACATGCTGTGATCAACATTGCACATGCATCACCACATGTCTGAGGTGTCATGGGGGCATGACACCTGATAAACAACACCACTTACTGTCACACAGACTGTTGTAGGTGTCGCAGAAACCTAGTCGCACGTTGGTTTGACTTGGAATAAGGCATATCCCATTGCAAACCAATGAGTAGATATAACTAATTACAAACTTATATACTAATGAAATATTCCAGAAGCTTCCACCAGATCACGGCGTCGGCTTGATTCCCCAACAGTAGGAAGGAAGCATAGTGCACTGACTTCAGCATAATCTTAATAACACAGAATTAGTAGAGGGTTCTAGGTGGGCCAAAGGCCCAAATGAAAACCTTGTCTATACTATTGACTACTGAGCTCTTAGTCATCTACCACTTAGCATGATGTCTGAGACAATTATTTACTTATACATGGTCTCCTTGCAAGACCTTTCTGATAGAACACTTGACACTAAGACAATCCCTTCATCTCCAGAATACACTGTTACTCTGATTGTGCACACAAAATTTTATTAAGTTTGTTCATCTTCTTCCACCCAGCAAATCAACTGACACTACCTTGGGGGATCCTCTCAAAGAAGTAAAGTCTATTGTATCAGTTGTGGCTTTCTTGTTTAAGCAACTCACCATGAGGACCTCTTCACTATAAACAAAGCTTGTATTTCAAGGACCAATGGTTTTCTTTTCTCCTCTTTAAGTACTCACCAAGTTCTTTCTGAATAATGCCGGGCCAGGCAGGATCTTCAGCGGTTTCTCCATATATGACCCACTCCCTCCGGTGCTGGTATTTGCGATCATGATTACGTCTTGAGCCAGAATTGATCCATTGATGTCTCCTGGGGGCGGGACGTAAGGCAAATCACATTAGGTTCGTGAAGTCATGACATTCTTTGTTTGAATATGGAATATCTTCCCGATTGCTCAGCATCGCGTCTTTCTTCGTCCTGTGCGGGGACGGCAGCGACGAGGGGAAAGCGGCAACCAAGAATTGTGTGACTAAAGCTTGCTCCAGGGAACCTTTCTACATAAACACACATCCCGGTATCAAGGCCTTTGGTCACCAACAAGGAGTATGATGCCAAGTGCTTCTCACGGGTTCACATATTGGCCTCTTTCCCTTGATGCTTTTTCTAATACTAATAGTTATTCTACTTGCTATAATATCTTTCCATTTTCACCAGTACCTGACTCGGTATTGAATCCGGCGATTGCCTAATGTAGATCAATTCCTGTATGATCACGTTCTTCTTGCGCCGTCTTTCTCTTTCAGATCTCCTAGTTCAATGACGATCAATGTCATGCAGTTGGAACTTCAATAATGGCATTCGAATATAGGCATACGCCAGAAGATGACACAGACAATCAATGCTCGGATTGCTTGGGCAATGTTATTAAAGGAAACACTGCAGACAGGTGTGCCAGAATATGCTTATTATCACTCTCAGATGCTCATTCACCTACAGTTGCACCTGATTCATTTAAATTTGCTGTTCTCGATGCCTTGAAAATATCGGACAGACCAATCGAATTCCTTCTCGACAGGGAAGAGCCTCCACCTCCCACTATCAGGCTGCAGGAAGAACTCCGCCTTGCACGTCCAGCACCTAGAATCAAGGTTCTGCCTTCTCGTACCTCGAAAGCGACATTTTGTTCATTCGTTCAGCCAACATCGCTACAGCTCGCAATGTAGTCCCAGATTCCGAGTTTCTGATTCTGAAATGCCCAGTTTGCTCGAGAACCACTTTTACCTCCCTTCAGGGATTATTGAATCATGCTCGCATTTCGCACGTACTTAAGTGGGGTACCCATGAGGAGTGTGTATGGGCCTGCGCAACTGTCGATCCAGATTTCAACGTCCGAAGTTGGGGTTGGCCCAATATTGCCCAGTCTTCGAATACTCATGGCTGTGGGGCCCTCTCGTCGTGAAAGTGCTAGTGAAGGTATTCCCTTATGCAAGATCACAGCTGACATAGCTCAAGTAAGGTCGCATTCGTGCACTTCGGGATGCTCTCAATGAAATCGTTGAAAAGGATAGCACTGTGGGATTTGTCCCATTCACTGCAGTGGATGTCTATTCTTGGATGCGAGAAGAAGGGCATTTGCGCTTTCATAAAGTAGCTGCAAGTACCTCCAAGCAAAGTGATGATGTTCTCTGTGCGGATTAGAGCACTCCATGCATTCCATGTTCGTCAAATGGGAGGACAGTCTCTCTCAAGAACACAGATCGTTTACAGGTCCCAATTGCGCAATGTGGAAGTATCGTGAAATTACGGCCGATTAACCTCGATAGTGCGCGGCGTCCATCCATTCTTTCCTTGGTTCAACACCCAACTTGGAAACCTTCCATGAGTTTAGATCCGTCCTTGACGCAATATGTCGTCTGTGTCGCTGATCCTCGACGAGTGATTCACCTGCTCGATTTACCATTCTTCAAAACGCCTTCATACCGTGGATCAATTGGGTCAAGCATCCGAGGAGGTTCAGTCGGCTCTGGCTCCTTATGCCCTATTAGCCATGTGTCTCCGACCCTTCATCCGTAATATCATCTCTTCGGGTCTAGGCGTTGCTAAACGACAGAAGGACTTCGCCAAGACGCAGGTCTTCCCTCGGAAATCGAACAAGTGGACTCGAGATCAGAAACAACATTAGCCTTCTGACACTTTACGATAAGGGAGCATGGAAAGGGTGGGGATCATATAGGCGAAGCTGTGTTGCTATGCCTGTCAACGATTGGGACTGCCCTCGTATGTAACTGTGGGGAAGAAGAAGCCTGTTGCAGTGAGGATGGAACAGCCATAGTCTTGCCAACAAGGATTGCCACTGTCCTGCATGTCAGCTAGACCATACAACTGGCTGTGTGGGTAACAGTATCCTAGGAGTGATGACACCTGACGTCCGAGGAGCCGACAGCTGTGCTGACCCAAGCACTCGAAAGGAGGAGTGGGGCGTTTCTTCCGTAAGCACGTGGAAGCCAGGAGCTCTGTGGATCACCTATGCAAGCACTAGCGCCTTGCAACCCTCTTTTGGCGCTTGGAATCA
>Ga0153996_1001218_pt1 | contig 10587 bp, 14 predicted proteins | sample TSNC080MetaG_FD_104728 | JGI IMG/M metagenome (GOLD analysis project Ga0153996, IMG submission 104728) | Attine ant fungus gardens microbial communities from North Carolina, USA - TSNC080 MetaG | ecosystem: Host-associated > Fungi > Mycelium > Unclassified | place: USA: North Carolina, Lumber... | reverse complement strand
TTGTTATAGCCGCTAATATTTTTTATAATATAATAGCAAAATCTACACCGCAAGGAATCCAGCCCTTTGCATCACTCATTATTACTTATTTAACAGCGGCGATAGCATCAGTTGTACTTTTTTCTTTACCAGCCAAAATAAGAATTTAATAACCGAAGTTCAAAAAATTAACTGGACATCGGTTGCTTTTGGTTTGGCAATAGTTGCACTTGAATTTGGTTATATATGTGTTTATCGTGTTGGATGGAAAATAAGTATTGGTAGTTTGGTGGCCAATATCGGTCTGGCATGTGTTTTGCTTTTAGTTGGCGTTATACTTTATAAAGAGTCCATTTCAGTCCGTCAAATCCTAGGTATGGTATTGTGTATAAGCGGCCTTATTCTAATTAGTAAATAATTGCTTTTATATCCAGCCCTGATTGTTTTACATAGACTTTCAATCCGAGAGCATCTTTAAGCAATAAGATAAAGCCAGATATTTGGTTTTGGGTAAAAAGCTAAACGAATAATAAAAAAGTCTGGTGTATAATCGCCAGACTTTTTTATTATTACTGATTATTAAATTGCATCAAAAACGATTCTTTCGCATCATAAAACTCAGCAGTAGCGCCCCTTCTTTATACATGGTTCATAGAGATTGTTACTTTCATTTCCTTTTCTACCTCGTTTGGAGTGGTCGCGTATCCCAATGCAATACTGCCAACAGGCTTAAAGCTTTCGGGTATATCAAGTGCCTTTGCCAACTGAATATCTGCGCTTACAGCCATTCCTACACCCCAAACAATGCCATTATCTATCTTCTGGTCTGCCGCCGCAATCGCCATGTTTTCAAGAACACAGCCCACATTGACATAGTCGACGCCGGGAATATCTATGTCCTTGGAAGAAATGAGTACGACAGTTGGTGCGCTGTAGAGCATATCGGCTTCCGTGTCCATAATTTTTGATATGCTTGCGGAAATATTCTTTAGCACGGCTTTGTCTTGGATGACAGTCAAATGCAAAGAGTCATATTTCCCCATACCAACGGGGGCGGCGCAACCTGCTGCCAATATTGTATTTAACACTTCATCAGAGATTTGATCTTGTCTATAAGACCTGGTTGATTTTCTTCTTGCGATTGCTTTCAAAGTTTCCATTTTCTAATACCTCCATTAATTTTGACATAATTCAGTATTTATATTATACTATATCTATACTACAAATTAAGTACGCACAAAATATATACTTAGTACAAAATACTATACCGAGGTGATTTCCGGCTAAATAGTGCGTTTATTGTTTCTATAGATATATCTCCTAAAATCTTGCCGTTATTGCACCATCAAGCCCATTTCCAGTCGCCTTTGCCTGCGCCTGTTTCAAAATGATATTTGACGATACCGAGATCAATTTTAGAATAAAATCCGGAAAGCGCCTTTGCTTTTACTTTATTCCCGTCCAGTTCAAACAAAAACTTTTGCTGGTTCATTGCCGTAGGCGCAAGCTGTGCGGCTTCCATACCTCGTCTGAACCAATCGGGCATGTCGCCGTTCAAGCGGCATAAATCCTCTATCGGCTTTGATTTGTGAGGAACCCCGGATGTCTCGCCATATCCGACGGAAATAACTATGCGGAGCTTTTCACCGTTTTTTGCAACTGCCGCACTTTTCCCCTTACTGTAGGTCATGGCTACCCAACAGGTGTTCAGACCAAGTTGCTGGGCTTTAAGTACGATTTTTTCGCCATAATAGCCGCACTTTTCGTCAAAGCCGTCGTCCTTCTTTCCCACAAGGGCGATGTAATTCCTTACGTTTTTGTGTTTGCCGTAACGCGCCATCATGCTGTCAAAGGCTTTGGATTCGTTCAAGCAAAGCTGGATATTCAGCCCACTGTCTCGGTTACACTCATCCACCGTCCGGCGCAATTCTTCTAGTATGTCACCCTCGATTTTGCTGTCTGTGTAGCTCCTTACAGAATGACGGTTTTTCATAGCCTCTAATAATTCCATATCTATACCTCCTAAAATCTTGACATTAGCTAGTATTTATATTATACTATATACAGTTCAGAAATCTAGTACGCAATAAATATGTACTTAGTATAAAAAATCATACCGAGGTTTATTATGTTAGAAAAAATGTCGTTTCAAGATTACAGAAAATTACTCACGCCGGTAAATCAAGATAATTGGGAATGTCCAGTTCAAAAAATACTTAATGTTTTTTCAGGGAAGTGGAATCTGCGTGTCATTTTTGAATTGACAAAAGCAGATAGCTTGCGTTTTGGAAACTTGAAAAAGGAAATAGAAGGAATTACAAACACAATGTTATCCACAACGCTAAAGAGTCTGGAAGAAACTGGTCTACTTACCAGGACGCAGTTTAATGAAATCCCTCCTCATGTAGAGTATGCGTTATCTGAAAAGGGTAAAGAACTTTATCCTATCTTTTTAGAAATGGCAAATTGGGCGCAAAAGTATATGTGCAACTAAAAAAATTGAAGCAGAGGACTATATTTTTATTGAGGATCGTAGGGTTCTGGATAGTGAAAATTTGAACATTAGAACCTAAAACGGGATTATATTATGTAAAAAAAATAATTTCAAGATTATAAAAAAGCCCCAGAAATCAAGGTTTCTAGGGTGTTTTGGAGAGGCGCCGACCAGATTTGAACTGGTGATGATGGAGTTGCAGACCATACCCCCTATTTCTAAATATCCAGTAAAAATGCTACTTTAAGCCAATTGGATTTAACCCGCCCCGCCTTATCTCCGCCTTAAAAAACGGCAATATTCGGTTCCAAACACACTTTAACAATTCTAAACGTACTTAAAAACAATAGATTAGGAAAAGTAACTATATATTTGGAGCATCATACTTATACCAGAATATGAGCCAGAAGCACTGCCGGCGAAATAATCAAAAATATTTTTACTTCCAAACCACTCCAAAAACAAAATAAATAATTCTCATGAAAAGACACATTCAACTTTGGGTGTGTCTTTTTTATCTTTGAATATTGGAGGTTCCAGATGAAAAAAAACGGAATAAAAACAAGTATTGATAAAAACCAGCCAGATTATCACGACATTGCCACTCTCTTTAAAATATACCGTTCTGTTGCCTGGCGTATGCAAATGAAAATTTCCCAGGTCAAACAAAGCTTTCAAAGGGAGTACGGAACAGATGTGGATTCCTTTTTGGAGAGCATCTACCAGGCTGGATTAGACTTAAATGAGGATACGGCCGGAATCCGGAATCGTGTTGAGGCGATTAACACATCAAATAAGTATATCAAGTTAATTGACGAATCCGTACAGTTGCTGAGGGAATACCACCCACAAGGAGAAAAGTATTACTGGATACTTTATTATACATACATGGTTCCCCACAAGGCAGAAAATGTAGAAATGATAATTGATAATTTAGAACCCCATTTCACCTACATCACGCGGATAAATAAAGCAACTTACTACCGTTGGCGGGACAAGGCCCTTAAGGCAGTCAGCGGCATTCTATGGGGATTTGAAGGAGAAAGCAAGCTTCTTTTACAAGAGTTTCGTGATACCTGGATTATCGAAGAATAAAAAAATAAATTATTTTTAAAATGACGTTGCGGCATGAACATTGAAAAGCGTAAACTTATTTATATAGTAACATGTTTATTATAAGTATTAGCATATGCCAGTAAAAATTGTTTATATCTTTTATATATTGGCAAATCAAAAACGGAAGGAGATTTCATATGATTTTATCTGTGGACACTGGAAATAAACAAATCAAGACTGAACACGCTGTTTTAAACGCAAATATCAGAGAGATAGTTGAAAATAATGCAGCTAATTCTGAAGAAGATGCAGCGCTTGAATATAAGGGGAAATTTTATGCCCCTTCCAACAAGCGCATGAGATACCTGCGCGAAAAGTTTGTTGATGACAGATACTATCTTCTAACATTAATAGGCATCGCAAAAGAGCTGCAATGGCTCGAAGCAAAAGGTGTTTATAAGCATACAAATAACACTCTAGGCATTCATTTGTTAGTTGGACTACCGCCAAAGCATTTAGCATCACAGTACAAGAAATATCAGGCTTATTTCTTTCAAAATGGTGAGGCTATTGATTTTAGATATGACAACATACCATACCGGATTCAAATCAAAGACGTACATGTATATGCCCAGGCATATTCTGCTGCAATCACAGTAAGCAAACAGTTAGGCTTTGCCAGCCTTCCAAAAGTACTTGTTATTGACCTTGGAGGCGGTACAGATGATTATGTATTGATACGTTACGGTGAACTAGATAGGGAATTCAAAGGAACCTTAGAAAACGGAGTCATGTTGGAGTTTTCAAATATAAAGACAAAAATCATTGATTTATATAATGGGCTGTTATTAGATGATAAAGATATTGAGGACATACTATTAGGCAAACGAACCATGGTATCCACTCAGGTTGTTAAAACCATAAAGGAACTTGCTGTTCGGTATGTCGTCGAGTATTTAGGTCAATTCAGGGAACTTGAATTTGATTTTCGGACATCCCTGACGTTATTCGTTGGCGGCGGTACACTCTTGTTGCAGAACATTATTGAAGACGCATGGGAATATTATGGAGGACAATATTACATCCTGCCGGATATATGCGCAAATGCGAAAGGTTTTCGCAAACAATACATCTCGCAAAATCCACATTAGACTCTCGAGAACCTAATAATGATTAAAATGAAAGGAATACTGCCATGGCAGGAAAAAAAGATAAAAACCGCTTCACGCTACAGTTTGACCCTGATGATGAGCGCCATCAAAAAGCGGTCCGGATATTAAACCACCAAGGCCGGAAAAAAGCAAACTATATTGCCAACCTCATTTTTGCCAATTGCAATGATGATGGCTCCCTGTCAGAAAAAAATACGCTTCTTTCTCCTTCACTGTCACTGACAGCTCTAATAAGTAACAAAGAAACGGAACCACAAAAGAATAATATACTATTGAGCATAGACGATGATGAAATGGACGAGGGTGAAATGGCATTGATAAGAAAATCTGCCGATGCATTTATAAAATAACTTAAGGAAAATTGAATTTTGTAATGAATATGGAATAAACACTTGTTTTAATTATATTAAAATATTAAGAGATACAACTCTCATGATGCAGGTATTATTAAATCATATATGTAAAAAAATTACCAAGTTAGTCATCAAGTAATAATTCCTGATACTAATATTTATTATATATCAAGATGGAGGAAGCTGATATGATGCATTATAAACTAAGAAATAAAATTAAAAGCTGGATACGTTCATTTATAAGGAACTGTTTAGAAAAACCTAATTTTAGCGGATTCGAAGATAATGATTATGATTTCTATCCGCGGGACTTGACTGAATCAGAACTAGAATTATTTAACAGCATAGAGGAAATATAGGATTAACATTTATTTGAAAAATTAAATAAATATAGTAAACACAAAACTGTCCTGGAGGTATCCGGGGAGAATGGAATTGGAGTGATGCTAGGACATAATCCCTCTTATTTTTTAAAAACTTTTAAGAAAAGCATTGACATGTATAGGTACCTATGCTATAATAAATTATAAGATAAATCAAAGAAATTATTGAAGACGCGAAAGTTATAGGAATATTATTTTAGATCAGGAGGCAAGTATGAAGGACAAGTACGCAAGGCAAAAAAAATATATAAAAGAAAATCTGGTTCAGTTTCCGCTAAAATTAAAACCTGGTATAATCAATCAGTTTCGCCAGGTATGCAATGACGCTGATACCAATGCAACCGCCGAAATAAAAAAATTTATTAAAAAATATACGGAGGAAAATAAGACGAAAAAGTATTTTGTTGATTTTGGGGCAGGCGCAGGAAATGAATGGGCTGATACAATTGAAGAAGCTATGACATTGGCAGTGGAAGGTCTCTCTTATACTCAGGAGACGGTTAATATTTATGATGGGGAAAATATTGTAGCCACACTCCCGTGGTATGGTATAAAGCCAGATAATGACGATGTCATAACTGCCAGATTTGGTGATTTTGGATTTTACGGAGAATGGATATTTATATAGAGGTCTAGTGTTAAGTAATTTAAAAAAGGAGGAAATAGAGGCGATTATTTACAACTCAGAAGAGGGAATTATTATATAATAGAAAATGGAGGTATTGGCCATGAACGAATTAGAATTAATAAAGTTAGTGGATGAATTCTCGAATATAGGCACACGTATGAATATAGAAATACAAAATGATATAGAAAAATATGTCAGTCTGAAAAACAAGGAAATTGAAATAACATTTCGTAAGTATAAAGAAGAATATATTCTTCTCTGGATTTTCTTTCCTAAAATTACATATGATATCATTATTATGCATTTGAGCAGTTATGATAAATTTATGCGTGAGCATCCAGATGAAGAGTATGATTTTAATTTAGAATTTAAAAATCGCATTGACGGAAACCACATTATTACCGACTATGAAATTTATTCGGTTCATGGTGAAAAAAAGATGGACAAAATAAGAAGCTGCAATATGATAACTGAAATGCATTTAATGTTGTCATTATTACGTTGCCATATCACCGAACCAAAGCTTAATAAGGCAGTAGATGCAGATAATTGCATTTCTGGAACTAGCTTTGGTGCGTATATTCGTAATAATTCAATATATATGCATCAATCTTACCTTGTTAGCTTTTATAAAAAGGTTTTAAAAGAAGGGATATATAAAATATAAGTTTAAAGTATAATTAACTGTAACACGCGGTGTTTTGAAATATGATCGTTGTGATTAATTTTATAGAAAGATTAACTGTAACATGGGATGTTTTGAAATGCATTAAAAGGAAGCATTTCCCATCAGATCAAGATGATTAATAGTAACATAGGATGTATTGAAATGCGTCTTTATTGTATGAAAAAACTTCTTTGCCATTTGTTTAATAAGAACATGAGATGTATTGAAACTTAGCTTTTTCTTCCCATCTTTTATTATATGCATCTGATCAATAACAACATAAGATGTATTGAAATTCTGTTGTTTTGCTTTTAGTTATGCTATTATTATCGATTAATAACAACATGGGATGTATAATGATAGAATAGAGGTGGTAATATTAATACGAAGAATAATACAGGATGGAAGGGCCTTAATGACCTGGAGATCAACAATATTATACTCGCATATAAAGAACTGAAGTCTATTAAGCTTACAGCTGCGAATACAGGGTATAGCGTAAATACTGTAAACAAGTATGTCCGCGATATTAGCAGATTCAATAAGCATTCCAGGGACTCTAAGACACATGTGCTACGCATAGATAAGGATGGAAATGTAGAGCAATATGAATCCATCGCAGATGCAAGCAGAGAAACCGGAATATCTCAAAGCAGCATATGTCATTGTTTGTCCGGTAAGACAAAAAGAGCCGGCGGATATGTATGGATCTACAAGAATAGATAGTCCCCTCTCACGTCGCGGAAAGGGGATTTTTTTACTACAGGATATGGGATAAGCTGAATGACAGTTATGGTTGTGGTCTTAATTATATCTATGATGATTTATTAAAATTAATTATGAAAGAAGTGCTATGACCAAACTATAGATTTGGTCATTCAATAATAGAAAATATTAGTTAGTACAATTTTAATATTCACCAGAGAGGTAGAATAAGAATGCTTTTTAATATGGTATTATCATAATTTATAGACGTTTATGTGAGCTTCCGGCAGAACTCTCAAAAAAATCTTTTTAAAGTCCTTGATATTAGGCCAAAAAGGGACGTATTGATAAAGACGTACTGATCCTGCCTATACCTATCAGGAACTTGCCAATAGATTGATCATTAGCAATAAAAGCATTAAAAGGAAAAAAGGTTATCGAAGGAATCGGCTCAGTCCAAAAAGGCTACTGGAAAATTAATAAAGAAGCAATTTTTGACTGAATACCTATGTCAAAAATTGCTTCTTTTCATTATATTTTTACTGGCAGATCATCCAATTAAGTCGGCACTTATATGCCATTCTCTAAAAATTTCAGATATAACCTTAAATCGAATATCCTATTCAAACACTACACTTTCTGTGAACTCTCATTCTTGTTGTTCCTGCTTAAATTGTAAAATAATCTGCTCTTTTATGCATATCCACTAGACTTAAAGCCGGAAAGTTCAAGGAACTTAAACAGCTTCCAGCAGGCTTACCTCTCTCTTCTCACGTGAAAAGCGGTATACATTATTAGATAGTACCTCTTCCGGTAAGACAACATTATGATTTATATCCTTTACTATCTCCTTCAAGCCATCAGCCTCACCCAAAAAGCTTGGTAAAATCATCACTTCATGCACGCTGCTTGGTAATATGTAAAGATCACAACCGCCTAAAAATTCTGCTATGCTCTCTAAAATATCCAAATATAAAATATATGCTGCTCCAAAATTTTTTCTTTTGTTTGATAGCACATAAAATGAATTACCATATACACTTGCATCCACCTGCCCATCAGATAAAGATATTCCCTCCGATTCACTCTCAGTTATTACGCTTACCATATCCTGAAAATAATATGGCAGTAATCTCTTCGTATTCTACTGCTTGGTAATATATAATAATCTTTACCGCCCAAAAATTTGGCTATTCGCTCCAGCATATCCGTATATAAAATACATGCTGCTCCAAATGTATCTTTCCTGTTTGTCAATACGTACAATGATGTATCAAACGGACTCGCCTCCGTCCGCACGTCCAGCAGAGAATTATCATTTTTTTCTGCTCCGCTCAATCTCTTAATTAGCAGGTGACTCATATCTTGAAAATTATGAGGCAGTAATCTTGCTGTATTCTCATCTGCTAATTCATACAGCGCATTTGCATCCATTTCCCAATATGCAGTCAGGTCATTCTTAACCAATTCAGTTCCCAAGTCTTTAGCATCTTCTTCCATAATATAGAATACAATTGATAAATCATGATAAGGAATATGGGGTAATGTCTTGAGAAATTTCCTATTTTTTTCGCTATTAATGAGTTTATAACATATACGATTTTTTACTTTTGAAATATCTATTATTGACTGGCGATTTATATCAGACAACTCTATTCCAGTAATAATTTTATAAATATCCCGAACAATACCGTTTATTTCTTTTCCTGATTTATAGGCTTGATAATACTCATTCAAATATATAACTGGGGATATCACTGCCCTCTTACTATTTAATACTTGAAGTACATCAAGTTCTTCAGATTTATTTTTCAAAACTTTATGAATTATGATTTCCTTCATTGGAAACAATTTTTCCAATTCTTTTTTAATACTATTTTTAAAGCCCTGATAATTCATATTTGTGTACTCCTTTTCTATTTATTCTCTTTAATCCATATATTATAAGAATGGATTTTCTCCTCTTAGCCCTAATATTTCAGTTTAAATAGTAAATATCACCCCACGCTGTCTGCTCCTTTACCATCAATCTATTTCCGTATACTTCCCGTAACCAGCAGGCATACTCGCCTTCAACCATTTCTGACCGTGTATGTCCAATACAATCAACACATATCAGGATCTTATCTCCATTGTCGAGTGCTTTGCGCAATCGTTGTTTTCCAGTATCATTAAAATGATTTGTGACATTTATCGCTTTATGGTCTGCTTTCATCATCTTTCATTTCTCCTTTATCCAGTTTCAGCTACATAACCTTAAAAGTTATCTCATGTCCTTGATTCTCTTTAATCAGCCGTTTTTTCATATCATCGACCATTATGTTGTTATCAAGAGCCGCCTGCACAACATCTACTAATTTCTTCCCATCAAGATAAGCCCATACTGTTTTTCTTTTTCTACCTCTCATTTTTTCAATAGCCTCCATCAAATCCTAGATTAGCAAGTTTCAGTTTTCTAATCCTTTACAATAATCACAGTCACAAGGCTCTGTATCTCTCAAACACATTAATACCCTTGATTTAGTATCTTCATGGATTGTATGCAGTCCGTAATCATCCCAATGCCATCCTTTATTGAGGTGCAGCCAATATCCGTCACTATCGTAATATAACTCCTGTACACGTTCTTGATACTTTTTCGGTATTTTAATTGATGTGATATTTTTCATTACTAATTCCACCTTTCCTTCACTAAAACCTAATTCTCTGGGGAGCTGATCGGCTTTCCTATGTAAGTTCAGTTTTGCGACTTAGGCATCTCCCCATAATAATTTTGCGATTTCAACCTTTTTCTTTAGTTCCTTAACTTCTTTGTTTGCATAAGTGAGGGAATAAGAATGTTCTCTTTCTATCGAACCGTCCTTTAAGCCCTTGTGATAAGCAATTGCTTTTTCAAGCCTGTCTGAGAAATATTCGATACTTTCGGGCATAGCCAGAGTTATTTCTTGCGCCTTATTTTCCCAATATTCAGCCTTATGCTGTGCACTCTCTGCCTTTTCAGAGTGTTCAACGCTTTTCTCCATTCGCCTCCAGTTTCGGTCAAGTAGAGCCCGGTGACGTTTCTCGCTGTGATGCCCTACTTTGATAGGCTCACCTAAAGATAAAAATTCTTTTCCTTCATCAGAAGCTTTAATATATTCATTGCTTTTA
>Ga0153996_1001216_pt1 | contig 10594 bp, 7 predicted proteins | sample TSNC080MetaG_FD_104728 | JGI IMG/M metagenome (GOLD analysis project Ga0153996, IMG submission 104728) | Attine ant fungus gardens microbial communities from North Carolina, USA - TSNC080 MetaG | ecosystem: Host-associated > Fungi > Mycelium > Unclassified | place: USA: North Carolina, Lumber... | reverse complement strand
GTTTCCGAGATATTAGCAATTTAATAAACGGTAACATGGTAGTTACCAGTTGATCTGCTTAATATCTCGGCCATTATTGATCGCCTCGAGACGTGACTGGCATCGATCGAAAGGTCTTCTTAAAGGCTTTAAGCTGGCTTTGAGACCGTGGGAATCGTCGAAGAATTGACGGAGATATGACTGAATGAAGTTTGTGACACCTTATAAGAACTGCCTAGATAGTTTTATAACAGATCTATACTAGAATTCTCTCTAGAAGTGCTCTTGAGAGTGAAAAAGAATCTTAGGAAGTTTGCTTTCAAGAGAATAATATTATATCTTAACAACTATCAACCTTAAAGAGATTGGTTATCATCAGATCATAGCTATTACTTTTGATGGTTAATTATAGCTAGTATTGATGAAGACAAGTCCTTTTAAGAGCTACATCACAAATATAATGGAAGAAGACTGAGGCTCAAAGATATGATAAGGTATAGAGAAGTAGTAAAAGAACTAGAGAAGTTAAATAGAGAGGTAGGGAAGAGGTTTGATAAAGATGATATGCTTAAGAAAGACCAACTCGAGATTAACTTCTCTCTTTACTGTCTATCAAGAGGCTCAAGAGCTATCTATTGTTCAGAGAAAATCCCTAGAAGTAGAATTAGAGGAGTAGAGAGTAATAGCCAAGTGATTGAAAGAGGTACCATCTTATCATTTTACTCTTACTATCTTTGGAAATATTGAAAGTTTTCTTTTTTTTTTTCTCTTTTGTTGTATTATTGCTTTGTAATCTTAATAAAATACTCTAGGACACAAAAGAGACATCATAACATTATTCTTCTATTATCTCTCTCTGTTGCTCTAGAGCTTAATGGCTATTTGAGTGATTGAGGTTTTTTTTGTTTTCTGTTCATGTAAAAACCCTATAAAACTTTCCTTGAAGGGATACTCAATCTCAAGAAGAACTTGGACACTCACTTACACTAGAAGCTAACCTCTCTGTAATAAACTTCATTTGGCCATATTTCTAACAATTCTTTGATGATTCTCATGGTATTAACAGCTATAGAAAGCTCTTGAAAAAACCTTTCAATGGATACCAGTCATGTCTTATGGCAATCAATATTGGCTAAGATATCAAGCAGATCAACAGGTAACCACTATAATACCATTTCACTTGTCCTATAGTCTCTTTGTTTTTGACTCAAGACTGAGTCAAAGCAACTTAATCACTGATCTGATCACTCTAAAAATAGATTTCCACTTTTGAAAACCCAAATAGAGGAAAAAGACAACTGAGATTGTTTGCTCTTTTTCTACTAAGTAGGGGTTTTTATATGTTTAGAGAAATACAAAAGAAATATACAAAAAAACAGAGAAAATAATCAACCTAGTCATAATCTATTAATACAACAATTGTTCCAGTAGTAATAGAGAATTCTATGCCTTCTTGTCTTTTTTCAATTATTTCCTATGGTTTTTACTAAGTCCATTTTACTCTTGCTGAGTTACTAGGTTATCTACTACCAATTCCACAGTGATCTCTTCTTTCTTTGGCTTATCTCAGTAACTTGGAACCTATCTTTTTCCTTTCTGGCCTAGAAAGTCTTAAATGCCATTTTTACAGCTTTTTAAGACTCTTTTGTTTCTTCTTTGTTTGTGATTGAGACAGACCAGTTTTTGATACTGTTCTATTCTTAGTCATTACTAATTGGGTGATGCCATATCCTATTCTTATTTCCTACCAGACCACTGGTCCTGTTTCTTAGTAATAGGCATTTTTTCAAACTTTTTCACATAAGGCTTTTTTTCTGACTAAGCTGCTATTCTCAGCAATAATGTTATGAGGCTATGGGCTCGACTCTACTGGTTCTTGAGTAATTGGCCTATCAGTGGTAGTGATCTTATATTCCTGGGTATACTACTATGTAGCTAGATAACTAGCTTTATCAGTGGTAGTCCTCTGTATCTTCTCCACTTCCTAACAGGTGATGTTATCTTAGTCCTTATTTTTGGGGTGTAAAGTCATGAAATTTATTTAATTTTAGGCCTCACAACATAGTGAGAGTATTATAAAAGGCTGCTTATTAATTTGTGATTTGATATTGGAATATTCAAAAAGCAAGTTTTAGACAGTGACAAGAGATGTTATTAAGTCTGAGATCTAATCCTCAGACTGGGAGTCCTTATATGCAGAATTATGATGGTTTATGCACTAGAACAGACCATCACATGCTACTACCTATTGTTATATATATAGTAGTGCCTTTGTACTCTAAAATGCAATAACTTAACCATATGGAGGCTGTTCATTATTCTAATTAAAGGCAGATGACTATCTATGGATAATTAATTAATGTCTATGTGCAAACATTAAGGACTTTATATCTCTACTAATTTTAGTTGCCTGAGAGTTGTTCTAGGCTCATTCTGAGAGTTATAAAGAGGACTTTTACTGAGCCTAGAAGCAAAGTATTAATTGTGGTGGTTTCCAAGATATCAGTGATTTAATACTTAGCTACAGGAGCAACATTATAGGAGCTCTAAGACAGAGTTTGGTATTGCTAGAGAGTTGAGTTATACAGGGAGGATTCAAAGTCTCATATCTGATCACATAGTCAAGAGTACTACTATGAGAATAGTCTGATCACATAGCCAGAGAGTGCTACTATGAGGACAACTTTAAAACAAGATGTTATGAGAGCCCTAGAAAGAAAATAACTTCTTGTGCATTTAAACAGTTAATTCATAATCTCAAGGCATATAATGGGATAAAACTATGAATAGCATGGGAAACTTAGGTAAGCTATATCACATGATTAGGTCAGGTGATTACAGAATATTCTAGAAGGACATATGATTATGGGACTTTAAGTATATAAACTATGTAACAATAGTATAAGTAGTAAGTAGAATATAATGGGGAACTCTATTGAGTTCTTCCTAAACATCTACCTAGGGTAAACTCTAAGTCCTTCACAGTCTTGTGTTAATATAAGAACTCAATACCTAATAGTGATCTCATATCTAGTAGTTTTACCATTCACTTATTTTTTTATTATCCTCGCTAGTAAGTACAGTACTCACAAGCATCTTGGATGATATGCCCTAGCTGTAAAGGAGACTTCTTAGTCAGTTAGAGACTGAGGGAGGTAACTAGATACTAAGTCCAGGTATCCTATTCAAGTCCTGACCTTGTAACTAGATGTTGTTCTATACCTTTTCATTTGTATAAACTCTGTGTTGTACTCCATTGTAAGTAGTATACATAGAAGATTAGCAGTAATTCTTTAGGAAGCTGCTTAGAGTAGAGATCCTCTTCTTAGAGGCAATTGCATACAGTATTATTAGAGTAGTAGTCAGTAAGGTATTAAGAATCTAGACAAGTGAAGATTTTGCACCCTATTAGACATAGCCTTAGATAGCAGCCCTAGAAGAAGGAAATTCACTAGAATATACATTGATAATACTATCTCCATCACTACTACCACTTTCAATTATATCTCAACAATAACAACAACAGCATCAGCAACAATAATAATAATAAGAGAAACCTTCTATAGTACTTATTTCTTACCAATCACTATCTAGCAGAGAGAAGCAACTCCTCTCTATGATCATCATCCTGCAGCAGTAGGTCAATAACATACTTCTCCAATAACAGAGGAATAGAGTAGAGATCACAAGACCACCAATTTTTGGAGGAAAGATAAAGGAAATGAGTACATTTATGAATGCAACTCATCTATACTTGAAAATAATGATGAATGGAAAAGTGGTGACTACCCAGATTGCCTAGGTGCTGTTATATATACAGGAAGGGGTAGCAGAGGCATGAAAAGATAACCTGCTAGATGAGCTAGCCAAGGGAGAGTTAGAGGTTTAATTAGTAGAGGACTTGTTCAAGAAAATACGAGATGAGTTTGGAGAAACAACAAAAGAGAAAAGAAAAGTAGAGTAGTTAAGGATAATGGAACAAGAGGAAAAATCCTATAACAAGTATGTCCAGAAATTCAAAAAGGTTGCTAGAAGAAGCAGCTATAAGAGATGATCTCTTATTGAAGAGTTTAAGAGGAGGTTAAATAGGACTATTAGAAGAAAGTTGACAAAGGTAGAAAGTCCACCAACTACTATTGAAGAGTGGCAAAAAAGAGCAGTTAGGCTAAACAGAAACCAGAGACAGAGTAGGGCAGAAAAAAGGTTGTTAGAGAGAAATGTGGCATACCCTAGAAGAAATACACAGCCAAGGAGAGGATATGAAGAAGGGTCATGAGGATATAGAAGAGAGCAAAGTGTACTAAATTGAGAAAGAAATCAAATGGGTCCAAGGAGAGATCTAGATGCAATGGATATGGATAGAGGAAAAGAAGGGGATAAAATCTGCTATATATGTAGGAAATAGGGCCATATGGCCAAAAACTACTAGGAGAGGTGGGAAAAAAAGAAAAGGATAGTAGAAATACTATAGGAGTTAGCAAAAGACAATAGGGGATAAAGAGCTCTTGATTGGTCTCCAATAACATGTACAGTGTATTATGCCCTAGAAAAATTAGGTAATAAAATAAATTCTGCCAATACTATTGAGAGAGTAAGAGATGTGTGACATATGCTATAGCTACTAAGAGAAGTCTGGATAAAGATGGAACTAAAAAAACTAGAGAACTATGAGGGGGTCATAGTAAAAGTATTGTTAAATAGTGGAGCAACAGGTCTATTCATGGACATGACCTTTGCCAAAAAGAAGGGATTCAAAATAGAAAAATCAAAAAACCCTTTTCTAGTAAGAAATGTGAATGGTACAGTGAATGTGGGAGAAGCCATAATGTACTAGGTAAAGTACAATATGTTCTTCAAAGGACATATAGAGAGAGTAAGATTGGATGTATGTAACCTGGGTAAAACAGAGGTAATATTAGGTATGCTATAGCTAACAGCCTATAACCTAGAGATATATTAGAAAAAAGGAGAAGTAAAGATAACAAGATGCCCATCTATACATGGGAAAAGAAAACAGGAAACCAGAAAAAAGAAAATAAAAAGGACAAAGGAGAAAGAAAATGGGAAAATACTAAGGAAGATGATACCAAAGAAGTTTTAGAAGTAGAAAAAAGTATTTGGCAAGAAAAAATCAGAATGGATGCCAGTGCAAAAAGCCTAGAACCATGCTATAGAGTTAAAAGAGGGATTTGTGCTGAAAAAGGAAAAAGTATATTCACTGTCAAGAGAAGAAAAAGAGAAAGTACAAGCATTTGTAAAAGACCAGTTGAGAAAAGGATACATCTAATCCTCCAAATTATCCCAGACATCACTAGTACATTTTGTAGCAAAGAAAGATGGAAAACAAAGAATGCTACAAGACTATCAGCACATAAACTAGTAGACAATAAAAAATAGATACTCACTACCTCTTATTGCTAATATATTGGATAGGATAGGAAAAAGGAAGGTGTTCACAAAACTGGATCTAAGGTGGAGATATAATAATATCAGAATAAAAGAAGATAATGAATAAAAAGCTGTTATCATACCAGATAGTCATTTAGGCAACACAAGTGGCATTTTTCACCATATTAATAAGAATAACCAACTTGAGAGATAAGTTTAGCCTCCTAGAGATATTCCCTTAGATGCCCAGTTATAGACTCGAGCATACTACTTGTTATCGCTAAGTCTTGATGACTCAAGGACCACTCTAGGTAAGTGTTTAGGAAGAACTTGATGGAGTTCTCCATTGGATTTGGCTGTCTACTTATACTACTTTTACAAGTGGCTGTACACTACTAGTCCATGATCACATGTCCTTCTAGAATGTTCTACCATCACATGACCTTGTCACATGATATGATTACTCAAATTCCCATGCTATTTATATCTTGTCTACATTATATGACTTAATATTTGCAATTAAGTGTTTGGATGTGTGGGAAACTTGTTCCTTCTTAGGGCTCTCATAACATGGCCCCCCCTTCAAGATTCCTCGTCCTGAGGAATTTTTCCATCAATTCCAATTCTCGTCCCATCTCTTTTCTCTTTCTTTTTCATATCTTTTTCTCCCCCACCCATATAATAGTTTAGCCGTGAATTCTCTTGGTAATTCCCGGCTAAATTCCTTCTCTTGGTAATTCCCGGCTAAATTCCTTCTCTTCTTCTTTCAGCTCCTGTCACCTAAGTTCTTCTGCCTCTTCCCTGTACTCCCTCTCAAACTCTTCTACCAGCTCTTTCGCATTTCCTAAGTTCTCCCTATTCTCCCATGTATCTTCTTCTGCTGTATACCCTTTCTATCATACCAAGAACTTCTCTTTTCCCCGCACTACTCGTTTATTCAAGATTTTTTCTACCTCGAATTCTTCTTCCTCTTCAATGATAACTGGCTTTGGGGGTATCTTCTTCTGTCCTTCTACCTGTGGCTTGTAAAGTCATACTCTACTTACATTAACTACAGAGTGTATTTTAATAGTTTTAGGTAGTTCTAATTTTATTGCATTACTAGAGACAATCCCTTTGACTTTATAAGGGCCTACAAAGCGTTCCATTAGCTTTTCTGACCTTCTCTCCTTTATTTGCCATTTCAAGTCTTTCGTACTCAATAGTACTAAGTCCCCTACTCTGTATTCCTCTCCCTCTCCTCGTTTCCTATCTGCAAACTTCTTTATATTCTCTTGGGCTTTCCCTAGTGCCGCTTTTGCCTCTTCCTGGATCTTTCTCATTTTCTCTACAAACTTTCCTGCCGCTTCATACTTTCCTTTCCTTCTGCCCTCAAATCCCATTCTCGGGTCTTGCCCATAATTAACTTTGAACGGTGAGTTTTTTATTGCCACGTGAATTTTGTTATTGTACGCAAATTCCGCTGTTCCCAGCCAATCCGGCCATTGCTCCTGCCTATGGTCAATGAAGACTCTTAGGTACTGCTCCAACTCCTGATTTATCCTTTCTGTCTGCCCATCTGTTTGTGGGTGATAGGCCGTCGAGAGCTTTGTTTGGATACCTAGCAAGTTGTTTACCTCCTTCATCATCCTTGCTGCAAACTGTACCCCTCTATCTGATATGATGCTTTCTGGAAGCCCATGCAGCTTCCATACATGGTCTCGAAACAGTTTGGCGAGTCCCTCTGCTGACATTTTTTCTGTTGTTGCTATGAAGTGCACTATCTTGCTAAAACGATCACACACTACTAGAATGGCGTCATATCCCTGAGCTAGGGGTAGTTTAGTGATGAAGTCTGCTGAGATGTGACTCCATGGCTTTTCTGGGATTGCATTAGGCATTAGTTTGCCTGCCGGTGCCTCACTTCGATTCTTGTATCTCTGACAAGCATCGCATTCATCTACATATCTCCCAATCTCCCTTGTTACTCCTGGCCACCAATAGTTTCTAGTGACCAACTCTGTCGTCTTCTATCTTCCCCCGTGTCCTCCTACTGGGGTGTCATGGTGTAATCATATTACCTCCCTTCTGAGTTCCCCTTCCAGCACGTATATCCTTCTCTCCTTCAGTACTACCCCATCCTCTATTTTCTACTCTTCATCCTTCAACGTTTTTACTCCTGCTTTCTTTAACTCTTCGACTGCTTTTACCACTCTTTCGTCCCCTTCCTATGCCTTCTTTATTCTTTCTCTCAGGTTTCCTTCTTCCACTATTGTTTCTGTCCCTCTTACCCACTCCAGCTTTATCAACGTTTGGTCTTCGTTATCTCTCTCCACTCCTTCTTGCCGGTCCAGTCTTCTGCTTAACCCATCTGCCTTCCCCATGCTTTTCCCTGGAATGTGTTTTAAGGTAAAATTGAATTGTGAGAGGTATAAAGCCCATCGTGCTTGTCTTTGATTCAACTTTTGACTGGTCATGAAGTATTGGAGGTTTTTATGATCCGTCCAAATTTCGAATTCCAGTTTCGCTCCTTCCAGATAGTGCCTCCATGCTTCGAGACACCTGATAACTGCCAGCATCTCTTTGTCGTGAATTTCATAGTTGTGCTCTGTGGTATTTAACGACTTAGAGATGAAGGCCACTGGCCTCCACTTCCCATCTTCACATTTTGCCGACAATACTCCTCCTGTTGCATAGTCTAATGCGTCTGCCTCTACCCTCATTTTCCTATCTATGTCTGGAATCGCTAAGACTGGTTCCGTAGTAAACACTGCTTTGAGTTTCCCAAACGCTTCTTCTTGCTCCTTCTCCCACTTCCATTTCTGCTCCTTTCTGACCAGCGCGTGTAGTGGTGCTGCTATTCTAGCGAAGTCTTTTATGAACCTCCTATAATAGTTGGCAAGGCCTAGGAACTTTTGTACTTCCTTGACATTTCTCAGTGTCGGCCAGTTAAGAACTTCTTCTACCTTTTCCTTCTGCATTTCCACCCCTTTCGGACCAATTACTACTCCCAAGAATTCTACCTCTCTGACCTTCCACTTGCACTTTTCTGGTTTTACAAACAAATCATTTTCTTCTAACCTCCTGAGTACTTCGTCTACCAACTTGTCATGCCCCTCCTCTGTATCTGTGGCCACTAAAATGTTGTCGATGAAGGTGGCTGTGTCTCCCTGGTTTATGAGGTCCCGGAAGAGGTCGTTCATCATTGTTTGGAAAGTAGCGGAGGAGTTTGTTAGCCCAAAATACATTACAGTGGGCTCGTATGCTCCAATATGCGTAGTGAATGCCGCTTTCCATTCGTCTCCTTCCTTAATTCTGACATTGTTGTAACCCCATCTCAGATCCAACTTTGTAAACACCTTCCTTTTCCCTACCCCATCCAGGATGTCTGCAATGAGTGGCAATGGGTATCCGTTCTTTACCGTCCATTGGTTTATATGGCGGTAATCTTGTACCATTCTTCTTTTGCCGTCCTTTTTTGCTACAAAGTGCACTGGTGAAGTTTGCAGTGACTTGGAAGGTCGGATATACTCTTTTCGTAGTTGATCGTCCACAAATGCTTGTACCTCCTCCCTTTCTTCTCTCGACAATGAATACACCTTCCCTTTCTTTGGTGTAAACCCCTCTTTTAGTTCTATCACATGATCCCAGGCCTTTTGCACTGGTATCCTTTCCGACTCCTTTTTCCCAAAGATCTTTTTCCACCTCCAGAACCTTTTGGGTACCAGCTTCTTCAATACTTCTTCGTCCTCGCCTCTCTCTACCTTTTTCACTTCCCTTTTCTTTTCCTTCTGCTTCCTCTTCCCACATATGGGTGGACATCTCGTCATCTTTACCTCCCCTTTCTCCCAATCTATTTCTGGGTTATGAGCTGCTAACCACGGCATCCCTAGTATAACCTCTGTCTTTCCCAGGTTGCACACATCCATTCTTACTCTTTCTACGTGATCCTTGAAGAACATGTTGCACTCAACTTGGTGCGTTATTGCTCCCCCTACGTTTACTGTCCCATCCACATTTTTGACTAGCAGGGGCTTCTTCATCTGCTCCATTCTGAACCCCTTTTCTCTCGCAAAGGTTGTATCCATGAATAGACCTGTGGCTCTGCTATCCAACAGAGCTTTTACTGCCACCCCTTCATGGCTTTCCAACTTTTCTAGTCCCACTCTCATCCATACTTCTCTTAGCGGCCATAAGGTGCGCCGCACGTCTCTTACTCTCTTAGTGTTGTTTGTAAAATTTAATTTATTGCCCAGCTTTTCTGGGCACAATACACTGTACAGATTGGAGGAGGCCAGCCGAGAGCTTACTGACCTCCATTTTCTTTTGCCGACTCCTGCGGCATCTCCACTACTCTCGCTTTATTCCTCTCCTAACAGTTTCGGGCCATATGGCCAAACTTCCCACAATGATAGCATGTCCGGTCTCCCCCTCTTCCTCTATCAACATCCATCACGTTTGGGTCTCTCCGTGGACCCATTTGATATCCTCCTCTAAACGTATTTCCACCTCCTCCCTTATTCTCTCCTGTATGCGGAACTCCTGCCTGCCAGGTTATCTGCCCTCCTCTCCCTCCATATGATCCTCCTCCAAAACCTCCCCTTGGCTGCGCATTTCCCCCTGGGCGCGCCGCATTCCTCCCTAACATCCTCTACTTTGCTCTGCTCTGCCTCTAATTCCTATCCAATCTTACTGCTCTTTCTTGCCACTCTTCTATGGTGGATGGCAGTTCTTCTGCCTCTACTAGCTTTCTTCTAATGGGCCCATTGAGGCCTCTTTTAAACTCCTCGATAAGGGGTCTACCCTCATAGCCGCTTCCTCTGGCGACCTTTTTGAACTCCTGGACGTACTCGTCGCACGTCCTACTCCCCTGCTCTATCGTCCTCAACTGCTCGATCTTTCTTTCTTCCTCAGATGTCTCCCTGAAATTATTTCTGATTTTTGAAAACAGCTGTTCTGCTGTTTCCACTTCTAACTCTCCTTTGGCCAGCTCATCCATCAGGTTATTCTTCCATGCCTCTGCTACCCCTCCTTGCACATAAGATAACACCCAGGCTACCTGGGTTATTGCTGCTTCCTCTGTCATTTTCATTCTAATATATATGCGAGCCATGTTAATGAACACGCTCACATCCTCCATTCTTCTGCTAAACACTTGAGGTCTTGCAACCTCTACTCTGCTCCCCTGTTGTGCGAGGAGCATGTTGTTAACCTGCTGTTGCAGGGTGGCGATCATTGCGAGGAGTTG
>Ga0153996_1001215_pt1 | contig 10598 bp, 7 predicted proteins | sample TSNC080MetaG_FD_104728 | JGI IMG/M metagenome (GOLD analysis project Ga0153996, IMG submission 104728) | Attine ant fungus gardens microbial communities from North Carolina, USA - TSNC080 MetaG | ecosystem: Host-associated > Fungi > Mycelium > Unclassified | place: USA: North Carolina, Lumber... | reverse complement strand
TGTTATGAAATTCTCTGGACAATCTCTATGAGGTTTCTGTAGTGGTGGTCACAGCCACTACTCTGCTACTCAAGTGGTATGCTCGAGTCCATGACTGGGCGTCTAAAGGAACATCTTTGGGGGGCCGAGCTCGTCTCTCGAGCTAGTTATTCTCATTATTAAGGTGTAAAATGTCACTTATTTTGCCTAAACGTTTGTACGGCGTAACACCGCAAGCAAATTTTCCATGGAAAATAATATTTGATATGCTTTATAATAATAGATTCTTAATTAGAATTTACTCTAGAACCCTTTCTATAATCCTCAGAATGTAATACTATATGATAAAGATGCTGAGCTAGTGATCATTGACCTAGAGCTCATACTGATACCTCGAGAGGCAATTAGGATAAACTGTTATCAGATTACTAAGAAAGTTATTAAGGGACTATGCTTTAGATCTACCTTTGGATGAACTAACTTAGAAGGATGGTAGGCTTATACTCTAGAATCAGTACTACTCAGATGACAAACTTAAACTAATAGACTTTGTGCTTGTAAATAAGCATTAATGACATCAGATCAATTATATTTAGATAAATAACCTCTAGGATATGACTTGGAGATACTAGATATTTATGGGGACTTGCTAACTGTTTAACAGGTAATCAAGGAAGTCCAAATTACAAAGCAGTATCAAGAGCATGATAGAGGAAGACAGAAGAATATTCTAGAAGGAAGTAGCGATGAAGACGCATCATCTTTAATAGAAAGAACTTGGTAAGGGAATGTGTCATCATAAAAAAAGAAGAGGGCCATGTCATCATTGGGATTTCAGGAGGCCTTAGGACAGAAAGGAGTCAATGGAATCCTAAAAGTAGTAATAGTTTCCTTTTTTATATTTTATTTCTTAAGTTTCAGGACTTTGTAATAACTTTAATATAATATCTGAAGTGTAGTTGGATAAGAAGAGAAACCTCTTAACTCCTACCTCCATCTATACTGTCTCTGGAATTGTGAATGTGGATCTATAGAGAGTAAGAAGACTGGGACCAGAGAAATGTCTTGAGAAGAACATAGAATATACCCAGAACTCAATCTAGAGAGAAATAGCAGATGCAACTCAGACAGGCTTCAGAGAGGACAGCAGGCTAGAAAAGCTTGGCTAGGTACACACTTGGACTGTATCACACCCATAAGGTTTGGTATTGGGGGTGCAGACAAGGGAGCAACTGAGTATAGAGAGTCCATGAGTGATCAACTAACTGTATTTTCTAGTTGAGTCTAGTCACAATGTGTAAAGGTTAACACCTTAGGGAGGCTATGCGATGACAATCTAGAGAGATCTTACATTTATTTTATGATGACCAACATATATTTTACTAAAGCTGCATATAATTCTACTTTTCTAATTATTTATAAACCTTTACCTTTGATTATCTCTTCTCAGACCTTTAGCATACAATTAGGAGCTAGCACATCATTATTTTGTTTGTCCCAGTGTACAATTCCCTTTTGCACCCTTTTACCACTACCTAGACAATAGTTGGGGAACTTTAATTTAACAAGAAAATAGGAAAAACCCTAGCTATAAACTAATCTCTTTAGTATCCTAACAATCTATTATCCAGGACCAAGTAAGATTCTTTTTAGTCAATTGGGTGAGTAGCACAGTTAGTTCTGAGTAGTTATGGATAAACCTCCAGTAAAAGTTTGTAAAGCCAAGGAATGCTTGAATGTTCTTGACCTAGCAAGATACAGGCCAATCTCTAATGATATGTACCTTCTCTTTGTTTATTTGTATTTCTTTGGGTCCAAGGATATAGCCTAGAAACTTTACTTTTTTCTTATAAAAGGCACATTTTGAGAGAAATGCATATAATCTATATGATCACAAATAGTGTAAGACTTCTACTACATATTGCTTGTGGGTCCCAAGATTATCCAAGTAGATCAGTATATTATCTAGGTAGATAACAACGCACATGTCTATTAAGTTAGCAAAAACCTTGTTCATTAGTCTCTGAAAGACTGATGGGACATTGGATAACCCAAAGGGCATGACTAGCTACTTATATAAGCTATACTATATTCTAAACATAGTTTTTTATTCATCTCTTTTAGCAATTCTTACTAGATAGTACATGTTCCTCAAATCAATTTTGGAGTAGATCTTAGCCTTTTGGAATATATCCAGGAGGTCTGCCATTAACCGAATGAGATAACAGTTCTTTCTGGTGATCTTATTCAGTCTCTTGTAATTGACACATAACCTTAGTGAACTATCTTTTTTCTTAACAAAGGGAATTGGAGCCCTATATGGGAATCACAATAGCCTAATAAAACTAGACTTAAGATTCTCATCAATAAAATCTTGCAAGGTCTGAAGTGTGTGAGAGAACAGGGAATAGATTGGGCCTAGAGGAGGCTTTTTCTCACTTTTAATCTATATAAAGATATCAAATGAATAATACTGAGGTAATTTCTTTGTACCTTGTTTACTGAAGACATCTGTAAACTGATGATAGTCATAGAGAATGTTACTAAGGTCCACATCTGACAGGTTGATGTATGACACTCTTACTAAACTCTTCTGCCCTAGGACTAAATTGATTTAGAAGATCATATTCCCCTTTTTCTAGCAGAGATGCTTATACATGGTTGTACTTATTATGGAGATGTAGAGTTGGGGGTTCTCAAGGACTAGGATAGATATTTGCTTGATATTTGTAGGTTATTGGTATTATTTTGTAATGGTCTTTTCTCAGACTTGTATAGTACCTTATTTCCAGTCTATCTAGAGATTACTCACTATTAGCCAGTTATGACCTAGTATCACCTCATAGGACCCATCCAAGGGGGTTACAAAGAACTTAATCAAGAAGGACATACCATAAAGGAATCTTATTGGTAATGTTACAATTTGATTTACAAGACTGTTAACTGTATTATCTATTAGAAAGAGGGGGCAAGGTTTGATACTTTGAGATACTAAGTTGTTTTTTGAGACAAATGTAGAGTTAATAAACAAATCAGAGGAGCCCAAGTCAATCAGACCTAGGAATTTCTCTGGGACCATGTTTGAACTAACTAATATCAGCAGAGCTTTATGTTCATGAAGGAAAACTATACCTAGGTATAGCTTAGACTCTATGGGGGTTCTCAGACCAACGACTCCCCAAAGAACAAAATATCTACTAATTCTTTTTTTGATGTTTCTGGTATACTTAATAATTCTTCCACTGATACTACTTGTACCTCTACAGTCGATATGTAATGATCAACCTCATTGTCTTTAGGTGTTTTACACATGGACCACTTCTTTGTTTCATATTACTTTATATATCTAATAGCTCAGTCAGTGCCTCACTGGTGGGACATGTTCTTTACTCAGCAAACCTTATGTATTCCTCATTTCTACCTCCTGGTACATAGGTATATATACAGTAGATACTTCTCTGTATTCTTTATACTTTACCAATTATATCATTCCCTTCCTTCCTCAACTCTCATATCATTCTCAAGTCTTTACTTGAAGTTGTAACCTAAGTTACTCCTCAAGGTCATAATACAATAAAGACTTCTATGATTATCTCAGACAGTTCCTTGCCAAGTGACCCAACTGGCTACAATGTATGCATAGTTCTAGGCATATATATTATTGCCATTCTATAGCTATTAGCTGGCCATCTGGTCCTAGAATGCTTGCCAGCAGTGTGGTAGAAGCAATAGAGGGTTAAGGGAAGTTATGGAGGCTCAGCAATTATCCCTGATCCTTCGACTACCTATCTAAGATAGGAGATCTGTCCTCAGGGGGGTTCTTAGAAGGTTCTGGTTGGAGCACATACTAGAGATGACCTTACAAGATATGGGCCAATTGTTGTCTATTCTTCTCTTTCTGGACTTATTTCTGGTAATTATTGTCTATCTTTAGGACTGCTCATTTATATCCTTCAAATGTAGAGAGATTCTCTTTGCTAAAGTAAAGTTCCTCACCAATCCTGGCTAAGATAGCATTTGGTTACAACCTTGCCATCTGGAGAAAAAGAAATAGCTATAATAGTATTCTTGTTGTCGTCTTCAGGTAAGTAAGAACCAAAAATATTTGAGAGCTTTTGAATGAAGACATTCTAGTCATCCAAGAAATCTATACCCTAGTACAGATTGGGTTCATTTATAAAGGGTTTAAAATAATCTAGAGCAATGCCTCTCAAGTACAATATAGCAAAATATATTTTTTCAGAGTCTTCTTTGAATTCTCCTTCACAGGTGTAAAAGTGAATTTGGCATTGAAAAATAAATGTCCAAAGATCATTGGGCTCCCTAATGCTCCTATGTTTTTTCTGCAAGTGGGAAACTATTTGTTGGTCTAGCACAAGTAAGGCCATGTATAATTCCAGGTTCAAAATTTCAGCTTGGGGGTCTCAGGGGGTTTTAGAAGTAATCTAGGAGATATATTAGGTGATTTTGGGTGTTTGAGAACATTCTCTTCTGGAAGAATGGTATTGTCAGGGGGATTTTGGGAGCTCATCTATTGAATCTGAGCCTGAGATATAGCAAAGGGCCATTCTACTAGTATAGTAGAAGCACCTTAGGAGAGGGTAAGTTATTGCACTTTCCATCTTATACACTGTTCAAGTTGAGAGTCTGGGATGGGGAATTGTCTAAACATAGATAATATATAGGGGTTTGTTAGTACAGGGTTTTAGCTTTGTTCTACTGTTAAGAACCAAAACTTCATAGAAGGAAAAATTGATACTGAGAAGAGATTACAACCTTAAGGGTTAAATCAACCACTATACCAGTTCTTAGTCTCAGGGCTTTGATAAGATAGAGAGAAAGCTTATGTAAGTCAAGGACTTAGATAGTTCTAAAGGAAGTAGGACTGAAGTTTACCTATGGAAGAATAAAGCTAAAGTATCTAACTAATACAGTCCCATTTTATGTATGCTAACTAATTCTTAGGTAATATACTACTAAGTCTAGGGGTTATGCTGGGGCATGACAGAGGTCACATATTAAGACAACCAATAATTAATAGCTACTTAAGGGTACCTGGCTCTTTGCAATCTATAAGGAAGAGTCCTAGTACTTGCTCATAGATAGAACATCTTACTCCTCACCTACACCTTATTAGGGAAGCAATCCTAGGTAAGCTAACTAGGAGAGACTAGGATAGCATGAACTATCCTTGGCCTCTTTACATAGAGCTTTAGCTTGTAGTGGAAGTTACTAGTGCCTTTCCAAAAGGGGATTTAACCAGAGTACTGAGAGATAATATCTATGATTTTGTGTGTAATATAGGAGAGTTGATTTGATTAGGGCATAGAATGTGGAGTAGGAGTAGAGTCAACATGGTAAGTACATATATTGGAAGCTAAATTGCCTTTTTTTCTATAAGTAGTCATTCCTTTTTTTCAGTACCTGCTCTTCTTTGCCTTATGCTTAGGTAGTATAAGAGATGCATTTACAGCATACATCACAGGGTTGTAGTCCCTTGACCTGTTTTTAGCTATCACAGTCTGCCTATATACTCCATGTTATAAAAGTGTTGATTTTTTTTAAAAAAAAACTATTTTTACTTTTTATTTCTAGTTCTAGTTACTTTTCTTTTAGGTTATAGTATTATTTATTCCTTGATTTGACTCTGGGAAACCTTGATCAGTGGTTACTACTGATGTTAGTCAATTATAGTTATAAGAGAACTATATCATTTCTATTTTTGATATACTAGTATAGTTTTCCAAAGTAATCCTGTTATTACAAACTTTATTTGGACCTATTTCTACTAATACTTTGTCAATTTCTATGGCCTCAATAGTACTTAAAAGCTCTTAAGACCTTTCAAATAGTGCCTAAAGCATCTCAATGCAATTAATGTTCATTGAGCTATTAGGCAATCTGTTATAAACATTGAGTGGAACTACAACTATTATCAGCTATGGTCTGATAATATAATAAGTGGTTAGTAAACAAGATATTGGCATTGCTTGACAAAGACATTACAATATAGTAATGCATTAAATGTCTGAGATCCAGAATAGACATTGAACTCTAGGTATAAATAGGACTTTTTAGAGAAATCTTGGACAAATCTCTTTTTCTTCTTTGAAATCAGACTAAATGGAACAATATCAGATATTATTAGATACTGACTCAACTTGTCACTTCTGTCACTAAACTGTCACTTAACTTTAGTTACAAGTAGTGTTTTTTTATTTTTTATTTTTAAAATCAGTGATTTATTACATAGAGTGCAAAGGCAGACTGTAGCGAGTACACAGTACCTACTTAAATAAGAGAAAGGAAGAGAGAGAGAGAGAGAAGTAAGAAAAGGGAAAAAGAAAAGGAAGAGAAAAGTAAGGTGACAAGTGCTACGCTTTTACTCCAAGGAGTCGCACTGCGACAAGGCCTTATCTATTATCAAAGCTAAACATGCCAGGATTGTCCACAAGGAAGTATACAAAGCTATTAATGATAATGTTACATGGCCTCGTGGAAGGGTCATGCAAGTCACATTCTTACAAGTAGTGTTATCACATTGTAATATTATCACAGTATCTAGTTAAAATTAATACAAACCAAAAAAAAGAAAGAAACAGTAAGTTCTCTCTTTTTGTATTCTCTTTATAAAATCTTACTCTGAGGAATTAATACTCTTCCTTGTCTCAGAACAATCTTGAAGGGTATTACTCAAAGTCTCATTAATATCTTTCCTCCAATATAACTTTACTGAAAATCTTAATTGGATTTTTTAGCAAGGAGCATGAAAATATCAAGTGTTTGACATAGGCTTTATATTCACCTGTAAGGTCTAGAGTCTTAACACAATCAGTAGGTAATCTTTATAATATCATATATATTAAATTATCAATATCTCAGAAATTACCATGATTGATACCTTGCTTTGAAAGATATCAAAAGTACTCTTTATTATACTTAAATTAACTCTAAAATAACCTTGAGGCAATACAAATTCATGGAAATACAAGGCTCTTAGTATCTGTATATAATATTTTATTAATTATCCATAGATACTTATCTGTTCTTGAATAAAAGAAAGAACAGTTCCAGTATAGTTAGGTTATCATTATTCTTGTATAACAAAGGCACTACTATATGTAGAACAATAGATAGTAATATATGATAGTCTATGTTATGAATTTACAGTGAGACTATAACTATTATTAGCCCCAGTCTGATAATGAATGGTTAGTAGAAGAGATATTAGCAATAATTAAAGAAGACAATAACAATGCAATGATAGACAAACCTCATGATATTTATAAACTCTAACTAAATAGGAGAACATTGAACAATGCCCAAAGTATCTCAATGTGATTAGTATTTGCTAAGCTATCAGGCAATTAGTAGGTAACCTCTATGATACCATATATTAAATCAATGATATCTCAATAACCACCATAATTAATGTGTTGTTTTTAGGAATATCAGAAGCACTCTTTATTATGCTTAAATTGACCCCAAAATGACTTCAAGGCAATCCATATTAATGGAGATACAATGTTTGTATATAGACTTAATTAACTATCCATGGATACTTATTTGTTCTTGAATAGAACAAGGGGCAGCTCCCATGCACTTAAGTTATCACTATTTCAAGTACAAAGACACTACCATATGTAAAAACAATAGGTAGTAACATGTGATAGTTTATCCTAGTGCATAGACTATTACATTCATGTATATAAGGACTCATAGTCTGAGGATTAGACCTCAGACTTAACAACATCTTTTGCTACTGTCTAAACCTTGCTTCTAAGCTCTTTTTGAATACATCTTCAACCAATCACAAATCAGTAAGTAGCCATTTGTGATAAACCTGTCAACACTCACTAAGCATAGCCCCAGGATGTTCCCTTACAGGTTTGTTGGAATATTTACCAACTGCCTGAGAAATAATACAACATCTCTAATGTATATATAACTTGCATTATGGTTGACTGGTTGACTGGGTATAAGAAAGTGCCAACATTCCATGATTATGCTCAGAGACAGAAGAATGCTTGTGAGATGGACAGAGTTGACCTGTTGGTGTGAAAGTATGTCAGTTCTATTAGAATATTGAACATTATTACATTAATATTAGCTTATTATTTTATGTCTTGACAATCAATTGTTGATCTATGGTTTCTTTTTTATTGTTCTAGATACAGACAAATATTGACAGTAGAGACAAAGTTCATTGCACATTTGCCAGCAAGTTTCTCACCCCATTTGCTCAACTGTAACTCAACAAGTTCACTAGAAATTCTTCCATTAGTTTATTTCTCTGAATCAAGGAACTCATGCATGTGTAAGTACCATGAAGTAGAGGTCTCGGATATTGACCAGTGTGTTAGATGACTATATGCATTACCTATGAGGCGATGGTCTAGACAATCTACATGCCAAAGGGAAATCAGAATGCACTTGCCTCAGATGTCAACCAGTGTGGTATATGACTGAGGTACTTTACATGGGTTTCATGTATCTATTTGCTATCTACGTCTGAGACAATGACGATGTCTCAGACATGATGTTCCAGGATAAAAATAAGGTATTGCTGACATAATGAAGGCACGACGAGTGCTCTCGTCCAACTTGAACAGTAAAAATGGATGCTCTACCTTGATTTTGATGCTTTTGTGTCGCCATCTATACATTGCGGGATAGCATTCCAGCACATCTACGGCAAGTTTGCCTTGTTTCCTAGATTCCCAACCTTATTTCTTATTTCTCGTCCTGGGGTGTAACTGAAAAATGTTTAGGGGTGAGACTTCTCTATCTCGAGAAATAATTTTCTATTGGTCGCGTTTCTTCGGCTATCTTTGAATTGCTTCTATGATTTGAACCAGCGGGAAGAGCAGTACAAGAACACGAATTCTTCCAAAATTGCCCTTCAAAATGAGACCCATAGGTCATGATCGGGGAACTCAACATTCTCAGTGGATCGAACAACCTTGAATTCCGCGGCAATCACTATCATTTTCCCTCTTTGACACGATTACCTGACATCATACTATGGCCATTGGTGCCTTCAATGTTACAAAGGATTCAGCTCCAATCGCTGCCGGAACGTACTTTCTCTGCGACCATAATTTGGGTTAATTCACTCCAGCTCATACATAGGACTTGATGCCTTCATTTCCGGACCTGTGAAACGATCTAGGAAACAAAGAGTGGCGCACATGACCAACTCTCGGAAGGAATTACTTAATCGCGGCAGAACTCCCGAGTCTTACCTCTACTCGACACGTCGGAAATTTAACCATCTGATGGAACTCCTCTGCACCGATTAGCGCGAACTCGATACTCGTCGCTTAAAATTTCTTCCTCGACATCTCCGATATCTAAAGTCTAATGGCGAGACAAAAAAACAGCTTGTTGCAGCGTGCGATTGCAACCATCCAATGCGACAGATGATTCAGGAGATTCGAGAACTGGTTCTTGAGAAACTTCCTTGATGGCTATTCGATGTTACTCTTACCCTTCGTGCATCAACGAGCCACAAAACTTCAAAATCGGTGACCACGGACTCCGATAAGCCAAATTTATGCTCTGCCCGGCTGCCAGAATCATAAGATATACTGATAGACACAAATGGTCATGCTCTTTGTCTGGGATAATGTCAACGCTCCTGAAACCGATTGTTTATTTCAAGCTCATCAGTCAAGCTATTTAGAAGGCCGCCCCCGGAGAGTTCGCAACTTCAGACAAAAACCGCTTAGCTAGGGACAACAATTCCAAAGACCCTGGTCTATTATCTGTCGCGATGAATGTGCTATTCCATGGAAATGACCCTAGATATTGGGCCATTTTTTCATGCTATTTCCTTCTGCCACTCATGAACATGTTTATAAGATGGTGCCCGAACATACGTTTCAAGATAACGACAAGATATAATGAGTTCTAAATCAATGTGGCCGGAAGTCATAGACGACTTCTCCGTAATGGAGCCAGCGGATGATGGGTGGTGAACATAGATCGAATGATATTATAATTGGTACATTAGTATCATGGACAAAACCCGAATACCATAGGTCTGTGTGGTGATCTTATATCCACCCAGTGGGATCGGCGTTGTCCTCTATCGCCCATGATTCATGGACAAGTGCCTGTGAGATTCCCCGGTTACGGATCGAGTCTTTTCTCAAATCTCGAATGCAACAGATGCCAACCTTGCTCCTCAGATCCGTGACTTGCTCTTGCGCGTTGATAACTCCCCCTGTGTGCAATCACAGGGGTCATTTCAGATTCAATGGGGTATGTTGCAAGGGTCATGTTGGCAAGCCCCTGTGAAGACTCTATCACTCGCTGGAGGCTGAAATCTTCAGAAGGATTGTGCATCTGGTCTTGTATCTGAAATACTGGTCCCTGCCCCGAGTGCATATGGGGAAGTGACTGAGCAGTCATCGTACCAGAAATTGAGGACGACTGAGACCGCAGATCTTGATATTCTAGTTCCATCTGTACATTCTGCGACTGAATATTGGTTTGCTGAAAAGCGACAAGCTTCCGCTGTTCTTGAAAAAATTGTTGGTCTTGTCGCATCAAATAAAGACGTTCATGGTCCCGTCGATTATCCTCAAAAAATGTTGGACGTTCTATAGCAAGAT
>Ga0153996_1001213_pt1 | contig 10603 bp, 7 predicted proteins | sample TSNC080MetaG_FD_104728 | JGI IMG/M metagenome (GOLD analysis project Ga0153996, IMG submission 104728) | Attine ant fungus gardens microbial communities from North Carolina, USA - TSNC080 MetaG | ecosystem: Host-associated > Fungi > Mycelium > Unclassified | place: USA: North Carolina, Lumber... | reverse complement strand
TGTGAAGCGGGGAAAGTCGGGGAGCTGGCGGCGGAAATGCGGCCGATATTAGTAAATAAGGAACAGTTCCGGAATCTGGAGCTGGTGATTAAAATTATATATATGAATCTGAAAACCGACAGGATAGATTTAATACGGCGATTCTCCGATGTTGTTACAGTTATGCCCAATAGTATTCATAGCTTGGCTGATGCGCATTCCGGCGAGATCGTTAAAAAGGGAATTAACAAGGCAGCAGGCATAGCTGTACTCCTGCAGCATTTAGGCCGTGATTTTACCGATGTCGTTACATTCGGAGACGGCATCAATGATATCGAGATGCTTCAGGAAGCCGCGCTGGGAATAGCCATGGAAAATGGTGCAGAAGCAGCCAAAAAGGCTGCTGATTATATAACCGGTTCAATAGCCGATCACGGTATTGAAAGGGCTTTAAAATATTATAAATACATATAGCGGAAAGGTTGGGGAAAATGAAAAAATTTAATTATGTCATTACGGACGAAATCGGACTTCACGCCAGACCAGCGGGAGCACTTGCCAAAGAAGCGGCAAAATTTAGTTCTCAGATCAGGATTGCCTGCAGAGATAAGGAGGCAGATGCCAAACGTCTGATCGCGATGATGGGATTGGGAATCAAAAAGGATGACGAAGTAACCGTCAGTGCGGCAGGAGCGGATGAAGAGACCGCTTGTGAAGCGATGATGGACTTTTTTACTGCTAATCTATAAGAGAGATCGATCAGGAGAAGAAAGATGATAAAGCTGAAAGGTAAAAGTGTCTATAAAGATATCTGCATCGGTGAGATTTTTGTTTACAAAAAAGAACTGCGCATCATTAAGCGTCAAAAAACCGAAAATGTGGATGACGAAATTACGCGGTACAAAACGGCGGTGGAAAAGGCCAAAAAGGAATTGGCCGTTTTATATGACAAAGCCGTCAAAGATGTCGGCGAAGTCAATGCCGCCATCTTTGAGGTACATCAGATGCTGCTCGACGATCTGGATTATCAGGAATCGGTGGCAAATATCATCACCGCCGGTGAAGTAAACGCGGAGTATGCAGTAGCTACTACAGCGGATAACTTTTTTGCAATGTTCAGTTCAATGGAGGACGAATATATGAAGGCGCGGGCGGCTGATATTAAAGATATATCAGAACGGCTGATCAATATATTAACGGCTCATGAATCAGCGGCGATGAGGATCGAAAAGCCATCGATACTTCTGGCCGATGATCTGGCTCCGAGTGAGACCATTCAACTGGATAAATCGCAGATCATCGGATTTGTCATGCGGAACGGTTCGACTAATTCACACACGGCGATCCTGGCTAAAAGTATGGGAGTTCCCGCATTGATGTGTGTGGGTGACCGGGCTTCCGATGAACTGAACGGCAAACCGGCGATTCTGGACGGTGATGAGGGGGTGCTGTACATTGAGCCGGATGAAGCTGCCAGACAGCAGTTAGAAGCGCAGAAGGCAGAGATTATAAAAAGGAAAGAGCGCCTCCGTGAGCTAAAAGGCAAAGAAGATAAAACCAGAAGCGGTCAGGAGATGAAGGTGTTTGCCAATATCGGTAATCTGGCTGATCTGGGGAGCGCCATGACCAACGATGCCTCCGGAATCGGGCTGTTCCGAAGCGAATTTTTATACCTGGAAAGCAACGGTTATCCTACTGAAGAAGAACAGTTCCGGGTGTATAAACAGGCAGCGGAAAGCATGGCTGGTAAAAAGGTGGTGATTCGCACACTTGATATCGGAGCTGATAAGCAGGTTGATTATTTCCGGCTCGCAAAGGAGGAAAATCCTGCTTTGGGATTGCGGGCAATCCGTATTTGTCTGACCGATCCGCCGGTTTTTAAGACCCAGCTTAGGGCGTTATATCGTGCGGCATTATTCGGTAAACTGGCGGTTATGTATCCGATGATAACGTCCATGGAAGAAGTTGAGGATATCAAAGCGATAGAAGATGAAACCAGAAAAGAACTGCGGGAACAGGGGATTCCATTTAAAGAAGATATCGAGACCGGAATTATGATCGAGACGCCGGCCGCCGCACTCATCAGCGGCGACCTGGCTAAAGCGGTCGACTTCTTTAGCGTCGGAACCAATGATCTGACTCAGTATACACTGGCGCTGGACCGGCAGAATCAAAAGCTGGAGCGGTTTTATCAACCTCATCATAAGGCGGTTCTGGAGCTTATCAGGATGTCGGCAGATAACATCCATAAAGAGGGGAAATGGATTGGCATATGCGGTGAATTAGGGGCCGATACCAGTCTGACTGAAACATTTCTTGAAATGGGGATTGACGAAGTCAGCGTGTCCCCGGCGATGGTATTAGAGGTCAGAGAAAAGATCAGGGAGACAGGTTAAAAGGATTGTTACTTCGGCGGAAGGCAAAACCTTGAACATGTAATCGGATAGACGCGTAAATCCGGTTGGTGTTTGAGGTTTTTCTTTTGTAATAAATGATTTTATATTATGAGGAGGATTAACAAATGAACAAATATGACGGACTCGCCCGCATTATTATTCAAAATGTGGGCGGCAAAGGAAATGTAATCAATTTGACACACTGTATCACCAGATTACGTTTTAAGCTGAAAGATGAGAGTAAAGCGAATAAAGAAATATTAGAGAGCAGCAATGGAATTGTAAAAGTAATGCAGAGCGCAGGGCAGTATCAGGTAGTAATCGGAAACCATGTAGGAGAAGTGTATGAAGCGGTTATGGAGATTGGTAAATTTGGCGGTGGGCCGGAACAAGCAGATATACATGGCGAAAAAGTGAAGAAAAGTATCGGCGCAATGCTGATTGATACGGTGTCGGGAATATTCCAGCCGATTCTGGGCGTGCTCTCAGCGGTCGGTATACTGAAAGGTCTGCTGGCCCTGTTCAGCTTCTTTGGCTGGCTGGATGCTGATGGATCAACCTATCAGCTGCTATTCTCCGCCGCCGATGGATTCTTCTACTTTTTGCCGATTATCCTGGGCGTCACGGCAGCGGAGAAATTCAAAGTCAATAAGTTTATCGCTATGGCGATTGGGTGTTCATTGTGCTATCCTTCCATTGTAGCTCTTGTGGATGGTGAAATATTGGGAACGCTTTTTGCCAATACGGTATTTGAAACCAGTTATTACAGTACATTTGCGGGAATTCCCGTATTGCTTCCGGTATCCGGATACGTGTCGACGGTAGTGCCGATCATCGCGGCGGTTTATCTGGCATCAAAGGTGGAGCGTTTGCTGAAGAAATTACTGCCGGATGTTTTAAAATTATTTTTTGTTCCTTTGATTACATTGTTTATTGTAGTACCATTGACCTATCTGATCGTCGGACCGGTTATGAGTCTGCTGAGCTCACTTATCGGCGCCGGATTTAACTGGGCATACGGAACCAGTGGTTTGCTGGCCGGAGCCTTGCTGGGTGCAGTTTGGCAGGTGCTGGTTATCTTCGGGCTGCATTGGGCTATCGTTCCACTGGCCATTGTGGAGACCGGCATGAGCGGATCTTCGATGATCCTGAGTCCGATGTTTGCAACCACATTTGCGCAGTCGGCCGCGGTATTGGCGATTATTATAAAAACAAAGGATAAAAATTTAAAGAATGTTGCTATTCCGGCATTTATCTCGGGTATATTTGGTGTCACGGAAGCAGCTATCTACGGTGTTACTCTGCCAAAGAAAAAGCCATTTGTAATAACCTGTATAGCCTCTGCAGTGGGCGGTGCGATTATCGGCCTATATAGTGTTTACAGCTATATGCTGGGCGGACTTGGGGTCTTTGGTATCCTCAACTTTATCAATCCGGATACAAAAGACATCTCTGGTGTAATCGTAGCTTCGATCGCTACGGCGGTAGCGATCGTAATCGCCTTTGCCGCAACAATGCTTACATATAAAGACGATGATAAGAAAGCAAAGGAAGTAAAAATTAACAAGGCTGCAAGGAGCACGGGCAGCACTTTGAAAACTGAAATTGTTAGCCCGATGGACGGTAAACTGATAAATCTTTCATCCGTTCCGGATAAAGCTTTTTCCGGTGGGTCTCTGGGTAAGGGGGCAGCGGTTGATCCGTCTGACGGCAAGGTTTATGCGCCGTGCGACGGACTTGTAACGATGGTCTTTAATACCAAACATGCCGTTGGGATGGAAACGGAAAGTGGTTTGGAGCTGCTGATTCATGTAGGGATTGACACGGTTAATCTGAATGGTCAGCATTTTACCGCCCATGTTAAAAACGGTGATCAGGTCAAGGCCGGGCAATTATTGCTGGAAGCGGATAAAGACGCGATCGAGAAGCTGGGCTATTCACTGATTACACCGGTTGTGGTGACGAATGCCGATCAGGCCGGCGATGAAGCTGATGTGGTCTCAGAAAAGGCTGTGCATCATGGAGAATTGATATTTCAGGTTTAAATTCAGAAAGGAAGTAAAAAATGCAGGGTTTTAGAAAAGATTTTTTGTGGGGCGGGGCAACCGCTGCTAATCAGTGTGAAGGAGCATATCAGGAAGGCGGCCGCGGTCTGGCTAATGTCGATCTGATACCGTCGGGGCCGGACCGGTGGCCGGTGGTTTCCGGGGAAAGAACGATGCTGGAATGTGAAAAAGCTTATACTTATCCCAGCCACGAAGCGATTGATATGTATCATCACTATAAAGAAGATATTGCGATGTTTGCGGAAATGGGATTCAAGTGTTATCGTTTTTCCGTCGCCTGGACGCGGATTTTTCCAAATGGTAACGAAGACCAGCCAAATGCAGCCGGGTTAGCATTTTATGAATCACTGATTGATGAATGCCTCAGGTATGATATAGAGCCGCTGGTAACCATCTGTCATTTTGATGCACCGATGTATCTGGTGATAGAATATGGTTCGTGGAAAAGCCGGAAAATGATTGACCGATTCCTGAAATTATGCGAGGTGTTATTTACTCGATTTAAGAATAAGGTTAAATACTGGATTACCTTCAATGAAATCAATATGATTCTCCATGCTCCGTTTATGGGCGCCGGTCTGGTTTTTACTGAAGATGATAATAAAGAAGAGGTAAAGTATCAGGCTGCCCACCATGAATTGGTGGCAAGCGCTCTGGCGACAAAGATGGCGCGGGAGATCAATCCTGCCTTTCGGATCGGATGCATGCTTGCAGCCGGTCAGACCTATCCCAATACCTGCGCTCCGGAAGATGTCTGGAAGGGGATGGTAAAGGACCGGGAAAACTACTTCTTTATCGATGTTCAGGCGAGAGGAGAATATCCCTCCTACGCCCTGAAACAATTTGAAAGAGATAATATTCATCTGGATATTTCTGAGGAGGATAAGAAGGTGTTGAAACAATATACGGTGGATTATATCTCATTCTCCTATTACTCATCACGTCTCACCAGCGCTGATCCGGAAAGGGCGGCTGAAACCGAAGGGAATGTTTTTGCGACGCTGAAGAATCCTTACCTGAAAGCCAGTGAATGGGGCTGGCAGATTGATCCGCTGGGCCTCAGAATCACTCTGAATTCTCTTTATGACCGCTATCAGAAGCCGTTGTTTATCGTTGAGAACGGGTTGGGAGCAGTCGATCAGCCGGATGCTGCAGGAGAGATTGCTGATGATTACCGGATTGCTTATCTTACATCCCACATCAAAGCGATGCAGGATGCCGTAACCCAAGACGGAGTCGATCTGCCGGGATATACCACCTGGGGCTGTATCGATCTGGTCAGCGCCAGCACCGGTGAAATGCGTAAGCGATATGGTTTCATTTATGTCGATAAAGATGATAAAGGACATGGAAGCTTGAAGCGGAGTAAGAAAAAGTCTTTTGAATGGTATCAAGAAGTCATTAAGAATAACGGTTTATAGGAGGAGCATAAAATGCTGGCAGACTATCATGTGCATACAGCGTTCAGTGATGACTCTGAAGCAGTGATGGAGGATGTGGTCCAAGAAGCAATATATCTGCAGATCGACGAAATCTGTTTTACCGATCATGTCGACTATGGGGTTAAAATGGATCACACTCTATTTAGGTGTAAAAGCGCAGCGCAGCAAAGAAAATTTAAAAAGAGATTGAACACCGATTATCCAAACTACTTTAAAGAAGCGTATCGTCTCCAGCAAAAGTATGAAGGAAAGATTCGGATAAAGATTGGTTTAGAATTCGGCATTCAACAGCATACGACCGATTTGTTTCAAAAATTATTTGATTCCTATCCGCTGGATTTTGTTATTCTGTCCTGCCATCAGGTAGAGGATAAGGAATTCTGGACCAATGAGTTTCAGCAGGGCATGTCTGCGGCCGAATATAATGCCCGGTATTATCAGGAGATATACGAATGTATATGCAAGTATAAAGATTACAGTGTACTTGGGCATTTGGATATGATTCAGCGGTATCATAAGACGAGGTTCCCATTTGAGAGATCGGAAGAGATCATCGAAAGGATATTAGCTCAGGTGATCAAGGATAAAAAAGGGATTGAAGTGAATACCTCCAGTTTTCGCTACGGATTATCTGATTTAATGCGGGAGCAAAAAATCCTGCGGATGTATCGTGATATGGGGGGGACGATTATCACGCTTGGCTCCGATTGCCACAATAAGGCTAATTTAGCAGCGCAGATACCATATGTAAAAGAAAAACTGAAGGGGTTAGGATTTAAATATTTCTGTACCTTTGTTAAAATGGCACCGGTCTTCCGGAAGTTATAAACCGAAAAGTAACCTGAGAGGCATCCGGGAGTATTTCCCGGGTGCTTTTTCGTACAGTCATATAAGATGACGGTATTCACCGGGGGTTTTCCCATGCTTATTCCTGAAGCGGCGGATATATTGACTGGCTGAATGAAATCCCACCATTCCGGCGATTTCGGTAACGGAATAGGCGCTATGATTCAGCAGTTCGATACTTTGGGCAAGACGATAGTCTGAAAGATATTCTACCGGTGTGGTGTGAAGCATTGATTTAAAGCAGCGGCAGCATTCTCCGGCGCTGATATGAGCGGCGGCGGAAATATCACCAAGGCTCAGATCCTCATGATAATGATCGTGGATATAGTTGACCAGTGTCTGGATACGCTGCTGTTTACGGATAAAGGCTTGTGAAGTACGGGTAACCGAGCCGGAGAGACTGCTGATTAGAAGATACCACATTTGATTGGTCCTGAGTGAGATCAGGTATTCCCAGCCAAAAACGGCCGGCGTCTGCATTAGATTTTTTAATTCCCATAAGCAGTCGATGACTTCCTTCTGCCAGGTTACATTATTACGAAAAATGGTTGCAGGAAGGGTGAAATTGTTAGTGTAGGGCAGAACATAGTCCCGCTCCATCCGGCTGCCGGCAAAAAAGGAGAGCAGTTTGTCGGGGAAATTAAAGCTGACATATTCGCCATCATCGGAAATGCCGGTAGTCATATGCAGTAAACCGCGGTTAATAAATACCGCCTCGCCTTTGTCCAGCGTATCGGTATCACCGTTGATTTGAATGGTTACCCTTCCTTTGGTGACCAGTGTGAACTGCAGTTCTTCGTGCCAATGCAGATCCATATAGCCGCGCCCGGCTGGAGTAATACCAGCTTTCGTTACCCGGTACATCTGATAAGGAAAGGAATCATCATTGTATTTATTTGTCTCGTGAAGGCCGGCATTATGTTTCATTGTATTTACCCCTGTTAAAATGAAATGATTCTTGAGCAATATTTGAGTATGAAAATGGTTTGTTTTTTGTTATCATGATAACATCGAAGGTTAAAAATGGCAAGGAGGCAGAGCGATGGACAAAGAATATATGAAACGGATAGAACTTCTGAAAGACCGGGTCGTGAGCACCAGACCGGAAATGGATCTGGAAAATGCGGTAATCCTGACCAAAAGTTTTCGGGAGACCGCAGGTGAACCGCTGCCGGTGCAGAAAGCAAAAGCTTTTCGCAGGCAATGTCTGGAGAAAACGGTAAAAATCTGGGATCAGGAACTGCTGGTAGGCTGCTCGGGCAGCAAGATGCGGGGCGGAATTCTCTGCGCCGATACCTGCTGGTCGATTCTCGATGAAGAGCTGGCGACCATCAGTACCAGAAACTATGATCCCTTCTATCTGCGTGATGAAGATAAGGAGGTATTTCTGCAGGAGATAAAACCATTCTGGCAGGGGCGTTCCAGCTATGAAGCGTGGTTAAAGCAGATTCCCGCAGACACCAAAGCGCTGCGGGATAACGGCGTGGTATATATAAACCGTAAAGCGGTCCGCGGGTGGGGTGAGACTACTGCCGGATACCGTCAGGTGGTCAAGGAAGGACTGGAGAGTATCTGCGATGGAATCAGGGCCGGAAAGGCCAAACTGGATATCACTATTGCCGGTGACTTTGAAAAAGATTATTATCTGGAAGCGCTGCTGATTTCCGCCGAAGGTATCATGCTGCTGGCCGAGCGGTATGCTGAGCAGGCCGAGCGGCTGGCGGAGGCAGAAGCTGATGAAGTCAGAAAGCAGGAGCTGCTGGATATCGCTCAGACTTGCCGCCGGGTCCCCCGGTATCCGGCGAGAAACTTCCGCGAGGCGCTGCAGTCATTATACCTTTATCAGATATGTATCTTTATGGAACAGAATGCTGCAAGTTATAATCCCGGCCGGATGGATCAATACCTGTATCCTTATTATCAGGCTGATATCGATAGTGGTGTGCTGACAGCAGATCAGGCGCAGGAACTGCTGGATTGTTTATGGGTCAAGTTCAGTGAGCCCTGCTTGTTTCAGGATGCGGTCACGGCAGAGTTCGCGGCCGGTTATCCGATGTTCCAGAACGTGTGCGTCGGGGGAGTTGACAGCAGTGGGCTGGATGCGGTGAATCCGTTATCTTATCTGATTCTGCAGGCGACCATGGATGTTCAGTTGTATCAGCCGTCGCTGTCGGTTCGATACAGCCTGGCTAAGAATCCCAATACATTTTTACGGAAGGTAGTAGAGCTGATTAAACTCGGGACCGGCTTCCCGGCATTCCACAACGACGATATCGGCATACGCATGGTGATGAACAAGGGAGTGCCGCTGAAAGAGGCTTTTGACTGGAATCCCTGCGGATGTGTCGAGACCAATCTGGAAGGAAGGATGCGGCAGTATACTGCATTGGCGGATATCAATCTGGGAAGTATCATTGAATTTGTGCTGCTAAACGGAAAGAACCGAAAGAGTGGTCTTGTCATATCGGAGGAAACCGGGGAACCTAACCGTTTTGCGGGCTATACCGATTTTAAGAAGGCGGTAAAGGAGCAGCTGGCCTTTGCAGTCAAAGCGGTGGTAAAAGGCAGCCATGTCATCGATGAAGTGTGCATGGACCGATTCGTACCGGCTTTGTCGCTGAGTTTTAAAGAATGTATCGATAATTGTCTCGATTATGCCCGCGGCGGTGCTAAATACAACTGCGGCAATGGGATTATCCTGATCGGGGTGGCCGATCTGATTAATAGTATGGCAGCCGTCAAACATCTGGTATATGATACGAAAGAGGTCACGATGGCGGAAATGGTAATGGCTCTGGATGCTGACTTCGCAGGTTATGAGAATATTCAGAAATTATGCCGGGAAGCTCCCAAATACGGCAACGATGATCCGCTTGCGGATGAAATCGTCGGAGAGATGTTTACCTATATTGCTGATGAGATCGAAAAATACAGCAGTAAATTTGGCCGGATGACACCGGGAATTCTGCCGGTATCCGGTAATACGCCGTTTGGTTTGGAAGTCGGAGCCCTGCCGTCCGGACGCAATGCGTGGAAGCCGCTGGCGGATGGTGTGAGTCCGAATGGCGGCAGTGACTTTAACGGACCGGGCTCGGTACTGAAGTCGGTTTCAAAGATACCTCATGACCGCTTTGTTCAGGGGACTCTTCTGAATATGAAGGTGGAGCCGGACATGCTGAATACGGAAAATGGTATCAGCCAGATGATGGCATTGCTGAAGAGTATGTGCAGCCTGGGGGTCTTCCATGTGCAGTTCAACGTAATCGATCGGGAAGTGCTCATCAAGGCTCAGCAGGAACCGGATAAATATCGTGGCTTACTGATCCGGGTGGCAGGCTATACCGCTTATTTTGTGGAACTGGGTAGAGATGTTCAGGATGAGATCATCGGCAGGACGGTGCATGATGGCTTTGCAGCAGGGTAAGATGTGATGATGGGAAATGTACTGCGAATTGAAAAAACTTCCATCCATGACGGTGAAGGTCTTCGGACAGTAGTCTTTTTGAAAGGCTGCCCGCTGCGCTGCAAATGGTGTTCGACGCCGGAATCTCAGACATCAATTATAGAAAACGGCTATGGTATGAAAATGAGCGTCGATGAAGTGGTTGCTGAAATAACCAAAGATGAGGTATTCTTCTTTCACTCACGGGGTGGAGTTACCATCAGCGGCGGTGAGCCGCTGATGCAGCCGGTTTTTTGTGAAGCGATCCTCAGGGAATGCAGTTACCGGGGTATCCATACGGCAATGGAAAGCACTTTTTACGGAGCGTTTGAGAATATTGAGCGGCTGCTGCCGTACCTGGGAGATATCTATATTGACTTAAAGCTTCAAAACAGCAGCCGTCATTTCAGTGTTACCGGAGTTTATAATGAG
>Ga0153996_1001212_pt1 | contig 10604 bp, 9 predicted proteins | sample TSNC080MetaG_FD_104728 | JGI IMG/M metagenome (GOLD analysis project Ga0153996, IMG submission 104728) | Attine ant fungus gardens microbial communities from North Carolina, USA - TSNC080 MetaG | ecosystem: Host-associated > Fungi > Mycelium > Unclassified | place: USA: North Carolina, Lumber... | reverse complement strand
TAATTTGTTGAGTCTCATGAAACATCGTCATGCATAGTAAAGCAGACATCTGCTTATTCTCTGAATCCTGAGCAGTTGGATGGGGTTTCTCTAAAGCCTGTACATTTGTTTGACTTTCCCCCTTGCTGTCCTCACTGGATGCTGGGTGTGTTTGGCTTCGCTGCCCATGGAATAGCATTTACACACTCACACTCATATGTCAGGGGTACATAGTCAGAATCATCTTCTGATTCCAGTTGATTGTGCTTTGCAAATGGGGAGGACATGATAAGACAGTTGGAAAGCACCAACAGCAGCCAAGTAATCAAGTAGGCATTTTGGATTCTATAGCAAGTTTTACATAAGGTCTGTTTTAGTCAGCATCTATGCCAAGATTATGATGACAGATATATAATGAGGTTTTCATCTGGGCCTCTGGCCAATGTTCCATTGTTTGCTTCTCTTCCTTTAACCACCACCATCTCCTCCCTTCTGGTCATAATGGCTATTGGGGGGACTACTATACTACCAAACCCCTTACACTAATATTGTCATCATTCACCTTCTGACATTTATTTCTGCCTGTCCTTTGAGGCAGCACCTTTTTCTATCTCATGCTGGATATGTGAGCATTGTGCCACATGTTCAGCACCTTTGACCTAGTGGAGACTTGTCAAGTCATGAGCCTCTTGGTTCACAGGTGTTATGAGAGCCCCAAGAAGGAAATAGTTTCCTGCACATTTGAACATCTGATCTACAACATCAAGACACATAATGGGGTCAAGATATAAATAGTGTGGTAACTTAAGTAAGCAAACCACATGACCAGAGTCACGTAACCATAGAATATTCTGGAAAGACTTGTGACTGTGGGACTTTAGGGTACAGCTACTTGTAAAGTAGTATAAGTAGTAGTTCAATCCAATAAAGAACTCTATTAAGTTCTTCCTGAACATCTACCTAGGGTGATCACTAAGAGCTATCACAGCCTATCGATAATAACAGGTATCACAAAAGGCCACTTACTGATTTGTGATTTAATATTGGAATATTCAAAAAGGCTTAGAAAGCGAGTTTTAGACAGTGACAAGAGATGTTGTTAAGTCTGAGGTCTAATCCTCAGACTATGAGTTCTTAAATATAGGAAAGTGATAATCTGTACACTAGGACAGATCATTATATACTACTACCTATTGTTCTACATATGGTAGTGCCTTTGTGCTAGAAATAGTGATAACTTAACCATATGGAGACTGTCCTTTGTTCTAAGAAAAGAACAGATGACTATCTATGGGTAATTAATAAAGTCCATGTGCAAACATTGAGGCCTTCATATCTCCACTAATATTAATTGCCTTGAGGTCATTCTAGGCTCATTCTGAGTATTATGAAGAAGGCTTCTGCTGAGCCTAGAACCAAAGCATTGATCATGGTGGTTTCCGAGATATTAGCAATTTAATAAACAGTAACATAGTAGTTACCAGTTGATCTGCTTAATATCTCAGCCATTATTGATTGCCTCGAGACGTGACTGGCATCGATCAAAAGGTCTTTTTGAGGGCTTTCCATAGCCTTTAAGACTGTGAGAATCATTGAAGAATTGATGGAGATATGGCCAAATGAAGTTTGTAATAACAGGAAGGAACTTCAAGTAGTCACTTCTGCAAATGGGGCAGACTGGGAGAAGAATGCTAAGCTCTAGGTATTCTATGAAGCCCTTGGCCTCTGGCCCTTTTCCCTATAGGTTGTCCTAAAGTCATGTATGTCATAACTTGGTAAAATGGCTAAGTTATTATTTATATCTCCTTTTCTTTTCTTTTATCTTGGACTTACTACATAGGAAGGAGTGCAGGAAAGTGTCACATAGTCACAGTCACATGATGGGTATGGGAAAACAGTATACAGATCATATAGTAGTTGTATAAGTAATATAGAAAATCTAATAGGAACTCTATTGAGTTCTCTTTGTTAACTCAGACTTGGAGGGTAATTAAGTTGTTTAGGCTAAGTTGCTACACTAGAACTCAATTCCACTACCTGAGTACTGTCCACCTTGGACCTTGCTCATCTTACTCTCATATCTTATCAACTCTCGACTTATGGTCATTGTAATTACTAGTCATTTCCATATATAGCTGGGTCCTTGGCTTAAGTGTAAGAAAGCTAAACTCCAAGCTGAAATAAAGCCAACTGCTCTTTGTTCAGCAATTGACAAAGAGAACTCAATAGAGTTCTTGTTAGATTTTCTACACTACTTATACAACTACTACATGGTCTGTGCACTATCTTCCCACATCCATCATGTGATGTGACTATGTGATGTGACTATGTGACACTTGTGATATGACACTTTCCTGCACTCCCTTCTGTGTAGTAAGTCCAAGATAAAAGAAAAAGAAAAGAAATATAAATAATAACTTAGTCATTTTGCCAAGTCATGACATTAAGGGGACTTTATAGTCAGTTAGGGACTGTAAGTGGAGGCACAGTACCAAGCTCAGATATTGCATCCAAGACTTGACCTCACAATTGAGTAGTGTTAAGTAGTATGTCATGACTTGGCAAAATAGCTAAGTCATTATTTAATATTTTTTTTCTTTTTTTTCTTTATTACTAGGGTGAAGTATGGGAAGATATCACATGATAGTCACAGAGTCACAAAAGTATAATAGCAGTTACAGAATAGTCATGTCATGGTCATATCATATGGAGTCACAAAGTCATAGTAACAGTATGTGGCAAAGAAGTCAGTTGACAACTAGCATGTGTCAGAAAGCCAAACTCCATGCCAGAATTAAGCCAACTACTCTTTGTTCAGCATTTGACAAAGAGAACTCGATAGAGTTTCTATTGGATTTACTATATTATATATACAATTACTATGTGGCTATGCTCCTTTGTTTCCTATGGTCTCTATGTTACTCGTTAACTGACTTCCCTGTCACATATTGTGACTGTGATTTCATTGTGATGTGACTATTCTGTGACTGTTGTCACACATTTTTGTGACTTTGTGACTTGTCACATGATATCTTCCCATGCTCCACCTTAGTAATAAAAGAAAAAAAAAGAAAAGCAAAAGAGATATTGAATAATAACTTAGCCATTTTGCCAAGTCATAACACCATTCCCCTCTTAAGTTTCCTTGTCCCAAGGAATTTTCCTACAACTTGTAATAAGGGTTGACTATGTTGCCTATTTCATCATCATCTTCTTCTGTTCACTCTCTAACTCCTAACTTTTCTTCCTCAATTTCTTCTTCTTCTGCAATTGTTTTCATCTTTTTCTCTCCTGATTGTCTTCCTTTCTACCATCTCCAATTTTTCTCCAGTCTTCCCCAGTATTCTTGGTCATATCTTTTGTCTGACCATCTGAATAGTTTTCTTGCCATAAATCTCCCTGGTAATTCTCCTCTCTCAAATATTCTCTTTTCTTGTTCCTGCCTTGCCACATCTTTCTGGTCTTGTCAGTATTCTTTCTCAAATTCTTTGATTGCTTCTTTTGCATTCTTTAAATTCTCCCTTCCTTCCCAAGTGTTGGATTCTGCCATAAATCTCTTCTAGCATACTAAGTACTTATCTTTTCCTCTTACTCATCACTTATTCAGGATTCTCTTTACTTCCTATTCTTTTTCTCTCTCAATTATTACTAGAGCCGGTTGCTCCTTCTTCTGTTCTTCTACTTGCCCTACATACTGTCATATTCTACTGACATTTACTACTGGATGTACCTTTACTATACTAGGTAGTTCCAATTCTACTGCATTTGATGATACAATTTTCTTTATTTTGTAAGGCCCAACGAATCTTTCCATTAGCTTCTCCATTCTTCTTTTGACTATCTAATACTTCAGATCCTTAGTGCTTAGCATTACTAAGTCTCCTACTTTATAGTTGTCGACTTCTCCCTTCTTTCTATCTGTATATTTCTTCATCTCCTCTTGTGCTTTTTCTAGTACTGCTTTTGTCTTCTTCTGTATTTGCTTTATTTTCTCAATGAACTTCTCTGCTCTCTCATATTTCCCCTTCTTCTTTCCCTCAAACCCCATTCTTGGATCTTGTCCGTAATTTGCCTTAAAAGGCAATATTTGAGTACTTGAATGTGTTTTGTTATTATATGCAAATTCTGCTGTTCCCAACCATTCTGGCCATTGCTCCTGCTTGTGGTCAATGAACATCCTTAAGTACTGCTCTAGTTCTTGGTTTATTCTCTCTATCTATCTACTTGTCTGAGGGTGAAATGCCATCAACAATTTACTCTTGATCTCCAACATTCTGTTTAACTCTCACATTAATCCTGCCATGAACTGTAGTTCTCTATCTGATATGATACTTTCAGGTGGACTATGCAATTTTCACATATTATCTCTGAATAGCCTGGCTAGTCCTTCTGCAAATGTCTTTTCTGTAGTAGGAATAAAATGAACCATTTTTGTTAGTTTGTTAACTATTACTAGAATCAAATCATATCCCTGTGCTAAGGGTAGCTTAGTGATAAAGTCTGCCAATATATATGCCTAAGGTTTTTCAGGTATTGAATTGGGCATTAGCTTTCCTGCTGGCTACTTCATGCAATTTTTGTTATACTGACAAGCATCATACTCCTCCACATACTGCTTCATCTCTTTTGTAACTTCTGGCCACCAAAAGTTCCTGGTAACCAGTTCTATCATTTTCCACTGTCCTCTATGATCTCCTACTGGCATATCGTGATGTAGCCTAATTATTTCTGCTCTAAGCTTATTATCCTTTGGTACATAGACCTTCTCTTCTTTGTACATGATGCTGTTGTTACACTGCAAGCGAATTTTCTGTGGAACATTTGATACACTTTATAACAATAGATTCTTAATTAGAATTCGCTCTAAAACCCTTTTTATAATCCTCAGAACATAATACTATATGATAAAGACACTGAGCTGGTGATAATTGACCTAGAGCTTGTGCCGATACCTCAAGAGGCAATTAGGATGAACTGGCATTGGGTTACTAAGAAAGTCACTAAAAGACTATGCTCTAGATCCACCTTTGAATAGACTAACTCAGAAGGATAGCAGACTTGTACTCTAGAACCAGTACTACTCAGATGATAAACTTAGACTAATAGACTTTGTGCTTGTAAATAAGCATTGATGGTATCAGATCAATTATATTTAGATAAATGGCCTTTAGAATGCAACTTGGAGATACTAGACATTTATGGGGACTTACTAACTGTTTAACAGATAATCAATAAATGTAAGGGCGCAGCAGGAAGCCGCACCGGATCGTGCTCGAGTACTATGAGAGAGCCGACTTAAGTAGAAGCAATGTATAGCCCAGGAGCTTCAACTATTATTGAGGTAAGGTATTCTACTGTACACCACTAGCTATTTATACTAGACTAGCTGGTCCGTGCGCCAGTCGCTATGGCCACGTGCATCCAGACAATAATAACTACACCGCCAGATATGGTTATCTAGTATCTATGATGGAGACCCGAACTAAGGGATGATAGGAACTATGTACCGCGGACTTCTCAGGATCAGTGGGAACGCTAGATGATACGAACCCTACCCAATTATCTAAGCAACACTAGATGTCCCCTTACAATAAAGTCCAAATTACAAAGCAGCATTAAGAGTATGATAGAGAAAAATGGAAGTATCACAAACTTCATTTGGCCATATCTCCATCAATTCTTCGACAATTCTCATGGTCTTAAAGGCTACAGAAAGCCCTTGAAAAAACCTTTTGATCAATGCTAGTCATGTCTTGAGGCGATTAATCATGGCCGAGATATTGAGCAGATCAACTGGTAACCACTATGTTACTGTTTATTAAATCGCTAATATCTCAGAAACCACCATGATTGATGCTTTGGTTCTAGGCTCAGCAGAAGCCTTCTTTATAATGCTCAAAATGAACCTAAAACAACCTCAAGGCAATTAATATTAGTGGAGATATGAAGACCTCAATGTTTGCACATAGACTATTAATTACCCATAGATAGTCATCTGTTCTTTTCTTAGAACAAAGGACAGTCTTCATATGGTTAGGTTATTACTATTTATAGCACAAAGGCACTACCATATATAGAACAATAGGTAATAGCATGTAATGATCTGTCCTAGTACATAGACTATTACTTTTCTGTATTTAAGGACTCATAGTCTGAGGTCTAATCCTCAGACTTAACAACATCTCTTGTCACTGTCTAACTTCACTTATTAAGCACTTTTAAATATCAATTCATCAATCACAAATCAAATAAGTGACCATTTGTGATAGGAAGAATATTTTAGAAAGAAGCGGCAATGAAGACATATCATCTTTGATGGGAAGGACTTGGTGAGGAAATGTGTCATCATAAAGAAAGGAGAGGGCCATGTCATCAGTGGGATTTTGGGAGGCCTTAGGACAGAAAGGAGTCGATGGAATCCTAAAAGTAGTAATAGTTTTCTTTTTATATTTTATTTCTTGAGTTTCAGGGCTTTGTAATAACATTAATATAGTATCTGAAGTGTGGTTGGATTAGAGAAAAACCTCTTGACTCCTACCTCTATCTACACTACCTCTAGAATCGTGAATGTAGATCTATTAAGAGTAAGAAAACTGGGACTAAGAGGATATCTTGAAAAAAACACTGAATATACCTAGAACTCAATCTAGAGAGGAATAGCAGATGCAACTCGGGCAGGCTTTGGAAAGAACAACAGGCTGGGAAAGCTTGGCTAGGTGTACACTTGGATTGCATCACACCTATAAGGTTCAGTGTTAGGAATGTAGATAAGGGAGTAACTGAGTGTGGAGGGTCTATGAGTGATCAACTAACTATATTTTCCAGTTGAGTCTAGTCACAGTGTATAAAGGTTGACACCTTAGGGAGGCTATGCAATAACAATCTAGAGAGATCTTACATTCATTTTACAACAACCAATATATACTTTATTGGAGCTGCATATAATTCTACTTTTCTAATTATTTATAAACCTTCATTTTTGATTATCTCCCCTTGGACCTTTAGTGTGCAATTAGGAGCTAGCACATCATTATTTTGTTTGTCCCAGTATACAATTCTCTTTTGTATCCTTTCACCATTGACTTCTCTTCACTTTTCATCTCTTAATATTTTCACCTCTGCTCTTTTCATTTCTTCTACTGCTTTTATCACTTCATCATCTCTCACTTTCGACTTCTTTACTTCTTCTAATAGATCTACCCTGTCTACTATTATCTCTATTGTTTCCGTCCTCCTTATTCCTAACCACTCTAGTTTTACCAATATTTCATTCTCATTATCTTTTTCTATATCTACTTCTTAGTCCAGTCTCGTGCTTAGACTGTTTGCTTTGCCTATCTTACTTCCTGGAATATGTTTTAGTATGAAATTGAATCTTGATAGGTATAGGGCCTATCTAGCTTGCCTTTGATTTAACTTCTGTGCCTTCATGAAATATTCAAGATTTTTATGGTCTATCCAGATCTCGAATTTAATCATTGCTTCTTCCAGAAAGTGTCTCCATGCCTCCAAACATCTGACTATTGCTAACATTTCTTTATTGTATATCTTATAGTTACATTCTATATCACTTAGAGATTTTGAAATGAAAGCTACTGGTCTTCACACGTCATTAGAGCACTCCATAGATAGTACCCCTCTAGTTGCATAATTTGAGGCATCAGCCTCCACTCTAAATTTCTTATTTAAATCTGGGGCTGCTACTACTGGTTTTGTCATGAAAACTCCTTTCAACTCATCAAATGCTTTTTGCTACTCTTCTCTCTATTGCCACTTTTCATCTTTCCTTATCAGCATGTTCATTGGTCTCACTACTCGAGCAAAATCCTTAATAAACCTTCTGTAATAATTTGCAAGGCCTAAGAACTTTCTAACATCTTTCATGTTTTTGGGTTGGGGCCAACAAAGTACTTCTTCTACTTTTTTTGCTTTTATTTCTATTCCATTGGGTCCAATAATGACCCCTAGGAACCCTATCTTCCTTGCCTTCCACATATATTTCTCTGGCTTGACATACAAATCATTTTTCTCCAACCTCTTTAGTATTTCTTCTATAATTTCATTATGTCCTTCCTTTGTTTCTGTCCCTACCAATACATTGTCTACAAACTACAAACGCTGTGACCTTTTCTTTGTTTATTAAATCCCTTAGGATTTTATTTATCATCGCCTAGAATGTAGCTGGTAAGTTTGTCATCCCAAAGAATATTACTGTTGGCTTGAAGAAGCTGATATGTATTATAAATGCCCCCTTCCACTTATTTCCTTCTTTTATCCTCATGTTATTGAACCCCCACCTGAGATCTATTTTGGTGAATACTTTTTTATTTCCCATATTGTTAATTAACTTTGTGATTAATGGAAGCAGTGTTATGCCATAAGCAAATTTTCTGTGAAAAGTAATATTTGATAAACTTTATAACAACAAATTCTTGATTGAAGTTCGCTCTAGAACCCTTTTTATATCCTCAGAACATAATACCATATAATAAAGACATTGAGCAAGGGAAAACCAAACTAGAGCTCATATTGATACCTTGGGAGACAAGTAGAATGAGCTGGCATCAGGTTTAGGAAGAAAGTCATAGAAGGACTATGCTTTAGATCCATTATGGGATGGAACTGACTTAGAGATATAGTGGACTAGGACTCTAGAATCAGTAGTGTTCAGACGATGGACTTAGATAAATAGACTCTGATTGCAATTAAGCATTGATGGCATCAGATCAATTATATTTAGATAAATGAGCCCTAGAATATGACTTGGAGATACTAGACATTGAGTAGGGCTTACTGACTACTTAACAGGTAACCAAGGAGGGCCCTCTTACAAAGCAATATCAAAGGAAGTGATGGGAGACCAGGAAGAATATTCTAGAGAGAAACGATGATAAAGACGCGTCATCTTTGATGGGAAGGATTTGATGAAGAGGATGCATTACTACAAGGACGTGTCATCGCTGGGCATTGGGACAGACTTAGTGCGAGAAGAGGCTGAGAGAACATCAAAAGTAGTAATAGTTTTCTTTTTATATTTTATTCCTTGAGTTTCAGGGCTTTGTAATCATTTTAATATAGTATCTAGTGTGCAGTTGGATAGAAGAGGAATCTCTTGACTCCTACCTCTATCTACACTACCTCTAGAATCATGAATGTGGATCTATTGAGAGTAAGAAGACTAGGACCAGTGGGGTGTCTTGAGAAGAACACAGAATATACCTAGAACTCAATCTAGGGAGAAGATGCAAATACAACTTGGGCAGGCTTCGGAGAGGACAGCAGGCTAGAAAAGCTTGGCTAGGTGCATACTTGGATTGCATCACACCCATAAGGTTCGGTGTTAGAGGTGCAGACAAGGGGGCAACTGAGTATGGAGGGTCTATGAGTGATTAACTAACTGTATTTTCCAGAGAAGCTTTTGTCACAGTGTGTAAAGGTTGACACCTTAGGGAGGCTATGTGATAACGATCTAGAGAGATCTTATGATCCTTTTACAACTATTGACTGATATTTTACTGGAGCTGCGTATAATTCTCCTTTCTCTAATTATTTATAAACCTTTAACTTTGATTATCTTCCCTTGGACCTTTAGCATACAATTGGGAGCTGGCACATCATTGTTTTGTTTGTCCTAGTGTACAATTCCCTTTTGTATCCTTTTAGTAGATAATTGTTCTTTATTATCTGGTCATTCAGATTACAGTAGTCTATTACCATCCTCTTACTACTATCCTTCTTGCCTACAAAAAATACTAGCAACATTTGGGGTGATTTTGAGAGTCTGATGTACCCTTTCCTTAATTGATCTTTTATGAACTTCTGGACTTCCTCTCTTTTGTTTTTTGACAATGGGTAAATCCTTTCTTTTCACGGTTTAAATGTCTTCTTGAGATCTATAGCATGATTCCAAGTTTTCCTAGTCAGCATCCTTTCCGACTCTACCTTCCCAAATACTTTCTTCTACTTTAAAAATTTCTTTGGAACCATTTCTTCAATTTTTCTATAGTTCTCTTCGATTTCTTTCTCTCTTCCCCAATTCTCTTTATTATCTATTGCCTATCTAATGATCTTTTCTTCTTCTTGGGTTACTACCCTTTTTGCTTTCTCTTTCTTTTGACTCCCTTTGCCACACAAGGGCAGGCATCTTGTCATTTTAACCTCCTTTGTTTCCCAGTTTATCTTCAGATTATGTGCTGCTAACCATAGCATTCCCAGAATTACTTCTGTTTTTCCTAAGTCACACATATCCATCCTCATCCTCTCTATGTGGCCTTTGTAGTACACATTGTACTCTACTTGGTATGTAATGGCCCCTCTACTATTATTTGTTTTGTTCACATTTCTGATAGCTATCAGTCTCTCTAATTTCTGTAGCTTAAACCCATGTTTTGCTGCTGTCCTTTTATCCATAAACATCCCTGTTGCACCACTGTCCAAGAGTGCTTTTACCATTATGTCTTCATGCATATTTATCTTCTCCATCCCAATATTCAACCACATTTTCTATCACAAAAGGTCACTTACTAATTTGTGATTGATGATTTGATACTTGAGAAGTTCAAAAAAGCGAAGTTTAGACAATGACAAAAGATGTTGTTAAGTCTGAGGTCTAATCCTCAGACTAT
>Ga0153996_1001210_pt1 | contig 10607 bp, 12 predicted proteins | sample TSNC080MetaG_FD_104728 | JGI IMG/M metagenome (GOLD analysis project Ga0153996, IMG submission 104728) | Attine ant fungus gardens microbial communities from North Carolina, USA - TSNC080 MetaG | ecosystem: Host-associated > Fungi > Mycelium > Unclassified | place: USA: North Carolina, Lumber... | reverse complement strand
TCCTGAACCAGCCGTACCGCACGGTCGCGCACCTCAGGTGAATATTTGTTCGTCGTCGTCTTGCTCGTCATGGCTCCATCCTATTTGGAAGGTGGAGCCTCCGGCAAACCCGGGGCGCTTCAAAAGAGACACACGGCGGAAGAGATTGTCAAGGATGACGACGTTGCCGGGCTTGAGGGCAGGAACCAGCGCCTGCTCAATCCATGCAGCAAAGATCACTCCGTTGATAGGGCCATCAAGCACCAGAGGCGCGATGACGCCATTGCATCGCAGTCCCGCCAGGAAGGTCATGGTGTTCCAATGACCATAGGGAGCCTTGGCCATCAGCTTATGACCCCGTCGGCTCCAGCCGCGAAGACGGGTCATATTGGTCTTGATCCATGTCTCATCAATGAAGATCAGCCGTGTGGGATCAAGGCGGTGTTGGTGCCTGCGCCAACGCGCCCGAAGCCGGGCGATCCTTGACCCATCCTGCTCGCTGGCCAACAGCGTTTTTTTTGAAGCTCATACCGGCGCGGCGCATGAAACGCCACACCGAGCGCACATGGACCATCACGCCACGCCCCACCAGTTCCGCCGTCAGGGCCCGCAAGCTCAGATCAGGCTTCTCGTCAATCCGCGCAAGGATCCACTCGGCAACCTCTCCGCATAACGGGCTGGGACGATGGCCGCCACGCTTGCCCGGAACAAGACCGCGTCCCGAACGCGCCCGTTGCGACCACCGAACAGCACTCGCAACCGACACGTTGTAATGAGCCGCCGCCTCTCGAACGGTGGCGCCTGACAGAACCAGCGCTACAACGCGTTCGCGCAAGTCAACTGAGCAAATCCGACCCATCCCAAATGCTCCACTAAGTGATCCTATCTTGAATCACAATTCCAGATATTTGGGAATCCTGATTCCTTTAAAACGCAACAAAATCTAAGTCCTCCATCCGCTCAAAAGCCATACATAAGGGAGGACCACTTTTCAGGGGGCAGGCCAGCCTGGCTTGGCCTCGTTCCTCGTCAATTCTCATCTGGAGGCAAGGAGCGGCTCGGTCGCATCTCGAAAGCCGTTCAGGCTGATATACGAAGACTGTTGATCATTGGTGCAATGACCAGAGTGAGTTGGGCAAGCCGTACCCTCCCCGTGCAAGGATCATGGCTTGCGCGGATACTGGCGAAAAAACCGAAGATGCTGGTAGCGATCGCGCAAAACTCTCCTCAATGATCTGCAACTTGTGCTCCGTTGTCCACCGCTGACGGCGTACATCCCCGACCATAAACTCAACACGCGAAAATCCTTCAAACATGAGCCTGTCATCAAGCATAGGCTTGAGCCTTTCATAACGGGCTCAACTGTCCGGTCAATTGGGGGGCAGCTCACACCGGATTTCACTAATTTTTCAAAGTATGGAAAACGGATAGGTTGACCATATAACTGCCTTACGGTAGGTAGTCATATTCTTAGACAACTGAAGCGCTCGGCACAGTGCTTTTTCCTACGTTAGAGCAATAAATGACCAATTTTGTTCCTTCAAAATCGACCATGCTGAAAACAGCCGTTTCCCTTGGCTTAATCACGGCACTCGGCCCGCTTGCTATCGATATGTATCTGCCGTCCATCCCGCAGATGGCCAATGACCTTGGCACAAGCTACGCCAGCATGCAGCTAACGCTAACTGTTTTTCTTTTGGCATTAGGAGCCGGTCAATTGATATTCGGGCCTGTCATCGATGCCTACGGTCGCAGGTGGCCTTTGGCTTTTGGTATTTTTGCCTTCATAATCACGTCACTATGGTCATCCGTCTCCCAGTCCATCGACATGCTTCTTTATGCGCGATTTTTCCAGGGTTTGGCCGCATCACTAACACTCGTAGTGGCGATGAGCACTGTGCGGGATGTGGCTAGAGGTATTCACGCAACACAGCTTTTTGCGCTGCTTATGACCATCGAAGGGCTTGCTCCCGTCTTGGCCCCAGCTCTCGGAGGGGGAATTGATAAACTGTTTGGCTGGCGTGGCGTATTGCTGACTTTGGCAATATTTGGTCTTGTCGTATTTCTGAACTCCCTGGCTAACTTGCCGGAAACGCTGCCACCGCAAAAACGCTCCTCTTTGCGACTAGTAAATGTGTTTAAAACATACAGGGAAATTGCATCTTCTACAGATTTTCTCATTCCGACGCTTGCTCTATCTGGTGTTTTTTTCTTCCTCTTTTCCTATGTTGGAGGCGCATCCCATGTGTACCAAATAACTTTCGGGCTGACCCCGGAACTATTCGGTCTTGTTTTTGGTGCTACTGGTATTTTCGTATTGATCGGGGCAATCGCTGCAAGTCGCTTGGTAGTACGGGTGCCTGTACCTTCTATGGCTGTCTGGGGTGTCGGGCTATTAGTGATAGGCGCTGTCATCGGCCTGCTATCCGCCTGGACCGGTACGGGGCTCACCGGAATCGTTGTAGGTATGACTCTTGCCAGCTTGGGGATAGGCATTTCCGAAGCAACCCTGATGTCAATAGCGCTCTCTGTACGAGATACTGCTTTTGGCTCAAGCACAGCCGTTCTTGGCGCGTTCCAACTTATCATCTCTTCCATCGCGACCCCTGTAGCTGGAAAATTATCCGAACAAGGACCCATACAATGGCTTGGTTTTATGGTGGCTAGTAGCCTGGTAATCCTCGTATTGACAATAGTCAGCGCATATAGAAGCGCGCATAAGGACCTTGCCGACTTTGATTTGCATTAATTTCAAATATACAGGAAATCCCATGCGATCCAGATCTCCATCCGTTAATCGTGTCTGCGATGCGGCCGTTCATCATTTTTCGATCCATGGTTATGACGCATCGTCGCTGAATGAGATCGCTGTCATGGTAGGAATAAGAAAGGCGTCTCTCTATACGCATTTTAAAAGTAAAAAAGAATTATTCCTCGCTGTATTGGAGGATTCTTTCATTGTGGAAAGCGCTTTTATGAAAATGGCATTTGATAATAGTGTTGAAAAAAAAGCACCGGGATTATCCTATGTATTTTCTATAACTGATAGATACGAACAATCTGTTTATTTACGCTTCTTATTACGTACTGTCTATCTTCCACCAAAAGAATTGAAGGAAACCATAAACTCCAACTATGAAACTTTCCTTGTATTACTCCGCAACCTCTTTAGTGATCAGCTTCTTGCGATTACACCCAAAGGAACCCTCACTGATGAAGAAATTGCACAGTATGGGGAGGCGTATAATGGTATTGTTGAAAGCTTGTTCGTTGAACTTATCTATGCTGGCCGTCAGCCGATGGAGAGACGACGTAATGCTCTGTGGCAGCTGCTTACTGACTCCTTAGCTTTACATATAGCCGAGGATAACACTGCACCACCACTTTGAGTTTCGTTCGAGCCTTCACAATTGGAGACCTCGAAATATCGCTGAATTTGTGATCAGACACCTTCTGTAATGGGTCAAGCTCAATCTCTATGAGGTCGAGCTTGACCCATTACAGAAGCCAGCGCATACGATTGCTGCTCAGACATCGGCAATCGATGGTCCGTCGCAACAAAGACCTGATGAACGCGGTTCGTGGCTCGCTGAAGGCATTTGGCATCCGCACCGGTTGTGGCAATAACACCTTGTACGCTAAGAGGGTGCGCAAGGCGATCAATGATCCGGTGCTGCAGGTCATGACCGAGCCATTGCTGAGAGCTTATGAAGATGGCTCGCGTCGGGTTGCCCGCAGGATGTCGTTGCGCGGTGGCGCAGTCTTCCTTCCAGAGGCGAGCATTTCTGCGGATCGGTATGATGGCAGTGCCCCCTCGCGCAAGGGTCACGGTGTGGCAGCGGCGGGTATCGAAGGCGCCGTCGCCGGTTACTATGCCGATTTGGTCATCCGCCGGTATCCAGTCCAGCAGGCTGGGTAACATAGGGCTGTCACGCGTGTTACCAGGGGTGAACTCCACCGCCCGGATGTCACCCGTGGTCGTGTCCATTGCCAGATGAAACATGCAATATTGACGCCTGCGACGCGTGCCGTGTTTGCGGCCAGCCATTCGCCGTCGCCGAGAAACCTGATGCCCGTGCTGTCCACCAGCAGGTTCAGCGGGCCTGGCGTGCGACGGAACGGGATCTGAATGGTGATCGTTTTCTGTCGTCGGCAGAGGGTCGAAAAGTCAGGCACCGGCCAAGTGGAGGTTCGCGAGCTTAACGATGCTGGTCACCAGTACTGTCGTTTGCCGTAACGGTAGGCCAAACAGAACTTTTATCACCAAGCAGAACTGGATTGCGGCATCGGAAAACGCCGGTGGTCGACCAGGGCGCCCCATCCTGCCTGCGAGCCACTCCATGTCATTATCCAACCAGATCAGAAGCGACCCACGCCTATTCAGAGCATCGTTGTAAAACTTTCGTGGTGCGATAGCGGTCAGGGTCGGACTTTGTCATGACCAGCTTCTTAACCTACCGGATACCTACCTTGAATCCCATCGCCGATGAATTGTGCAACAATGCCTATTTGAACCAACACTTCCGCCGAAACTTGCTAATTCATATGAGCAAGCCCTCGGTTCGCAGAGCCACTTTTGCCAATTCCACTGGCGGTGTCGCAATGCGGTCCTGGCGATAGATAAGTCCGAACAAACTGAGGCGCGCCCTAATCGTGATGGCCAATCTCGACATCAATCCGAGCTGGGCATAGAAAAGGATCAGAGAGTTTGGCAGCAACGTAATCGTGTCGGAACTCTGCAACAGGGAAGCCGTCAGAAGTGTTGAAGCAGTCTCCACATTGCTCCGCGGCAAAGGCAGTTGCGCCTCGCGGAAGCATTGATTGTAGATTGCTCGCAACGGGGCTGGTTCTGGTTGCACGATCCAAGTAAAATCCAATAAGTCACGAAACGACACCTCCGGGACATTTTTCATGGGATGATCGGCGCGAACAGCGAGTTCGATCTTTTCGTCACCTAACTCCTCGAAGACAAGATTCTCTTGTGGCCACCCCTGCGGAATGCGCGCAATCGTCAGATCAATCTGATCATTCTCCAGCTGTTTAAGGAGATTGTCGCTAGTGTCCTCGATTACGGCTATGTTGATCCTTGGCGCTTCCTGCTTGAGCCGGCTTATGACGCGAGCAAGAAAGCTGTTCGCCTGCGACGGCATGCAGCCGATTCTGATATTGCCCATCCCGCCACCTTTCAGAATTTTCAGATCGGTGTGCAGCGCCTGTAAATCGGCAAAAACTGTATTAGCATATTGAATGGCCGCCTCGCCAAGCATATTTGGAACCAACCCTCGAGATGTCCTGATAAACAATTGTTCTCCAAATGTATCTTCAAGACTTTGCAGTGTTTTCGTCACGGCTGGCTGTGTCAAATTTACACTTTTAGCAGCTAATTTTAAAGATTTTTTTTGTGATAGCGCTATTAATAAACGTATATGGCGCATGCTGAGACGCGATTTTATTATATTAATATCTGATACCATTTTGACTATAACTCCAAATTATAACGTTATAAATTAATTTCAGTTGTTTTAAGCAAGAATTATACAAAAATACTAAACGCTGTAAAGATCGCGGCCATCAAAGATGAGTATGGAGAAAATCCCTCAATGACGACGAAAATCACCAACATTTCCGTTCGTGACATCCGGTTCCCGACATCGCGCAACCTTGATGGTTCCGATGCGATGAACGCGACTTCCGACTATTCGGCAACTTATGTGACGATTCATACCAATGCCGATGACGGCATCGTCGGTCATGGGCTTACTTTCACCATTGGTCGAGGCAATGATCTCTGCGTAGCGGCGGCCGAGGAACTCGCCAAACTCTTCGCCGTCGGCCGCACGCTCGAAAGCATAACCGAGAATTTTGGTGCCTACTGGCATGAGGTTGCTTCCGGAGATTGCCAGTTGCGCTGGGTCGGCCCGGAAAAGGGCGTCATCCATCTTGCAACAGCCGCTCTGATCAATGCGCTCTGGGATCTGTGGGCAAAGAAGCAGGGAAAGCCGATTTGGAAGCTGCTGGTCGATATGAGCCCCGAAGAATTGGTGCGCTGCATCGATTTCACCTATATTTCTGATGTGCTGACGCCCCATGAAGCAATCGCCATGTTGCGCCGCGCCACCCCCGGGAAGGAACAGCGAGAGCAGGAAATGCTCACCAACGGTTTCCCGGGCTATACCACCGCCGCCGGCTGGCTGGGATATTCAGAAGAGAAAATGCGCCGTCTTGCCCGTGAAGCCGTCGAGGGGGGCTGGCGTTTTCTCAAGCAGAAAGTCGGCGCCGATATCGAGCAGGATGTCCGTCGTGCGCGGATTCTGCGAGAGGAACTTGGCTGGGATTGCGTTCTGATGATGGACGCCAATCAGATGTGGGACGTCGATCAGGCGGTCATCAACATGCGCCGTCTCGCGGAATTCGCCCCCTTATGGATAGAAGAACCGACCAGCCCCGACGACATTCTCGGCCACAAAGCCATCCGCGATCGAATTCTGCCGATCGGGATTGCCACCGGCGAACACGCCCACAACCGGGTGATGTTCAAGCAATTCTTCCAGGCTGGCGCCATAGATTTCTGCCAACTCGATCCGGCGCGGCTCGGCGGTCTCAATGAAGTCCTAGCCGTGGTCCTCATGGCTGCGAAATTCGGCGTCCCGGTGTGCCCGCACGGCGGTGGCGTCGGGCTTTGTCAGTATTCGCAGAACATTGTGCTGTTTGATTACATTGCCGTTTCGGCAAGCCTCGAATGGCGAGTACTCGAATACGTCGATCATTTGCATGAAAACTTTATCGAGCCAATCGTTATCCGCCGCGGACGCTACATGCCGCCCAAGCTTCCCGGCTACAGCGTGACCATGAAGGCCGAGAGCATTGAGCGGTTTTCTTATCCCAACGGAGCGGAATGGCACTGACAGAGCCATAATGAAAAGTGTTTCGATGGCTAATGATGAGCCATCAAACCGCAAGTGAGAACCATAAAGTCGGACCACAGGCCCGGGCAAAGCAAGAAAGATGAACAAACAATGCGCCAGATTTAGATGACAGACAATCCCTCAATCATGAACATGGAGAGATATCTGGTCAGTAATCGTGAACCCAAGGAGAACGGACATGCAGCAACAAGTTGAACAACTTGCGTTAAAATCCGCAATCTCAAAAGCGACCAAACGTCTTCTGCCATTTCTGGCTTTGATGTATGTGATGGCTTATCTTGATCGCGCCAATATCGGTTTCGCGCAACAGGCATTCCAAGCGGATACCGGTTTGAGCAACGCCGCTTACGCTTTCGGTGCTGGTATTTTCTTCATCGGATACGCCATTTTCGAGGTACCGAGCAATATTTTGCTCTTTCGCGTCGGTGCGCGCATGTGGCTGTCGCGTATCATGGTAACGTGGGGCCTTATTTCAGCGGCGATGATGTTAGCCCACACCGAAACTGTCTTCTACATATTGCGCTTTCTGCTCGGTGCCAGCGAAGCCGGATTCATGCCGGGTGTCATGCTCTATCTGACGTTCTGGTTCCCCATCAATATCCGTGCCAAAGTCGCCGGCTATTTCTGGTTTGGTCCGCCGATCGCTTTCATTCTGGGTGGCCCTTTGTCCGGAGTCCTTCTTTCTTTCCACGATGTGATGGGACTACACAACTGGCAGCTGATGTTCATGGTCGAGGGATTAGCTGCTGTCGTCGTCGGCGTCTGGGCCTTCTTCTATCTCGACAATCGGCCGTCAGACGCCCGTTGCACGTGGCTGACCGACACTGAAAAAGGCTCGTTGATCGCGGCGATCACTGCGGAAGAGAGTGAAAAACTCAATCACGGTCCGCGCGGCGCATGGGCGGCTCTGGCCGATCCCAAGGTCATCTACCTTTGCCTGATCGCTTTCACCATCCAGATTGGTTCCTATGGCATCGCCTTCTTCATGCCTTCTCAAATAGCAGCTCTCATTGGAACAAAGGTTGGATTCCTTGTCGGTGTCCTGTCCGGTATTCCCTGGCTGGTTGCCGCTTTTGCAGCCTATTATGTCCCGCATCTGTCAACCATACTCAACGAGCGGCGTGTGGTTTCAGCGGTTACACTTTGCGTCGGAGGCCTCGGTGTCGGTCTATCCGGGTACCTCATCAATGTCTCCCCGTTCGTAGCTTTCATCGCCTTGTGCATCGGATGCGCCGGTCTTCTGGCCGTCCAGCCGATTTACTGGACGTTCCCCACCGGTTATCTCGGCGGAACTGCAGCCGCTTCCGGCATCGCCCTCATCAATTCACTTGGCAATCTCGGTGGTTTCGTCGCTCCGAATATCCGAGTCTGGGCGGAAGTGACCTTCGCATCCGATAAAGCGGGCCTCTTCCTTCTCGGCTTGGTTGGTTTTGCCGGAGGTCTGATGATCCTGGCGGTCTTTGCCCTAGGCATCGCCCGCAGACCGTCATCTGCGGCACAAAAGCAGCAAGTGGCAGGCGGTTACTCCGATCCGGCGCAGTAACGACAATAGTATCAGGGCTGTAGCCGCCGCGCCAAGGCCTTGCGTGAATGGATCGCCACCGTCGGTGGCAGGACCGCCTACAATATCCCGCCGAAGGCCAATCGCGTCTGGAAGAATTGCTTCTCGCCCTTCCTCTACCGCGACCGTAATGCCATCGAGCGCATGTTCTGCCGCATCAAGGACTTCACGTGCATCGCAACCCGATACGACCGAAACGCAGCAAACTTCCTCGCCGCAGTTCAGATCGCCGCAGCCGTCGCATTCTGGTTATGAGTCCAGACCCTAATATTCCAACCGGATCACCCAATGGGGGCAGGCTAACACCCCCCATCCCGCGGCATGGAAAAGCGTCCCGGATAACGACATACCTGTCCTATGAGGCAGCTTCCCTATCCCGGAAAGCAGCTTCGTTATCCCATGAGAGGGAGTTCCCATCCCATGAGGCGACATCGCTATCCCGCAAAACGACTTTCGCGTCCTGGATCATGACAGGAAATTCCGCTGTTATCGGAGTTGCTGGCTGTTAAGAAATTGTTCTGGAGATGGAGCAATGCATTACAGACCATGGGCAATTCACGAAAACCCCCTGTTTCCGCTGTTCCGGGAGCAGCGGAATTCCCGCCAAATCCCGGCCAATCCCGTCAAATCCCGCACTACGCCAAAGAGTTTCCGCAAATATTCGTTGGAGACTGCTTCACTCTGGACTGCGTCCACCACCAACCAGTCTGCCTCAGTGCGGGCAGGTTTTGGTGGCTTTATTTTAATTTTATAATTCAAAGAGTTGTACATAAGGCTGTCGGTCTCAGGAGCCTTTTAGGCGCGTTCCGAAGCCATTTCTGACCGCAAAATCGCCGCCAGTCTCTGGCGGGCATTTCTGTTTTTCCGGCAGCCGATTTTTCTTCGCCGGAGTGGAGAGCGTTTCGAATGGACTTCGAGAGACCTTCGAACCCGCTTCGAACGGGTTTTAAACGAAATTTTGGATTGTGATGATCAGTTGGCCGTTGCTTCGGCGAGACCAAGCGCCCGGCGTTGCTCGGCCCAATCCATCGGCAGGCTGGTCAGACGCGACAACCCAAAGCCGCGCGGCAGTTTTCGGTCAAGTGCCGCCTGAATGATATCGGGCGCCACGAACGCCAGCGACAGTGTCAACCGGATCGAGCGCTCACTGCAGCCTTCCCGCTCGGCGAGGGTTTGGGTGTCAGCAACCCTGCCCTTCTGCAACTCATCGAGCCAGTGATGCGCCTTGCCAAGTGCCTGAACCAGACGCCCATGCGCCTCAACCCGCATCGGACGGATCGTGATGTCGTCATCTCTTTCCGAGAACAGAATATCGCTTTTCGGCTTTGGCGAACGGATGACCGCGGCATGCTCGTCAACCACAGCCAGCGACCGATCCTGCGCCCGGTAGCCCAATGGCACCTGACCACCCATCCACAACCCCTTGCGTTTTGATGCCGCGATCTTATCCCTTATCCGCTCGCCGGTGACCTCGCGCTCGAACTGCGCAAACGACAACAGCACATTCAGCGTCAGCCGCCCCATGCTGCTGGTGGTATTGAACGATTGCGTCACCGACACGAACGACACGCCGTGCCCGTCGAACAACTCGACCAGACGGGCGAAGTCGGCCAGCGACCGGGTCAGACGGTCGACCTTGTAGACGACGATGATATCAATCCGCCGCTCGCGCACTGCGGCGAGAAGGTTCTGCAGGGCCGGACGTTGCAACGAGCCGCCGGAGTAACCGCCGTCATCGTAATGGTCCGGCAGCTGGACCCAGCCCTCGTGCGCCTGGCTCTTCACATAAGCCTCTGATGCCTCGCGCTGCGCATCGAGTGAGTTGAACTCCTGCTCCAGACCATGATCGGTCGAGACCCGGGTGTAGATCGCACAGCGCAGGGGCGGACGGACGGTCATGCCGTCTTTGGCCCGTTGCGCTGCAGTCCGAAGAAGCGATGACCGTTCCAGCTGGTGCCGGTCATCGCTTTGGCTACCTGCGACTCGGGACAGACGCTCAAGCAGTAAGTCGAGTGCAGACCGGCACCTACGGTCGATCACTGCCCTCTTCGGGCCTGCTCATTGACCCCGAGGATCGCTCTGAGTTTTGAGCTGTTCTGGCCGTCGTTCGAGAAGTTGAGACTGTCACCGATCCGCGAGAG
>Ga0153996_1001209_pt1 | contig 10608 bp, 10 predicted proteins | sample TSNC080MetaG_FD_104728 | JGI IMG/M metagenome (GOLD analysis project Ga0153996, IMG submission 104728) | Attine ant fungus gardens microbial communities from North Carolina, USA - TSNC080 MetaG | ecosystem: Host-associated > Fungi > Mycelium > Unclassified | place: USA: North Carolina, Lumber... | reverse complement strand
AATGAACTACCCCGCAGCAGAGACTGCGGGGTATCAATCCCCCTAATCTTAGCTACGCGTTCTGTTTTTTATAAGGAAGCGCAGCAGAGCTGCGGGGAATTGAACCCTAAGAGATTAAAGAAAATGATGGAAAAGTAAAATTTATTCCGTGCAACCCCCTCGCTCGGCGTGTTAAGAGAGTGAGGGGGTTTTTCCATTTCTCCCCCGCTGCTCTTTGAAAACTGAATATCCAGCGGCATAAATACGTTAGCCGGCGTGTCCCGGAAGGGACAAGCGACAGCGGAGGATGCGCCAAGACCACCTGCGGAGGGAACCCTCCGTAAAAGACGGCCAAACAAGGTGCAAAGCGTCACCCATCCGACCGGAAAGCAGCCCGTGGCGGGCTGTTTCGCCAAGACAGCGCCGGTACAAGACATCCGTCCAGCCACAGCCCCGCGCAAGCGGGATCACGCAATGGGGGCGGCTCGGAGCGATCCTCGGAGGGGTGAAATTCCCGTGGCGCGGTGAAGCCAACCGCGGTTTATGTCTCTGCCCTCGGCCCTGTTTACACGGGGCCCGCTTCGGGAAGTAGTGTCGAATAGAAGCGCAGAAAAGAAAACAAGACGAAAGTCTTAATGTCAGAAGCGGCGGGGCCGCTCCTTCGGTTTTGGCTCTCCATGCCTTTGCCTTTTTATACAGGGGATGCTCCCGCTCCTCTTTTTCGTCTTGCATGACGGATCGGATCACCTCGCGCAGTTCGGTCCCTGCATTGTTGAAGCCCCGTTCCACCACGCTGAACACGGGGTTGGCGGCCACCGCACCGAGCAGGATGCACAGGTGGTTGTCGATCAGATAACCTTTCCGGCCGAGCCGGCCCCGCAGATCGGCGGCCAGCTCGAAGAAGTCCCTGACGGCCCGGCTTAAGCGCCCGGCGTCCTCCCCTCCGCAAAAATCCCCGTACTCCAGAAACGCACTCATGATATCCCGACCTTTCGTAAAAGTGTCGGAAAGCTGTCCCGCGAAAAGCGCGCGCAAAGGCTGGCGGCTAAAGCAGCCGCGTCCCCCTCCGCGCGCGCCGGGATTCCCGGTTGTGAAACGCCGGAAAACATGGTACACTGATTTTGTCATAGCGCCGCTTGCGGCAGCGCGAGGGTGGACGGTTCACCTTTTCGCAGGGCCGGTGTGTCGCAACCACGCCGGCCTGCTATGGCGCTTTTCAAAACAAGAAAAGCCTCCGCGTTTGTAGTAAAACTCTGAGCGGAGGGATTGTCAAGTCTTTCCTGCCCGACCCGGTTTTGAAGCGCGGGCGGGTTTTCTATATATAATGAAAATTCTTGAAGATATATGCCCCGAAATGTGGTATACTGAAAGGACGAGCGAGGTGATACACGGTGGAGATGCACCAATTAATAGCCGGGATTGACGACTTAAAGGAGAAGCTGGCCGCACAGCGCCCCCTGACACAGGGAGAAACCGAGCGCCTGCGGGACGAATTCATCATCGGTTTTACCTACAACTCAAACGCCATCGAGGGCAACACCATGACGCTGGACGAAACGGCGCTGGTGCTGCGGGAGGGCGTGACGATAGGCGGCAAGTCCGTAAAAGAGCATATGGAGCTGATCGGCCACCGGGACGCCTGCCTGTTTGTGGAGGATCTGGTCAGGCAGCCGGAGCCGCTGAGTGAGAAAACGATACTGGATATCCACAGTCTGGTACTGATGGACCGCCGCGAGAACCGCGGCGTTTACCGCAGGGTGCCGGTGATGATCACGGGCACGCAGGCCGAGCTGCCGCAGCCGTGGGCGGTGCCGGTAGAGATGGAGCGGCTGATCGCTGACTACCACGGGGAGAGGCAAGCACTGCACCCAATCGAACGGGCGGCGCTGTTCCACCTGCGCTTCGAGTCCATTCACCCTTTCATCGACGGCAACGGCCGGACCGGGCGGCTCCTGATGAATCTGGAGCTGATGAAAGAGGGCTTTCCGCCCATAGACGTCAAGTTCCGGGACAGGGCGCGGTATATGAATTGTTTCCGGGCGTGGGACGCCGGGAAGGACGCCGGCCTCATGACCGGACTCATCGGCGAATACCTGAAAGCCCGGTTGGAGGAATACCTGCGGATACTCGAAATTGCGAACGGCCACCAGCAGGGACCGGAGATGACATTGGGATAGACAAATCCGGCGCAATGTGCTATATTAGGCACAGGAGCATATCCAGCGGCCGACTCAGCACCAGGCATGGCGATATGTTGATGAAACAAGCCTCTTGACACGAAATCAAGAGAATAGTACAATATCTATTATCACCATTAAAGCCATTTTTCCCTTAGGCGAACTTTTTAGCTCGCCTAAGGGAACATTTATTTGGCTGTCCTGCACGTTATACAGGATGGTCATTTTGTCGTCGTAGAGCCAAATCTTGCTGATGAACGTATCCACCAAAGCGCGGCGGTAATTGATGTCGTTCACATCGCCTTTTGTGAATCGCTCAAGCCGGGATGACTTTGCCTTTTTCCAGTTCGCCGGATAAAGCTTTGATTTTTCCGATTAGTTCGCCCTGTTCCAGCTCATAACCCCGCGACAGCTTCGCGAACCGTTCGTCACTAATTTTGCCGGATATGTTACTCTCGTAAAGGCTTTCAATCAGCGTATCAATTTCACGGTCGCGAGCTTTAAGGCCAGCAAGCTCCTTTTGTCCGCGCTTTAGTTCATTGGCAGCAACTTGTTGAGATTGCCCCATGACAAGCTCCGCAAACTGTTTTTCATGCCGTTTCGCAAACTTTGTCAATCGCCCGATTTCGCCCAGTATCACCTGTTCGAGAAAGTCTACACGGATATAATGCATTGTCGGGCAAGTCTTACGAGCTTGATTGTTGGCGGCACAGTTAAAGTATTGTATTTCTGGATTTTTCTGATTAAAATGAAATTGCAAATTCCCGCCGCAATCCGCGCATTTTAGAAGCCCCGAAAACATATTGTGTTCGCCGTTTTTTCCGTGTGCACTTGCGGGTTTTGCCGTGCTTTGCCTGTACCTTTTCCCAAGTGTCGCGGTCAATGATAGGCTTGTGAACATCAAGGAATATTTTCATGTTTTCCTCGCTGTTTTCAAGGTGTTTCTTGACCTTGTAGCTCTTGCTGTATGTCTTGAAATTGATAACATCGCCGACATATTCCCGCTGCGTCAATATCGTGTGTACCGTTGAATGATTCCACTTGTCCATATCATCACCTTATAACAAGAGTTCCTTATTCCCCGCAACCTGCGCGGGAATTAAATCAGCGTTTCAACGGGGAAAAGCCCCGTCACAGGATTATCCGACCGTCCAGCCAAGACTTTCCCGCTGGATGTTATACAGCCGCGCGAACAGGCCGTTTTTGGCAATCAACTCGTCACTTGTGCCTTCCTCGATCAGCCTGCCGTTGTCCAGCACGATGATTTTATCAGCGCCCATGACGGTGCGCAGGCGGTGAGCGATAACTACCACCGTCTTACCCGCGATCAGCGTGGAAATGGCCTGCTGGATCAGCGCCTCATTTTCCGGGTCGAGAGAAGCGGTGGCTTCGTCAAGCAGCACGATGGGCGCGTCCTTGAGCAGGGCGCGGGCGATGGAAAGCCGCTGGCGCTCGCCGCCCGAAAGGGTAGCCCCGTTTTCGCCCAGTATCGTATCGTAATCATCCGGCAGCCTGTTTACAAACTCGTCGCAGCAGGCGGCTTTCGCGGCGGCCATCACCTCCTCGCGGGAAGCGTCCATGTTGCCGATGCGGATGTTATTATAAATCGTATCGTTGAACAGCGTCACATCCTGAAACACAAAGCTCATGTAGCTCATCAGGTGTTCCGGGTCAAGCGTTTTCACATCCACGCCGCCGATGGTAATCTTCCCGCCGTTTACATCCCAAAAGCGGGCGATCAGCCGGGACACCGTGCTCTTGCCGCTGCCGCTCGGCCCGACCAGCGCCGTAATGCCGACGGTTGGTATGGTGACGCTCATATCCTTGATGGTTTCTTCTCCATCCTCGTTATAATGGAAATCCACATGGTCGAACACAATGTTGAAGTTTTTGATCTCTTTTTCAGCGCTGCCCTCCATGAGCGGAACCGCCATCAGGTCGCGCATCCGCTTCACGGCAACTTGATGGTAAAACAGCTCAGGCAGGAGCGTCAGTTCCACCAAAATCGGGCCGTAGATGCGTATGACGATCAGCAGAAACATCAGCATCGGAATCAACCCGATCTGCCCGCCTGTCAACAGTGTCGTGCCCAGCAGCACCGTCAGACCGATACCGGCCTGCAAAACGACCTGCGCACCGGTGACGAATACGCCTGTGCCAAATTCCATTGCGATAGCCAGCCGCTTCATGGCGCGCAGTGCGTTTTCCAGCGCGTCGAACTTTTCCCCATCCAGATTGCAGGCGCGGATGACCTTGATCCCTTCGATATATTCCTGTACCTGCCCGGAAGCGGCCAGCTTCGCGTCCACATGCTTTTTGTGCAGCCTGCCGTAAATCCTGCGGCTGAGCATAATAATGCCAAATGCCAGCGGCACGGTTATAAACATGGCCAAAGCCATGCGCCAGTCAAAAATCGCCATCATCGGGCAGATCACGGTAACGGATATGCAGTTTGCGATCAGTTGGGGTACGACATGGCTCAAAGCGTGTTCGCTGGTCGCCACATCGCCCATCAGGTTGGTGGTGAGGTCTGAAAGGTCTTTGGAATTGAACAGGCTCATGGGCAACTTGCGGATATGCTCGGCTAAGGTTATTCGTGTGCTTTCGCCCTGGCTGTACGATACGACGTATGTCTTTTTGTAATCATTTTTATTGCACAGAAATACAATGACAGTCGCCGCGATACCAGCGCCGAACAGCAGCCACATTTTGTTCCAGGATATAGCGCCGCCTGTCAGTGGCTTGATAAGCTCGATGAATATCTGTATCATCACGCCGAAGGGCAGCATCATGGAAAAATTGGACAGCGTGCAGGCAGCTATGGCCTTCTTCAAATCTTTATAATCCTTGTCGTTGAGCATAAAAGCGCTTTGCAGTTTAGGCATGGGCGCGCACCTCCTTCTTTTTAGCCATGCTCCAGCTTGCCGTTTCTGTGTAGGTATGCCACATATCGCGGTATTTCCCGCCCTTTTCCAGTAACTGCTCATGAGTCCCCTGTTCCACGACCTTGCCGCCGTCCACTACCACAATGTTATTCGCGCCGGGGACAGTAGAGAGGCGGTGCGCGATCATCACCACGGTCTTGTTTTTCATTAGCGTCTCAAACGCCTTTTGGATCAGGTGTTCGTTTTCGGGGTCGGCAAAGGCCGTGGCCTCGTCCAGCACCACGATAGGAGAATCCTTGACGATAGCCCGGGCAATGGCGATGCGCTGGCGCTCGCCGCCCGAAAGATGCACGCCGCGCGTGCCGATCACGGTGTTGTAGCCGTCCGGCAGCTTCATAATAAACTCATGGCACTGGGCCGCCCTTGCCGCCGCGACCACCTGCTCATCGGTGGCCTTCCCGTTGCCCATGCGGATGTTGTCCGCCACGCTCTGCTTAAACAGGAATACGTCCTGAAACACAAAGCTGACGCGCTCCATCAGGTAGGCCGTGTTCATTTCACGCACATCCACGCCGCCGATGCGGATGCTGCCGCCGGTTACATCGAAAAAGCGGGGGATCAGGTGGGCGATGGTGCTCTTGCCGCCGCCGGATGGCCCGACGATGGCCGTGACCTCCCCCTGCCTTACTATGAAGGAAACGCCCGAGAGCGCCTCCGTCTCCTTATCCTTATCATAGGAAAACTTTACGTCCAGGAACTCGACGCCGTACTCCGAAACGGTTTTGGGCTGAGCGGGCTGCGGCAGCTCCGGCTCGGCCAATATCTCGTCCATCGCCTCCACGCCGCCGATGATCCGCATGACGTTGCCGTTCACATACATTACCTTCATCAGTATCGAGGCAATCGCCGGGGTAAACAGCAAGTAGAAGATGAGCGTACCCGCAAAACCGGCGTAATCGGCGCTTCTCATCCCCACTAAAATGCCAACGGGCAAAACGAACAGGTAAATGTTGTTGACCAGCGCGACAAAGCCGGAAAAGGAGTTCTCCCAGCTCAGGGTGTAGGGAATCACCATCGAGGTATAGGCTTTGATGGTGCTGTGCAGGCGGCGGAAGGAGTACACTGTCTGCTTAAACGCCTTGACCACCGCAATGCCCCGGATGTATTCCACCGAGGCGTTGTTCATTTCCTCCAATGCCTTCTGATATTTATCCATCATTACTTTGGAGCCTTGATTGCCGTACATGGCTAATTGTACGACAAACGCAATCACCACGCCCAGCATGGCCGCAAGGCCGAAGCGCCAGTCCACCGTCAGGAGGATGACCGCCATTACCACAGGGGCGACAAGGGCGGCCGCCAGGTCGGGCAGTTGATGCGCGATGAACTCCTCGACCTTCTCGATGTTTTCGTCCATGATCTTACGCAGCTTACCGCTGCCGATCATTACATGGAAGCCAAGCGGCACCTTTGCCAGATGGGATGCAAAGTTCACCTTCAGCTCGTACAGCGTGCCGAAGGCGGCAAGGTGTGAGCAGGCCAGCGCCCCAAAATACAGCAGGATATTTCCGACGACTCCGGCAAACGCCAGCCACCCGTAACGGATGACAAGGGCGCTGTCCAGAGCCGCCATGCCGGGCAAAGCGCCGAGGATTTCGCGCACGATCAGATAGATGGCGATATACGGCACAAAGCTGGCAACAGACGCCAGCGCCGACAGTATGACCGCGCCGATGATCAGCGGCTTTTTGGTTGTCGCCAATTCCATCAGGCGCGCCGTTCCGGTTTTTGGTTTGCTTTTTGACATGGTATCCCTCCTTCATGCGGGTTGATTTATTAGTTAAAGCTAACTTAATGGGTAAAGTATTGCCGATTCAAGCATGACTCAGCATGGCTTTTGCTTTTGAGGTCAGGCTGTACCAGCGGATGACAGGGGGCGACCACGCAACCGTATCCTTGTGTCTACACCCCGCGCATCCTGCGCAACCCTCTGGGCCACAAGCGCTCCCGCCTGTCACGGAAGATTCCAGATAACCCATCTCGGCAAGGCGTGTTAGCGCCGCGTCAACGACATCGGGCGTTACCCCAAGGCGCTTGCCCAAATCAACCGAAGTGTAGGTACTGTTTGCATCAAGGGCTTTGAGCAGTTCGGTCAGCATGAAATATCCCCCCCTAAAATAACAGCGAGGAAATGTGATAGACAACACCGGAAATCAGAAGGGCCACGCCGACATAGTACCCCACAATTTTCAGCGTCCACTTGGCGCTGTGCGTCTCGGTAGCTGTGCAGGCCACCGCCATAAAGCAGGGAATGTTGAAAAAGAACGCGAACATAAACGCCAACGCCTGCGGGACGGTCAACGCCGACAGCAGCGCCACTCCCGCGTTGGCTCCAACAGCGCCGCCGCCAAAGGCCATACTGAACAGGTTTGCCGCCGCATCCGGCGCGGCGAACAAGGCCGCGATTGCGCCCAGCGCCGCCTCCTTGCCCATAGCGGCCACAATAAAGGCCATGAACAGTTGCCAGTTCAAGCCAAAAATCATTGTAAACGGCTCAATAGCCGTGCCGACTTTATAAATGATACTGCTGGACAGCAGCCCGTCCGGTGACCAGGACAACAGCCAGAACGCGACTGTAATCAGCACAACAATACGCATGGCCCGGGTGAGCATATCCTTTGTTCGCAGCCACACAAAGCGCAGCAATGACTTCCAGTTGGGTTTATGGTAGGGCGGCAGTTCCATGATGAGCCCGTTTTTGTCCTCGGGGCTTACGAGCTTTCGCCCGAATACCTTGGCGGTGAGGATCATGTGCAGCCCCGCCGCTAAAAACAGGGAAAGCACCACCCAAACAGCGTTCGCGCCGAAGAACAGCGAGCCCATCATGCCAATGACACCCCAGGTACCGGCGCAGGGAATCACCCAGCTTGTGGCGATGGCAAGCAGCCGCTGTTTCCAGGAATCAATGACCCTCGTGCCGGTGATGCCGCCCATGTTGCAGCCGAAGCTGACGAGAAAAGGCATGATCGCCTTGCCGTGCAGCCCCAGCTTTTGCATGAGATTGTCAAACACATAGGAGATGCGCGCCATGTATCCGACTTCCTCCATAAAGCCAAAGACGAGCACGGTGCTGAATACAAAGGCAGCCATCATCAGGGCGAAGAACACGCTGGTCAAAACCGCGTCACAAACAATGGATATTAAAAACGGCGCGGTATTAATGGAGATCAGCAAGGTACGAACGCCGCCGATCAGCGGCTCCTGCACAGCGCCTACCACACCCATCAGCGAAAAGCCGATCACCATCGAAAGCGCAAGCCCGCCCAGAATGAAGCCGAGCGCCAGCAGCTTGCCCAGCACAGGGCTTGTGGCCATGCGGTCAAACCGGCCAAGGCCCGCCTTTTTCCCTGTTATATAGGCCGCCGCCTTCACCAGCGATTCAATCCATCTGAACTTGCAGTCGGCGGAGGTGAGCATACCGTCCTTGATACCGTCCAGCAGAGATTCGATCTTCCGCAGATCAACCTCCGCCGCTTTGCTTTTCACCAGCGCCAGCGCCTCGCCGTCGCCTTCCAGCAGCTTGACTGCGACCCACGCACTTGTATAAGCGCCAAAATCCATCTTTGCAAGAATGTCTTCCAGCTTCTCAAATACCTCGCCAAAGCCTTTGCGGTACTCCCCGGCCAGCGGTGAGTCGGAAAGGGCGCAGTCGCTGAAATCCGCCGTATCAAGTAGGTCGTACAGCGGCTCCAGCCCTTGCTTTCTGGAGGCCACCACCGGAAAAACCGGCACGCCCAAACGGGCGGAGAGCGCCGCCGCGTCTATGCTTTTTCCTTGATCTTTAGCCACATCCACCATGTTGAGCAGCACGACCACGGGCCGGTTGATGCCCGCGTAATCGGCCAGAAGAAACAAGCTGCGCTCCAATTGAGAGGCGTCCACCAGCGCCGCCACAACATGGATGTCCTCTCCCGCGATATGCTGCCTTGTGATGACCTCCTCCTCCGAGTTGGCCGAAAGGCTGTATGTACCCGGCAGATCGACCAGCCGGTAACTGTGCCGCCCCTGAGAGAAGCGCCCCTCTTTTTTCTCCACGGTCTTGCCCGGCCAGTTGCCCACATGCTGCCGCGATCCGGTCAGGGCGTTGAACAGCGTGGATTTCCCCGTGTTGGGCTGACCCATCAAGCCGATGGACAATTCCCGTTCCACCGTTGCCACAGACCCGCTCATGCGATCACCTCCACGAAAATGTTGCCCGCTTCCTTCCGGTTGATCGCCAGCATGGTATCCCGCGCGAATACCAAAAGCGGATATTTGCCTTTGTTGCGGATGATTTCCACCCGGGAACCCGGCGTCAGGCCAACAGATGTGATGCGGCTTAAAAAGCGGTTGTCGCCGTTTAATCCCTTAACGCGGCAGACCTGACCTTCCTTTGTCTGTGAAATGGACATTTGTATTCCTCCTTTATTCTATTTGGTTAGCATTAGCTAACTTATTTATAAAAAGTAATGTTAGATTCAACTAACTTATTGCGCCATTTTTTCCCTGCCTTGACCTTATACGGGAGAAACAGGTAAGTCTACACTAAAATAATTTCTTTCCATCCGGCCAATATAAAAAGTTCCATCGTGGCCGTGTACCGCAGACCGTCTTCTTCGGGAATTTGGTGGGATACAAGCTCAAATAAAAAGGAAAACTGAGCGCCCGCGATCATGTGCAGCTCCTGTTCCTCCAAAAGCCGCACAGGGTTTCCCAGCCGCTTGGCTTCGGCAAGATAACGCAGGGTGCCATCAACCTCCAACTGGATCAGCGTGTGCAGAAAGTCCTCATACACGGTCTGATCCGACAGAAACAACAGCCGGAACACATCAAAATGCCGATAAATATACTGGACAAAGGTTTGCACATTCCACTGCGAGCGCTCCCACATCGGCTGCATTCCCTGTGAATCCAATAATCTGATGTACTCGTCGGTCTGTCGCTGGAAAGTCTGAATGACCTCATCCCGTACGGGAGCGACAAGCGCCTCGAACAGAGCGTTTTTATCACGGAAATGCCGATAAAGCGCGCCGGTTGTAACGCCCGCTCCAGCGGCGATCACGCGCAAGGAAGCGTCCGCAAAACCGTGGGTTAAAAATTCCTTTTTTGCTTGCTCCAAAATGGCCTTTCGGGTTGCGGCGGCGTCCGGTGGCATGAAGTTCCCTCTCATTCAATATGGTAACACCGTTATCATACGCTATTGTGGAAATTCTGTCAAGCATTATTTTCATGCTTGTTTTCCATTCCTAAAGCGTAAGCTTATCTTTAGAGCCTTAATAAAATCCGTAGTAATCCGCATTCATTTATTCGGCGAGTGGATAAAACGCAGGAACGGCATATACTGGAAGGAACCGCTCTATGATACAATGCGCTGTTGCTTATGAAATATACCGCATAAGAACATAACTCGCACGGAGTAAGGGACTTTCGCGGCATAAACCGCGCTAACGCGCTATTTATTCCACGATCCCCTTGACAGCCCGGATTTTTGCCGTGTCATGGACGCGCCGACGACGGGGAACAGGGTT
>Ga0153996_1001204_pt1 | contig 10633 bp, 2 predicted proteins | sample TSNC080MetaG_FD_104728 | JGI IMG/M metagenome (GOLD analysis project Ga0153996, IMG submission 104728) | Attine ant fungus gardens microbial communities from North Carolina, USA - TSNC080 MetaG | ecosystem: Host-associated > Fungi > Mycelium > Unclassified | place: USA: North Carolina, Lumber... | reverse complement strand
GGACAGACCAACCAATCGATCGATTATTTTATTCCAAAGGACGGAATCGGAAGGACTGGTTTCTCCCTTCATGCGTGCTAGCCTACATATCCCTAGGTTTATATGCTGCTGGTGGAGCTGGATAGTGGTTATTTCCAACTCAGGTTCATGGTTTGATTCAGAGTTATTGTCTCACCGCAGCTGAGGGAATGAACGAAGGGGGTTGGCGATTCACTTTCTCAAGTGATATGGATACGAAGTTTCCGGATCCAGCCTGAATACCGGTTGTACGAGCTAATGCAACTATGATCGGAAAGAGGAAAAACCATGGCATCCTGACCATGAAGCAATGTAAGGTCCCTTCAAAGCTAAGATATAGAGTATAGGGGAAAGCGCAAGCGTAACGAGGAAACACCTAACACAAAGCTTCAAAGTCGCCCCTGTCCATCCCTGGCCATCACCGGGCCTATTACCACAGCGACATTTTACTTCCTTTTACACTCAACAACTTCCCCTTCCGATTTTATCATTTACTCAAACAAACTCCTCTCCTAATTGATGGAGCATACTCCTCTTTGATGAACTGTTCCTCTGTTTCATCTGAATACTCTTGCATCATGACCTTGGTTGTTATATGCTCAACTTCCTCAAACTCTCTTGACACTGGGGAAACTCTTATACTCATTGGTACCAATTGGCTATCTTGCTTATCAACAAAATTTCTGTCTAGCTTCTTACCAATAAGGTTTTCATCTGGGCCTTCAGCCCAACTTGAACCCTCTACTAATTCTGAATGGAGTTAATATTGTGTTGAAGTCAGTATTCTGTGCTCCCTTCCTCCAATGGTCTGTGGATAGTGGTAAGTAGTGTTTTTGTCAGTGTTGTCTGTCAATATGCTGTGCTCTCTTCCTACAATGGTCTATATAACAGTAGATAGTGTTGTTTGTTAGGATGCTATACTCCTTTTCTCCAATAGTTTGCATAACAGCAGGTAGTATTGTCTGTTAGTCCATTGCACTCCCTTCCTGCAACAGTTTGCAGATAGTAGTAAGTAGTTCTGTTTGTTAGTATATTGTGCTCTCTTTAGCACTTGGCAGGATCAATGTATTTGTTAGGAAAAAAGCAAGTTGTGTTATAGAAATTTGTTCTACAAGATCTTATAAGAAGTAGGCAAAGCTAAGGTATAGCTTTTCAAGGGATTCTTTTTTTAACCTAGGCTTGTTAAGTAATACATTTGAATTTATCAAGCCTTAAAAAGACTATATGAAAAAGGTGATTGGTCCTGGGGAAAGATGACATATATCCACAAGTACCCCTTGTTGTAGGCTCCAGGCTCAAAGTCCTAGACTTTGCCAAGTACCTGAAAAGTGTAAGTGAAGAATCCTTTTGGAGGTCCCATACATATACAACATACAATATGTTGAGTTCAGAACAAGCAACACAGAAATGTGAGGAAAACTTGTTGCAAATGTGCAATGTTCTTCATTACTATCTCAACTATTTATTCTACACAGAATAATAAGACATAGAACAATAAGGAATCACATGTATTATGCAGGCTCACATGACATCCAAATTCTAACACACTAGACCATATACTAGACTTAATCTAATAGCTCATAATGAGTACCTTAAATTTATGACCAAAGGAACTGCTCTAAAGTTCTTGTAAGGGGACATCTAGGGTCATGCTTAGTAAGTTCTGGGGGTCTGTTCTATTAATGGCCCAGTGACAGATTGTGTATTACACTCCCACTGTTCCTGACTTCTCCTATTTGTGTCATGCAGTGTGATGCCTATTATTAGTTATTCTAGGATATTCTGTGATTATAGGTTGGTTGCCATAGTGCTGTGTGCCTGACTATCTAGTGTAGTATATATACTAGTAAGTGTGTGTAGATATACCCCCACTTGAATCTCAAACTAGCTTCTGGGACTATCCATTAGCTTAAGGAGTGATCGCCTACTGAGTAGTCCTCTTACAGTTCTCTGATGTGAAAACTGTATATAAAATATACCATATATAAGCAGAGTGAATTTTTGGAACCCTCTTGATCTTTGGGTCAAACTGACTCCATAGACAAAAACAACTAACCAAAACAAAACAAAATAAAAATGCAAAGAAGACCAAAAGAAGATAAATAATAATAAAGAGGCAAGAGGCAAGAAACCTCAACAAACAAAACTCCCTGGATAAGAAGACAATAATAACAATATTACATGAAATATTACAAAATTACAACCTCAGAAGTACAGACTATCTGAAGGCTAAAATAAAAGCCATGGACAGTAACATTAGGATGAATATACCACCTGCTTCTTTTAGCTTATAAAGAAAAAGTCTAAATACAAACAAACCCATAAGCCTAAGGCCAATTTATAGTTCTAGGTTCCAAAACAAATAGCTAGAGCCTTCTTCACTACTGCTTATAGAGATTTGGCAACTGAGGGAATAATACTAGAATCCCAAAAACAAATAACTAGGAGCAACATAACAACTATGCTACTAAATAAGATAGACTCATAGAAACTAGTACCACTTAACATTAAAGGAAAAAGATATACAAATAGAAAGTTCAAATACAAAGACATAGTAACAACTATAAGACTCAAGAAAATAGTAATACTTATAATACAAAAAACAAAACTAAGAGAAAAAAAAGAAAAAATCTGATAAAAGAAAATCCAAGAATAACTATAATCAGTAACAATGGTAATAGTAAAACAGGAATCACCTTCATAATTAATAATAACCAAATAAAAAAACACAGACAACTAATAGAATCATATATTTATAATAAAAGGAAAAGTATCAACTATAAAAATAAGAAGAAATAAACAAGACTATTGCTAACAACCTCAGTGTCATGACTTAGCAAAATGACTAAGTCAATATTTCTTTTTCTTTTTCTATTTCTTTTCTTTTTTATTTTTATTATTTCTTTTCTTTTCTTTTCTTTTAGTTTCTAAAGATCAGATATATAGAATAGTTAGATGAATTGGAGTGTATGGAACTTTATAAATAAAAGTAAATAGCAAAAGGTATATAAGTAGTGTACAGAAATTAAATAAGAACTCTATTGAGTTCTTCTTATTAACTTGGACTTAGAGTAGATTTAAGTTATCACAGCTAGAATCTTATACTCCATAGATATTTAGACTAGCAACTGGAGGTAGAGAGAAAGACAATGAGGTCAAGGTACTAGTAAAAAAGAAATGGATTAAGGTTAGGGTAACACAAGTAACAGAAGTAATAATAAAAGAAATAAACTTATTAGAGAAAATCTAGAACTTCAAAGCAAGAGATAGTAAAGTGGCAAAAGTAGTAGAAGAGATAAAACAAGCAAAAGTTAAAATATTAAGAGATAAAAAGTAGTGGGAAGAAAACAGCTTAATACTGAGAAAAAGAAAAACATATGTCCTAAGAGATGAAAAACTAAGAACAAAAGTAATCTGGCTTCACTATAACATGCTAGTAAAAGAATATGAAGAGTAGTAGAAAATAACAGAATTGGTGACAAAAAACTTTTGGTGGCCAGGAATTACTAAAAGAAATCAAAAAATATGTAAAAGAATATCATATATACCAAAGAAATAAAAATTACACAGAGACACCTACAGGAAAATTAATATCAAATACAGTATAGGAATTAAACAAGGACTTTATTGAGTTCTTCTTGTCAACTTAAACTTAGAGTGGATTTAAGTTATCTTGGCTAGTGTAAGGGGACATCTAGGGTCATGCTTAGTAAGTTCTGAGGGTCTGTTCTATTAATGGCCCAGTGACAGATCGTGTATCGCACTCCCACTATTCCTAACTTCTCTTGTTTGTATCATGCAGTGTGATGCCTATTATTAGTTATTCCAGGACATTCTGTGATTATAGGTCGGTTGCCATAGTGCTGTGTGCCTGACTATCTAGTGTAGTATATATACTAGCAAGTGTGTGTAGATATACCCCCACTTGAATCTCAAACTAGCTTCCAGAACTATTCATTAGCTTAAGGGTGATCACCTCTGAGTGGTTCCCTAACAGCTAGAGCCTTACAAATATGTAATAGATTGACAAAGATAACATATTTTGTGTCTACTATGAAAAAAACTTCTGCAAAGAAAATAATAAAACTATTTAAGGATTATATTATGCTCTTATGATACCTTATAATACTAAATCAACATATTGTAACTGTACTTCTGCTTATCTTAGCATTAACCCCTCAGATAACTAAGTAATGTACAGTTCTTCTAGTTAATAGAGTAATACCTAGTAGATAACCTTTAGCTTTAATATTAACTAAGTCTATCTCTTGTACTACTGTCTTCTCTCAATAATAAGCTTTTACTGTCAGCATCTAAACCCCAATGACCAGAATTAAGCCAACTGTCTCTTTGTTCAGAGTTTGACAAAGAGAACTCAATGGAGTTCTTGCTCATTTCTCTACTACTTATACATTTTACTACCGTGGCTATGCGCTTACTCTCCCATGGTCCTCATGTTACTCTAGTCATGTGACATACTGTGACTGTGACTGTGACATGACCATCTGTCACACTATTGTGACATTGTGACAAAGTCACGTGATACTTTCCTGCACTCCACCTTGTAGTTGTAAGTCCAAGAAAAGAAAAGAAAAGAAAAAGAAAAGAAATATAAATAATGACTTAGCCATATTGCCAAGTCATGACATTTACATACTTTTGTGGGCATAGCATAGAGAATAATGCAACCTCTTGGTTGAAGTTAAGCCCAGAATATCATAACTTGGCAAAATAGCTAAGTCATTATTTATATTTCTTTTCTTTTCCCTTTGGACTTACTATACAAGGAAGAAGTGCAGGAAAGTATTACATAACAATGTCACAGTGTGACATCACATGATATAGTCACATAATAACTGTGGGAAAATAGTGCATAGACCATGTAGTAGTTGTATAAGTAGTATATCAGAAATAGATAAGAACTCTATCGAGTTTTCCTTGTCAACTCAGACTTAGAGTGGATTTAAGTTGTCTTGGCTAAAGTCTTATACTAAAACTTGATTCTATTACTTTTAGGCACTATTCACCTCGAACTTTGCCTATTTTATTCTTATCACTGATTGACTCTTAACTAACAATTATCATGATCATTATTCATTTCCATATATAGCCAGGCCCTTAGCTTAAGGGGACTTTGCAATCAGTTAGGGACTGCAGATGGAGGTATAGTACCAAGCTCAGATACTACTGTCATAAACTTCATTCAGCCATATCTCCATCAATTCTTCAATAATTCTCATGGTCTTAATAGTTACAGAAAGCTCTCAAAAACACCTTTCGATTGATACCAGTCACATCTCAAGGCAATCAATAATGGCTGAAATATTAGGTAGATCAACTGGTAACTACTATAGTACCATTTATTAAATTGCCGATATCTTGGAAACTGCTATGATCAATGCTTTGGTTCTAGGCTCATCAAAAGCCCTCTTCATACTGCTTAGAATGAGCCTAGAATGACCTCAAGGCAATTAATATTAGTGGAGATATGAAGGCCTCAATATTTGTATATGGACTTCATTAATTACCTATAGATAGTCATCTGTAATGATTGACCTCATTTCATACAGGTGTTCACCATGAGGCAACCACATGGACTACTTCTTGATTTCATATTACTTCATATATCTAATGGCTCAGTCAGTGCCTCACTAGTGGAGCATGTTCTTTACTCAGCAGACCTTATGTCTGTCATATATATTCCTCACATACTCTTCATGGTATATAGGTATATATATAGTAGATACTCTCCTGTATTCCCTACGCTTTACCAATTGTATCATTCCCTTCCTTCCTTTACTCTCAATTCATCCTCGAGTCTTTACTTGAGTATTGCAACCTAAGTTACTCCTTAAGGTCATAACATCATTTGTCCTTTTCTTAGAACAAAGAACAGCCTACATAAGATTAAGTTATTGCTATTTACAGTACAAAGGCACTACCATATTTAGAACAATAGGTAGTAGTATGTGATGATCTGTCCTAGTGCACAGACCATCACAATTATGTATATAAGAACTTATAGTCTGAGGATTAGACCTCAGACTTAATAATTTTTTTTGTCATTGTTTAAACTTTGTATTTTTGAACCTTTCAAATTCTAAATTAGCAATCACAAATAAAATAAGTGACCATTTGTAATAGTAACTATAGAACCTTATAAACTGGATAAAAAAGAAATCCTTTCTAGCAATCAAAACTATCATGTATAAAGACCAGCTATGCAACATACTTACTTTTTTCTAAAATGCTTTTTACAACTTTTATAACTTGGCTAAAAACTGATCTATTAATATGACCTTCCTTAATAGACTATCACAGTGTGATACCATTAAGTGGTCTTCCTTCTCAAAACAAGAGTTCAAGAATGTTATAGCTAAGTGTTCCTTCTTCTTCACTTTTAGTCCAGATCACATTTCTTAGAGACATCTTAAGCTCTTAATTGCTAATAATGAATGTCTTGAGAAAATTGTCTATATAGCTAACACTTGTATTACATTAAGCTATGGCCTTTCCAATTCAAAACAGCTATATTGGTAGTCATATCTAAACCTAACAAAAAATTGTACAATACTTGTTATGAACATCGAGTGGAACTACAGTTATTATCAGCCTTGGTCTGATAATGAATGGCTAGTGGACAAAATGATAGCAATATGAGAAGAGACATTGATGGCACAGAACAAAGACATTACCATGCAGTAATGCATAGAATGTCTAAAGACTCTAGGAGACAATGGACTTATAGTATGAACAGGACTCTTTGGAGAAACCTCAGACTATTTCCTTTCTCTATCTTTGGACTTGTGCTAAATGGGACAACATCAGACTAACCCATTATTAGATACTGACTCGACTTGTTACTTTTATTGCTTCTGTTACTGGACTGTTACTTAACTAGTCACCTTTAGTTACAAGTAGTGTTACCACATTGTAACATAATCACAATACCTAGTTAGGATAAATACAGCCCAGAAAGAAAAGGAAACAGCAAGTTTTCTCTTTCTGTATTCCCTTTGTAAAATTCTACTTTGAGGAATCGGTACTCTTACTTGTCTTAGGACAATCTCAAGGGTGCTACTCAAAGTCTCATTGACATCTCTCCTCTGATATAACTTCACTGAAAACCTTAACCAGATCCTCAAGAGAGGAGTGTGAAGATATCAAGTGTTAGATATAAGCTTCAAGTTGAAACGTATATTCAACTATGAGGTTTAGAGTCTTAACAATACTCCTAAATCCTTCTAACCCATTGTGCTACTCAATATAACAGGCAAACTCATTAAAAAGGTTATAAGTACCTGCTTTTAATTTTGCTTATCTTCCAATAACCTTCTTTGATTCCAACTAACTTGGTGGTATTAGACAATGGTCTACCATTAATGTAGATCTCTATCTTACACATATCATACATGCTGAATGGCTCAAGCAGTACTACACAAGTGTTATCACATTTGATGTAGCTCAGTTCTTCTTTACCTATTCCTTTTTATCTATATCTCTTAAAAACACTAGTCTGAATCCTAATATCATTAAATTCTTTAACAGTTATCATGCCAATCAATCAATTACCTACACTTGAAATAGCTTCTCATCCTCTCCCTTTAATACCAATATTAGTTAAGGCTCAGCTTTTTCTCCTATTATTTTCACCATCTACATGGCTCCAGTTATTAAAATATTCAAAAAAAGAATAACAAATTTAAAAGAAAAAATCCCTACTATCACAAAAGGTCACTTACTTATTTGTGATTGCTGGTTTAATACTTGAAAAGCTTAAAAATGCAAAGTTTAGACAGTAACAAAAGAAGTTGTTTAGTCTGAGATCTAATCCTCAAACAGAAAGTCCTTTTATATACAGAATTGTGATGGTCTGTGCACTAGAACAGATCATCACATGCTACTACCTATTGTTTTACATATGGTAGTGCCTTTGTACTGGAAATAAAAATAACTTAATCATATGGAGGCTGTCCTTTGTTCTAAGAAAGAACAAACAACTATCTATGAGTAATTAATTAAATCCATGTGTAAATATCAAGGACTTCATATCTTCACAAATATTAATTATCTTGGCATTTTTAGGCTCATTCTGAGTGGTATAAAGAGGGCCTCTCTGATGCCTAAAAGTGAAGCATCTATTGTGATAGTTTAAAAGATATTAGCAATTTAATAAATGGTACCATAGTAGTTACCTACTGATCTGCTTAATATCTTGGCCAATACTGATTGTCTTGAGACATAACTGATATTGATCAAAAGGTCTTTTCAAGGGCTTTTGGGTACTGTTAAGACTGTGAGAATTGTCAAAGAATTAATGGAGATATGGCCAAATAAAGTTTGTGACATTTACTAATATCCTTTTTTTTGTTAATGATAGGCTTTTGATTTCTTAGGAGAAGAGCTATAATTTATTATCTTTTTTTCTTCTCTGTAGTTACAATATCATGTTAAAAATCCTTCTTAATACTAGCTTTGTCATAAAGTACAACAAATCTAAAGTATTTTACTTTATAAGGTCTCAACATTTCCTAAATCCCTTTATTGATCTCACCTCAGTAGGAGGCTCCATTCTTACTTCTGAATTTATCTGGCAATACCTTAGTTTTTACTTTAACTAAAAACTCAACTTTCATTATCACATCCACTTTTATGCCACCAAGTGCCTCTTTACTCTTAACACCATGAAACTCATAGGCAACTCATTAAGAGGCCTCCTTTTCATTCAAAAACAGCTATTATACAGAACATGTGTATTACTAATTGTACTATACAGCTTTCAATTATGGTTCTTTAAGGGAGCCTCTACTGTAAAAAATATATCCAAGTTAAAGAAAATGCAATAAAGTGCTACTTTATGGATTACAGATGTCTTTTGCACATTACCATCAGAGAAAGTTGAGGCTATTGTAGATTTCATCTCTATTGCTCTTTATCTCTAGAAGCTCAATAGCCATCACTACCTCTATTATATATCTATTTCTCTTTTACATACTATTAACTCAATACTTGATACTCAACATGCCAAGAATCATTCTCTCTATAGATTCTTCACATCTAAACTCACTATTAAACAATAGACTAAACTTCAAAGTTCTATCGAGGACATTAATGAATGTCTCAATAAAATCAACAAATGTTTTAACCTTTTTTATTTTATTTTTTCCCCTGGTTCAAGAGTAGTCAATCATTTCCCTAGTAGAATTACTTTTCACTCTTCACTCTTTTTCTCTGATGAAAACCTTTATCACTATCTTCAAAAGCTCAACCAAGTTTTTAGGCTATCACAAACATCCTCACTGTAGTGACATAGCCTAGATAACTTAATTACTTTCTAAGTCTGAGTTGACAAGAAAAACTCAATAGAGTTCTTGTTAGATTTTTCTACACTACTTATACAACTACTACATGGTCTGTATACTGTTTTCCCCACCTATCATGTGACTTTCTATCATGTGACTATGACTATGTAATACTTGTGACATGACACTTGCCTACACTCCTTCTTATGTAGTAAGTTCCAAAAAAGAAAAGAAAAGAAAAGAAAATATAAATAATAACTCAGCTGTTTTGCCAAGTCATAACACTCATATAGTATTGCCATTATTACTGATGGTAGGGTTAAAAAATTCAATATTGCTTCAGCTATTGCCTATATCTGGACTAACAACTCTGTCACTGATCAACTCCAAATGTTAAGACTCTAGACTTTACAGTTGAAGATGCATTTCAACTTGAAGCCTATATCTAACACTTGATATCTTCATGCTCCTCATTAAAGGATCCAGTTAAGGTTTTCAGTGAAGTTATATCAGAAGGAAAATGTCAATGAGACTTTGAGTAGCACCCTTGAGATTGTCCTAAGACAAGTAAGAGTACTAATTCCTCAGAGTAGGATTTTACAGAGGAAATACAGAAAAAGAGAACTTGCCATTCCCTTCTCTTTCTGGTCTGTATTTATTCTAACTAGAATATAACAACTGTTACAATGTAGTAATACTACTTGTAACTAAAGGTGACTAGTTAAGTAACAGATTAGTGACAAGGTAACAAGTGAGTCAGAGTCAAGTCAGAGTCTATAAATGGATTAGTCCAATGTTGTCCCATTTAGATGAAGTAAGTCCAAAAATAGGAGATAGAAAGAGAGGAAATAGTCTGAGATTTCTCTGAAAAGTCCTATTCATACTATGAGTTCATTGTCTCTTAGAGTCTTCAAACATTCAATGCATTACTGCATTGTAATGTCCTTGTCTAGTATTGCTAACATCTTATCTACTAACCATTTATTATCAGACCATGGCTGATAATAACTGTGATCCTACTTGATGTTCATAACACTAAATCCAATCTATGAACATTATATCTGTTGAAGCCAAGCTAATGGCCATTCAAATTGGTTTCATCCCTGTCATGGAATAAAATAATACTCATGACATTATTATTATTACTCCATTACTGCTGCTAGCAAGATTCTAGAGTCCAAGGTCAACCCCTTCCAAAATATTGTTATACTGCTTGCTACCAAGATTAAATCCTATCTCAACAAAGACACCAGAAACACTATCCACTTCTGGTATTGCCCCAGCAAAGCAGAGTGGCCTAGACACAAACTTGT
>Ga0153996_1001203_pt1 | contig 10639 bp, 5 predicted proteins | sample TSNC080MetaG_FD_104728 | JGI IMG/M metagenome (GOLD analysis project Ga0153996, IMG submission 104728) | Attine ant fungus gardens microbial communities from North Carolina, USA - TSNC080 MetaG | ecosystem: Host-associated > Fungi > Mycelium > Unclassified | place: USA: North Carolina, Lumber... | reverse complement strand
CTATCTACTATTCCATAGACTGTTGTAGAAAGAAAATATAGTGGATTGACTATAACACAAACTCAATAACATAATATTACAGAAATTAAACAAACTTTAACCTTACCGACTGTTGAAGGAAGGGAGCATAGCAACCTGACAAACAACACTATCTGCTACTTCATAGACCATTGTAGGAAGAGAGCATAGTGGACTAACTTCAACATAAACTTCACAAGCTAGGCCAGAGGCCTGGATAAAAATCTTGTCTAGTATGTATACAAGAAGGAATGTGGGATGATGCCACTGACTAACTGCTGACTAAATTTTACCTAAGCATTCCCACACCCTCTCTTTTCACTTAAAAATGAAAATAAATTCAGGAAAAATTCAAATAAATTGGGAAAAATTGGAATAAATTAAAACAGACAGTGAGCAAAGCGAGCTGACTGTGGCCTCACTGTTGTGGGAAGGGAGCAGAGCAACCTGACTTACAACAGTACAAACTACCAGTGTAAGAAGGGAGCAGAGTGACCTGATGTATAATATTGCTTACTGTCATGCAGACTATTGTTGGAAGGGAGCAAAGTGACCTGATAGACAACATCACTTACTGTTACACAGACTATTATAGGAAGAGAGCATAGCAGACTGACTTCAGCACAATCTTAATAATGCAGAATTAGTAGAGGATTCAAGATGGGCCAAAGGCCTGGATGAAAATCTCATATTATTGTACCTGTTAGACAAAAGTCTAGATACAATCAGCTATCTTTACATCAAATAAGAAAGATTGAAATATACCTTAGTTTCTGTAAATACTGAACTGAGGTTTTCAAGTTCTACTATATGGCATGACTATATGCTTACTAAGTGTCAATTAGATAATCAATCAAAGAAAGAAAAGAACATGAGAGCTTGGAAATATCTAAAAGAAAATAAAACTACTTCAATTTATAACACCTGTAAAAGACTGCTATCCTTAATCATAGTTTCTACAAGGTAATGTTGAAGTCAGATATGTCGAATAAGTCAATGAGTTAAACAGTGGCAATGGTATAGTCATATCTAGGATTGTAAGATGCCCCCAGAACTTACAAGAAACTGATTTGAGAAAAGCTACTCACTATAACAGTCATAAAGCTGAGAGGTAATAAAAATATAGGTTTTGTCTAGATCCAAGTCTGATATCTTAGCCCAAAAAAAATTAGTATTTCAATGTTATCACTTTTCTAGAACTGTTACAATCTCTTCTAAACCTGGTGATCGAGGTCAGAAAAGAATATATTAACCAGAATAAAGCTAAGTATCACAAAAGATCACTTACTAATTTGCAATGGGTGATTTGATACTTGAGTAGTTTAAAAAAGCAAAGTTTAGACAATAACAAAAGAAGTTGTTAAGTCTGAGGTCTAATTCTCAGACTATGAGTTCTTATATATAGAATTATAATAGTCTGTGCACTAGGACAGATCACTATATACTATTACCTATTGTTCTACATATGGTAGTGCCTTTGTGCTTAATATAGTAATAACTTAACCTTATGGAGGTTGTCCTTTGTTCTAAGAAAAGAACAGATAAATATCTATGAGTAATTAATAAAGTCCATGTGCAAACATTGAGGCCTTCATATCTCTACTAATATTAATCACCTTAAGGTTGTTCTAGGCTCATTCTGAGAATTATAAAGAAAGCTTCTGCTAAGCTTAGAACCAAAGCATCTATCATGGTGGTTTCCAAGATATTAGCAATTTAATAAATGATAACATGGTAGTTACTTGTTAATCTGCTTAATATCTCAGCCAATACTGATTGCCTTGAGATGTGACTGGCATCAATCGAAAGGTCTTTTTAAGGGCTTTCTGTAGCCATTAAGACCATAAGAATCATTGAAGAATTGATGGAGATATGGCCAAGTAAAGTTTGTGACACTAAGGTTCTTGTTACTTTACTAACTACTATATATACTATATCTCATTATAGACTCATCAAAAACATGAGGCAAACTTGTTATACATGTCCTTCATCATAAAAACATCATCCCTGTCATAGAAATGTCATCTCTTGTCATAGACTCATTAAGGACATAAGATGAACTTGTTATATTATCCCTCTTCTAAGATTGTGTCTTTGCAATATTAGCATAAGTCTTTGTAGGTAGTCTAATAGTAGGAACTCTAGGGGCATTTGGATATTTCTAATGAAACTCTTTACATAATCTCAGAGCTCCCTTAATTATTTCCTCTCTATATTCCCAAGTTCTTTCCTCAAGTAGTTGTCCTTTTCACTTGATAAGAGTTTGTTATTCCTCCATTAAGAATCAAGTATTTCTTCCACTTTTTATATACTCATTTGGTCTATGGAGTTAGTAACTTTGTTGTTAGATCTCTGCAACTGTTGCTTGAACATAAGTATAATATAGAATGTAAGATATGACTCGTTAATGACAGGATAAATGGATTTCCAAGTGAATAGAATCTTGAGTTTGTATGCTGCTTTGCCAACTTTTCATATTATAGGGAATGGTCCTAATTGTTTAGTCAATAATTTTTTTGAAGGTTGATTTATATTATAATGCATTACATCCACCTATACTAAGTCTCCGTTTGGGCACTCCACTTCTGGTTTCTTCTTAGTATCCTATTTCTTCTTCATTATCTCATTTGTTCTCTTTAATGCTACTTCTACCTTGTCTCTAATCTCTCTAATCATTTTGAGAAATTGTTTGGTCTCTAGAGAATCTTTTGTTACTGGGTTTATATTTCTTCTGGTGTTTGGATAATAACCTAAGTTAATCATAAAAGGTGTTTGCCCTATACTAGAGTAGATCTGATTGTTATAAGAGAATTCTACAATTGATAGCTATTCTATCTAGTTATTTTGTTTATAATTGCAATAAAGTCAAAGATATTGTTTGAGCTCTTGATTAATTCTTTCCATTTGTCTGTTAGTCTAAGGGTGATAGACAGTCAATGGGTTTTGTTCTATCCCAAGTCGTAAACATAGTTTTTTCATAAACCTTGATATAAATTATGGTCCTCAATTGCTTATGATTTTCCAGGAAATCCCTATATCTTTAAAAACTTAATTCTAGGATATCTTGGTCATTTCTTGAGTGGAAATGTTCATGTTGATGGGCATATAAGCCATTTTGGAGAATTGATTTACTATTACTAATATCCCATTGTAATCTACTAACTCCAGTAATGGTTCTATTAAATCAATACTAATAACTTCCCAAGGGTTTCGCAGTATCTCGTTATTATACTGCTAGAGAATTTTCTGCAGAAATGTAGCATGGGATACAAATTATAACCCTGAATTTCACTATTGGAACCCACTCTAGAGACCTCCTACAAGCCCTAGACATAATCTAGACCCAAGATTGGGTACTTCTATTAGGTAGTGGCCAAGCTATTATATGCCAGGAAAGCATATACCTCAGGAGGCAAGATTGATGAGCCAGCATCAGGTTTCTTAGATACAGACTATTAATGTTGAAGCTCTAGAAGTCAGAGACTTAGAGATATCCTTGGAATGTGGGATAATTTCAATCTAGAGCAGACTTAGACTAATATAACACCAAGACAACAGATCAAAAGTCTATCAGTGACTAGTAATCCTATCACTGCTGGACTCAGGCAAGAAACAAACATGCTGCTATCATGCCATACAAATCTTTAGGCAAAGTAAATGACAATTTACACCCTAATAACCAGAATAACTGGCTCGAGAGAAGAGCTCGGCCCTTCTAAAGATGTTCCTTTAAACATCTAGTCGTGGACTTGAGCATCTAGCTTGAGTAGCAGGGTAGTGGTTGTAACCACCACTATATACATCTCATAGACGCTTGCCCAGGTGCCCTATATTGGATTTCCCTTCTAGAAGTGCTCTTGAGAATGAAGACAAACTTAGATAGGTTAATATGACATAAGTGATATCATATCTCAGTGGCCAGTGGTGTTATTTATAGAAGAGTTATGATCAGAGCCGAGCTATCATCACTGATGACTAATTATAGCAAGATCAAGAGAATCGAGCCAACATAGAGTTGCATTGGAATGGCAGTAGAAGGAAACTAGAATTTGGAAGAGCAAAAGGATGTAGAGGAGCTAGGAAGAAGAGCAGAGAAGTTGAGAAGAGAGGCAGCAGGAAAGCTAGATGAAGGTAACGCACTTGAGAGTAAGACGACTCGAGATCGCTGTCTCTGTCTATAGCCTGGCAAGAGGCTCGAGACCCAGCCATCGCATGAGAGAGGGTTCTCAGAGTAGGACTAGAAGAGTAAGGAGTAGTCACTTAGTGCTTGGAAGGAGCGCCGTCTCATCATTGTAGCCTTACTATGTTGAATTCAGAGGTTTTCTTTGTCTTACTTTCTTTGTTGTCTCTTTGCTTTGTAATCATAATAAAATACTCTAGGGCACAGAGGGGAACTCAAGCAATCATACTCCCATCATTATCCCTCTCTGTTGCTCTAGAGCTTAATGGCTATTTTGAGTGACTAAGTTTCCTATTTTCTAAGTGTTCTACCTTACTTTCTAAAAACCCACCAAACCTCTCCCTCGACGGGAATTTGAGCCCCAATGGACTTGGGCATTTGATTACACTAGGAGTTAATAGCTCACTATGTGTCATTGAAGTTAGCTTCCAGTTGTACAATCAGCTAAAGAAGAGCCCACACGATGGCATAGGAATTCTAGGTAGTTCTGCTATATCGATGGCAAGCCAGACTACTAGACTAGATAAGGGCAGTAGTATCACAATGCGAGACGAACACGTGTCTTAGAGATCCCAATACAGCGAGACCTACCTTGAGTGGATTCATAGAAGTTTATTATTATTATTATTTCTTTTGGTTATTTGAGTCCCCCTCTTATTCCACCTTTTGCTTAAGCTCTCTTTCATATTTGATCATCTCTCCAGTGCCTACTTGTTAGTGCACAATTGTGAGACATCTCGGGGACCATTTGTATTCCTATTTATTATCACTCTTCTCCAGTGATCAATTCCCTTTGATCCCTATCACCGCTGGATGACGATTGCATCGCTGATGCTCAGACACACTGTTATGTGTTTCTAGACTATATTCGGAGTAGAAGGAAGCCGGTTCAGAGAACAATAGGCAGGAGTAAAGTATGGAGGTAGAGCAGGATCACATGGTCATGTCTGGGAGGTATAGAGGACAGGAAGGTGATGGCTGTCATAGCCGCATAGTGGTGTCATAGAGGAAAGACATGAGGGAGAGTAGTAGAATGGAGAGTTTCCTTTTCTATTTCTTTTTAATTAAGCCTCAAACATTTGTAATATTCTAATTTATTTCTTAGAGTGGAGATTGATAGAGAGAGCCTCCTTGGCCCTTGCCTTCATCTCAGAAGCTCTTGAGGTTGTAAATGCAATTCTCTTGAGTGTATAAGGGATGATCTTGGTAAGAGATTGAGTTAGTAAATGTCTCCCATTCTATATCCTACTCTTTCTTAAGACAAGATACAACAGTTGCTTGGGCAACCTTCTATGAAATAGCAGGCCTAAAAAGCCTGGCTAATCATCAACTCAGATTGTATCACACCCATAAGGTTTGGTATGGGAGTGTGAATAAGGGCTTGATTGAGTGTAGTAAGGCCCATAAGTGGTTTACTGACTATTTTACTAATGAGCTTGTTACAGTGTGTAAAGGTGGACACCTTAGAGACACTATGCAAGGTGGATCTAGATTGAGCTCCCAATCATTTCATCTATTTTTATATTACAGATAAGCTGCGCTTCATATTTTAATTTCTTTCTAATACTCCTACTTTCTCTTTCTTTTCACAAACTCTTTAGCATGCAATTGGGAACTGTCACCACCCCTTTCTACTTGCTAGTCACAGCTAACTTCCCTTTTGCCCCTTTTATTGTTAGGGTATAGGTGATTCCTTTTGGGTTGTCAATTGGATTTGTTGGCTTGATACTTCTTGCAATCTGTAACATATTGTTTGATGTCTTTTAACATTTAAGACTACCAGTAGTTTCTTGTTATCAGTTCATATGTCTTGGTATAGCCTAGATGTCTAGCTAATTCAGAATTGTGATGTTTAGTGACAATTTCCTCTTGAAGTATAGTTGAGTTAGGAATATAAATCCTCCCTTTCCAAGATAACACCTTCTCTTCTCATCTCTAACCTTTTTCTTGTCTTTTTACTGCTCCCTTTATCTCTTTCTCTATAAATTCCTTTACTTCTTCTATTTTCTTCCAAAATTTGTCTTCTCTAGTTACAATACTTCTAAACCATTCTTCTTTCTACAACATTTGATTCTTATTATTATTTTTCCCCTGAGTGTAATCTGGTCTTAGATAATGCATCTACTTTCTTTTGAGAACTACTAGGTTTGTGTACTAGCTGAAAGTTGTATTCCTGTAGTTCCATTATTTACTGAGCTTGATAGCAATTGAGTTTCTATGGTTTCTTAAAGTACTCTAAATTTTTGTGATCAGTTCATATTTCAAACTGATCATTTCTTATAAGGTACTATTACTATTGCTTGAGTTCTTCTATAATTGCTAATAACTCTCAATCATAGATCTCATAGTTCCTCTCTGTTTTATTCATTGCTTTAGACAAATAGGCAATGGATTTTCAGGACTCGTCTTCTTGTTGTTAAGACAATACTCCTCCTATGGCATATTCTGAGGCATTGGTTTCTAATTGCATTTTCCATTTAAGGTCTAGAATTACTAATATGGGAGAATTCATCATCTTATTCTTGAGTTTATTGAAGGCATTCTTCTCTTCTTCTTTCTACTTCTACTCTCTCTTTCCAGTTAGTTCCGTTAATGGTTTAGCAATCTTTACAAACCTAGAAATGAATCTGTGATAGAAGTTGCAGAATCCTAGAAATTGTTGTACTTCTCTCTTGTCTTGAGGTTCTGGCCATTCTACTACTCCTTTGGTTTTGGTAGGATTAGCTTCTACACTGTCTTGTGATATGATGACTCTGAGATACTTGATCTTTGTCTGGTGAAACTTGCACTTTTTGGGGTAAAGCAATAGTTTGTTATTGGCTAGTATTTGTAAAACCTGTCTTACTATACTCCTGTATTCCTCTATTATTTGCATGAAGATTAAGATATTATCCATGTGGATCACAATCTTTTCTTTCATGATTAGTTTGCAAAACAGGGTATCTATCATAAGTTAAAAGGTTGCAAGTAAATTACACATGCCAAAGTACATCACCAGGGGTTTGAATAGACCTCAGTTTATTTAAAAAGCTGCTTTCTACTTATCTCCTTCTCTTATCCTCATATTGTTATATTCCCAGCAGATGTTGAGTTTGGTGAAGTATTGGGCTTCTCATACTTTATTAATTAACTCTTGAATTAGCAGTAAAGGGTATTTATTTTTTATTATTACTTTGTTGAGTCATTGGTAATCTTGTACTGGTTGAAGAGATCTATTCTTTTTTTTTACAAAGAAAAAGAGGGCTATGTAGAATAGTTTAGAGGATCTGATTCTTTCCAACTTTAAATGTTCTTTAAGGAATTCATTAAGTCTTTCCTGTTCTTGGGCATTTAATGGGTATACTTTGCAGTTTTTTAACATTGGGTATTAATTTGATAGCATGGTCCCACTTAGATTGGTCTAGTAGTTGGTCGAATATTGCTTTGTTAAAAAGTCGATCTTTGAAGTCTTTATACTTCTCAGGTATATCTTTCTCTGATTCTTCTTTGTTCTTGCCTCTATTTCTGAGGTTCAACTCTTCTCTCCTCTATGTTTCTTTTTCTAGGTTAACAAATATTATTTTCTCTTCTTCTTCTATTGTTTCTTCCTTTTTTTCCTCTTTTTCTATATCTTTTTCTAGTTTTTTCAGTATATAGATCTTTCTACACCATTGTCAACAATTCTTTAGATTAATCAAAGAGTTTCTTCAGTCAATAGATGGGTTGTGTTTTTGTAGCCAGTCATATCCTAAGAACAGGTCATAGTTGCTGAGATTTGTTACCAACAGTTGAATCAATTCTTAGTGATCACCAATAGTTATATTCGACAACTTCTGTGATACTTTTATCTTTGTTTGCAGAGCTATTGGCATTATAGCAGTTTGTGGATATCAAGGTTATTTTCTTTTACAAACTTCTGGCTTATACATGAGCTCAGACTTTCTGAGTTGATTAGTGTCTGTTTATAAAATATCCTATAAGTGTCTATTGTTGACAGTTTGACTCAAACATTCAATTGTTTATCTCTTAATTTTCTGAGTATTGATGGTTCTTCTAAGGTCTTTAGGGCTATTAGGACTTTATCATTTATTATTTTGTTTAGCTCTCCTAGTTTCTCCTTTGTACATTTCCTTGCTCTTGAGCTATGGGCTTACACTTTTAGTATACCAATTACTTCCTCTTTACTACTCCATCAAAATTTCCTTGCTATCCATTTTACTAAGTAACCTTTATTCAACTCATATTTTCTTGTATCAAAATAATCCAAAAAGTCTTTTATTGATTCATCTGGTAATCAAATTTTTGAATCTATGAGAATAGGTAGGTTGGTGCTCACTTCTTGCCTAGAGAAAAATCCTTTTTTGTTTTTTCTACAATCCTTGCTTCTTCTCTCCTTTTTTTCCTTGGTCTAGGGTACCTTACAGCGAGATGGCCTGTTTTTTCATAGTTGTAACACCTCCTTATCTCTTTGCATTTGTTTACTTTCATTGCATTAGGGTCTCATCTCAGAACATCCAAAACTGGTTTCTTTCTTATATCTCCCAAATTCTCTGAGCTTTTTCTTTCTCCAAATTTGTCAGCAACTAACTTAAGACCTTGATCTAGGGTTTAGACCAAGAAGCTCTTCAGGGTTAGAAGAGAACTTAATAGATGTTATGAGAGCCCCAAGAAGGAAATAGTTTCCCACGCATTTGAATATTTGATCTATAACATTAAGATGCACAATGGGATCAAGATATAAATAGTATGGGAACTTAAGTAAGCAAACTACGTGACCAGAGTTATGTGACCACAGAACATTCTGGAAAGACTTGTGACTGCAGGACTTTAGGGTATAGCCACTTGTAAAAGTAGTATAAGTAGTAGCTCAATCCAATGAAGAACTCTATTGAGTTCTTTCTGAACATCTATCTAGGGTAATTACTAAGAATTATTACAGCCCTTTGATAACAATAGAGTTCTCACTTGATTCTGCTATACTATATATACAAATATTCCCTATTTATCTTTATTTATTTTACAAGTCCCTACTAGTCCAGGGTTCAATTCCAGTCCATGTCCAATTCTTTGGTCATGGTCAAAGTAACTTATGACAAAATTCCTTAATTGCTTCTCTTTTTGATCTCTTGAAGTTCAGTGCCTTTTCATACCAATCCTCTAGCAAATCTGAATTCCTTAATTGACCAATCTTGACCAGTTTTCATGCTAATGCTGGATGAATTCCTTTTTTGAACAGACTCACTAGCACTACTTCATTATACCTAGAGAGCTTCTTTCAGGTGACAAATTCTGACCAGAAGTCTTTAAGTAGTCAGTTTCCTTGCTTCAATTTGGTTAGTTTTTTTTGATTGCATAGGTCTGGGTTTCTGTTGATATGAAAAACTAGGCTATTTCATTAGTCATTTGTTCCCAGGTCTCGAATGGAGGTTTGTTGGTCATGATTGACACATCTAGGTCTCTGTCAGTCTCCTTCCACTCTTTTTGGAAGGGTAGAAATTTCTTAATTTGTGTATTTGCCCATTGTTGAGCCTAGCTGTTCTTTTCTCCTTTAATCTTTCCCAATGCTATTTTAATCCTTTTCCATTTCTTTGAGATGCCATTGCTTTGGAAAAATAACATTATTCTTTTGTACCAAGCCCTTAGGTTTCCTTCAAAGTCATTGGGTTCTTTCATTTTTCATTTGACCAGTTTATCTGAGAAGTCCTTCTTGACTTCTTCCATGAATTCCTGTATGCTGGTGGCATAAGTTTCCTTGGTTTCAGTCCTCAAGTCTTTCTAAGCATTGGATAGAGAGTTGAAGAATAGGGTTATGATGGTAGTTAAAAATGCTGTGATGACAGCAAGTGGGATCATGGTGGTAGGATATGATATGATTTGGTTTGTAAGCTTTGTTCTTATGTAACAATCTCTTCTAAACCCAGTGGTTGAGTTAAGAAAAGGATGTATTAACCAGAACAAAGCTAAGGTTCTTGCTACTCTACTAACTACTATATATACTACATCTCATCATAGACTTGTCAAGGACATGAGGCAAACTTGTTATACATGTCCTTTGTCATAAAAACGTCATCCCCGTCATAGGAACGTCATCCCTTGGCATAGACTCGTTAAGGATATGAGGCGAACTCGTTACAGGAACAGGGGAATTTATCCAATACAAAAGAGCTGGGCAGGAAAGATGAATTGCATCAAAGTGCAAAAAGTTGAACCAACCATGACAAGATAGCAGCAGATGTCCTACAACTAGTAATACACAATGCCGTACTTCAACGACTATCCAATGTGATCTAGTAAACGAGCTAATAATAGAGTTAGGTATGTTTTTCAGGTCGAAATTAGGAGTCTTCCTCCAAATAGCCCTGGAATATCAAATGTTCGATATCCGCACGACGAACCACAAATCTCTGACCCTTTTTGAAATCAATAGAGCCAAGTTCAGTTTGAACAACGCCACAGTCCCTG
>Ga0153996_1001201_pt1 | contig 10646 bp, 10 predicted proteins | sample TSNC080MetaG_FD_104728 | JGI IMG/M metagenome (GOLD analysis project Ga0153996, IMG submission 104728) | Attine ant fungus gardens microbial communities from North Carolina, USA - TSNC080 MetaG | ecosystem: Host-associated > Fungi > Mycelium > Unclassified | place: USA: North Carolina, Lumber... | reverse complement strand
CAGGGGTTGTTAAATTGCCTCTAGGATCTGATAGCGAATAGGGAACAGGGAAAACCTACCTCTTTTCATACCATGTACTAACTGGCAATTACCTTCAATAATCGCTACTGGAAACAAAACCGTAAACAAGATTATCTTCAGAACACAGAAAAAGAGGCAACAGACAGTTACAACCAAAAACAGAGTAAGATGGCTTAGTACTCAGCCTCCTTACAAAGCTTTGCTCTATCTTATCCCTAGTCATTCACAATTCCACCATGGTCTGTGCTATTATGCTGCAAATGAATTTTCCACAGAAGATAACATTTGATATGCTTTATACCAATGGATTCTTATTTAGAATTCACTCTAGAATCTTTTTTATAATCCTCAGAATGTAATACTATATGATAAAGACATTGAGCAGGTGATAATCGACCTAGAGCTTGTGTTGATACCTCAAGAGGCAAATAGAATGAGCTGGTATTGGGTTACTAAGAAAGTTATTAAGGGACTATGCTCTAGATCCACCTTTGAATGGACTCAGAAAGATAGTAGACTTGTACTCTAGAACCAGTGGTATTTAGATGATGAACTTAGACTAATAAACTTTGTGCTTGTAAATAAGCATTGATAGCATCAGATCAATTATATTTAGATAAATGACCTCTGGGATATGACTTGGAGATACTAAACATTAATGTAAGGGGGCACTTGGAGGTATCCCAGAACATACTCGTTATTAGTGAAGGAGGTGTCTTAAGTTAGATCAATGAATAGCCCAGGAGATCAAACTAATGTTGAGGTAAGGTATTCTACCGTATACCACTAGCTACTTATACTAGACTAGTCTGGTCTGTGCGCTGGTTGCTACGGGAACACAGATCAAGACACTAATAACTATACTACCTAATAAGGCTATGTAGTACATACTATGGCGACGAGAACAAAAGGGAAGGGAACTGTTAATAGTGGACTCTGAGGATCCAAGGGCAAGCTAGATAATGCTTACTCATACCAGGTTATCTAAGCTACTATAGGCTGTCCCCTTACAATTAATGGGGACTTACTAATTGTTTAACAGGTAATCAAGAAAGTCCAAATTATAAAGCAGCATCAAGAGAAGGATAGGACAAGAAGAAAGAATATTCTAGAAAGAAGTGGCAATGAAGACACATCATCTTTAATGGAAAGGACTTGGTAAGGGAATGCGTCATCATAAAGAAAGGAGAGAGACACGTAAGCCTCAGGAGTTTGGGGGGAATTAGTAAAAGAAAGAGTCGATGGAAATCCAAAAGTAGTAATAGTTCCCTTTTTATTTTTATTCTTTGAGTTTCAGCCATTTGTAATATCTTTAATATAGTATTCGGAGTGCAGTTAGATTGAAGAAAAACCTCTTAACTCCTACCTCCATCTATACTGCCTCTGGAATCATGAATATAGATCTATTGAGAGTAAGAAGATTAGGACCAGAGGGATGTCTTGAGAAGAACACAGAATATACCCAGAACTCGATCTAGGGAGAAAGAGCAGATGCAACTTGGACAGGCTTCAGAGAAGACAGCAGGCTAGGAAAGCTTGGCTAGGTGCATACTTGGACTGTATCACACCTGTAAGGTTCAGTGTTGGGGGTGCAGACAAGGGGACAACTGAGTGTAGAGGGTCCATGAGTAATCAACTAACTATATTTTCCAGTTGAGTCTAGTCATGGTATGTAAAGGTTGACATCTTAGAAAGGCTATGCGATGACAATCTAGAGAGATCTTACATTTATTTTATAACAACCAACATATATTTTACTGGAGCTACATATAATTCTACTTTTCTAATTATTTATAAACCTTTATTTTTGATTATCTTCCCTTGGACCTTTAGCATATAATTGGGAGCTGGTACATTATTATTTTGTTTGTTCCAGTATATAATTTTCTTTTGCACTCTTTCAGCACCCCCTCGGAATTCCCTGAAAACCCCTAGACCACTATCTTCCATTGCTAAGTTACCATCTCTGTTCACTTTACATGTTGATCTCTCTGACAAACTGGACAAAAACAGTAAATTGAATGGTAATAAGTGCAAGTGCTATGTCAACAATAATCTCTGCCTATATTGTGGATCAAAGGACCACAAGATAGATGAATGCTCTAAAAAACAACTGATAAGGGCATGACTAACTACTCTAGAGGAACAAGAAACTCTACTCTTCGAAAACCTCTTGGAAAACTAAAGCGTGACCCCTAAGACTTAGTACAAACTAGGGGTCACATTAAACTTATTTGTGCAACTACAAGTCTAATGCATCTCAATGTGTTTGCTCTTTCTGACCTTAATTCTCTTTGTATACCCCTAGTTTCTTCTCTGGTGTATGCTCCAGACCATCTCTAGCCTATACTCATCCAAATGCTGGTAGATTCTGAATCTATACATTGTTTCTTGGACTCTGCTTTTGCTCATGGACATTCTCTACCTACTACTCCTACTCCACCTGTGGGACTGTACCTGTTTGATAGAACCTCGAATAATATTATCTCCAAGGTAGTATTGTTGCCTATAACATTTCCCTCCAGTGAATGCATGACTCTTGACTTTTATGTCACTTCACTTGATTCTTGTTATTCTCTGATCTTAGGTCACTCTTGGCTCATCTGCTACAATCTGTTGATTGACTGGGTTTCTAGGTCAATATTCTTCCAACCACCATCTTTACTTCAAAGTCTGGCTTCTGTTTTTCCTGTTAAAACCTTGGTAAATTCTCTGCTCTCTCCAGTGGAAATCCCTCTACAGTTTACCCCATCTGAGATGTTCCTGTCTAACCCCAAGCAACCTTATATTACAATTATCAATGTGACAGCCCTACTCCAGGCCTCATGCCTCTCAGGCTCAACAATATTTTTCCTCTAATTCCATCCTATAGTGTAGGTCAAATCCACCACTATCTCCAAAAAAATTGACTTATCTTCTGTTCCAGAGGAATACCATGAGTATGCCAATGTTTTTAACAAATTCAGAGCAGAAACACTTGCTCTCCACTGTCTTTACAATCTTCAGATTGAACTAGAAAAAGATTTCTATCCTCCAGTAGGAACCATCTACTCCTTGTCTAAATTTAAACAGGAAACACTAAAGGAATTCATTAACAAAAACCTTACCAATAGATTCATTTGCTCGATATCATTTCCTCATAGAGCGTCGGTCCTGTTTGTAAAAAAGAAAAATGGTGAAAGGGTGCAAAAGAGAATTGCATACTGGGACAAACAAAACAATGATGTGCTAGCTCCTAATTGCATACTAAAGGTCCGAGGGGAGATAATCAAAGATGAAGGTTATAAGTAAAAGTAGAATTATATGCAGCTCCAATAAAATATATGTAGGTTGTTGTAAAACAAAGATAAGATCTCTCTAGATTGTTGTTGCATAGCTTCTCTAAGATGTCAATCTTTATACACCATAACTAGACTCAACTAGAAAATACAGTTAGTTGATCACTTATGGACCCTCCACACTCAGTTGCTTCCTTGTCTGCATCCCTAACACCAAATCTTATGGGTGTGATATAGTCCAAGTGTGCACCTAGCCAAGCTTTTCTAGCCTGCTGTCCTTTCTGAAGCCTGCCTAAGTTGCATCTGCTATTCCTCTCTAGATTGAGTTCTAGGTATATTTAGTGTTCTTCTCAAGACATCCTCCTGGTCCCAGTCTTCTTACTCTCAATAGATCTGCATTCATGATTCCAGAGGCAGTATAGATGGAGGTAGAAGTCAAGAGGTTCTTCTTCAATTCAACTGCACTCTAGATACTATATTAAAGTTATTACAAAGCCCTGAAACTCAAGAAATAAAATATAAAAAGGGAACTATTGCTACTTTTGGATTTCCTTTGACTCCTTTCTGTCCTAAGTCCTCCCAAAATCCTACTGATGATGCGGTCCTCTCCTGTCTTTATGATGATGTGTCCCCTCACTAAGTCCTTTTCATTAAAGATAATGTATCTTCATTGCTGCTTTCTTCTAGAATATTCTTCTATCTTCCCCTATCATGCTCTTGATGCTGCTTTGTAATTTGGACTTCTTCACTTACCTGTTAAACAGTTAGCAAGTCCTAATAAATGTCTAGTATCTCCAAGTTACGTCCTAGAGATCATTTATCTAAATATAATTGATCTGATGCCATCAATACTTATTTACAAGCACAAAGTCTATCAGTCTAAGTTTGTTGTCTGAGTAGTACTGGTTCTAGAGTACAAGTCTGTTATCTTTCTAAGTTAGTCTATTCAAAGGTGGATCTAGAGCATAGTTCTTTAGTAACTTTCTTAGTAACCCAATGCCAGTTCATCCTAATTATTTCTCAAGGTCTCAATATGAGCTCTAGGTCGATTATCACCTGCTCAATATATTCATTATATAGTATTACATTCTGAGAATATAGAAAAGGTTCTAGAGCAAATTCTAATTAAGAATCTATTAGTATAAAGCGTATCAAATGTTATCTTCCATGGAAAATTCACTTGCAGTATAACAATAGTTCTCTCTGACTTTGTGTAGATTTCTGCAGACTCAATAAAATCACAAAAAAAGACTGATACTGTAAGGGAATACCCTAGGGAACAGCCTAGACTCCAAGTTAGCTCTTATCTAAAGGGCTAATCTAACTTGGTAAGTTGCCTTCCCACCCTCTTTATCTTCTTATCTATTTCTGCCTTAATGTGCCTGTGTATCTATAAATAGGACAGTGGTATTATTAGTTAGTGCTCATGTGACTGCAGTGCATAGACTATTAGTATATAAGACTACTTGTGTTGTTAGATATAGCTTTACTCAAATATTACCTCAGCTTCCGGGACCTTTACCTAGCTCTAGGGTTAGTCACCTTGAGTGATCGCCCTAACAGATATCCACTTCCTCTCATCTCCAATCTCCTAGATTCTCCCTGTAAGGCTCACATTTACACCAAGATTAACCTCTGACATGCATACTATTTGGTTCACATTGCCAAAGGGGACGGATGGAAAACCACCTTCCAAACTCACTACAGAGCCTTCAAATGGTTAGTAATGCCATTTGGACTAACTAATGCTCTAGCTGTCTTCCAACACTTTATAAACAATATGTTCTCCAACCTCCTTGATATATGCATAGTAGTTTACTTAAATGACATCCTGATCTACTCCAATGAGATCACACAACACTGGAGCCACATCAAAGAGGTATTAAAACAACTCCACAGATTAGAATTATATACAAAAGCAGAGAAATGTGAATTCCATTCAGACTCCATAGAGTATCTAGGCTACGTTCTATTACCATCTGGCTTGACTATGTCTGATGCTAAAGTGAAAACTATTTAGGAGTGGCTAGAACCAAAGAAGATAAAGGATATCCAATTCTTTCTAGGATTCACCAACTTCTACAAATGTTTTATTTTCAATTATTTGGACATAGTCATCCTACTCACTTATCTTACTAGAAAAAACACTCTATGGAATTTTGACAACAAATGTAGAGTGACATTTAATATCCTAAAGCAAGCCTTCACCTCTGCTCTTGTAAGAGAATAGCTCTATTTTCACCCCGGAACTGCATAATGATGCTCCAGAGTGACCTAAGCCTGTTCAAGTATTACTAAAGTAATACTTAAACACACTAGTATAGCTCTGATCACACTAACCCTGACACAAGGAATGTAAACCTAGTATATAATATAGAACATCCCTTTAGAAGCCTTATCCTAATCTCTGAGGATTCTCCTAGAGGTGAGTTATATCATAACTACAAACTGTAATATTAACTGAGGATTCTCCTGGAGTCTTATGTCCCAGTTGCCCTTACAGCTCCTATTCTTATATATTGGGTTCTGGACATACAACTTGTCATGGAAACCAATGCCTCAGACTATGCTCTTGCTGCTATTCTCTCCATTATGACTAAAGATAATGAAATCTACCTTATAGTCTTCCACTCCCAGATGTTCTCCGCTCTGGAGCTTAACTATAACATCTACGACAAAGAATTACTTGTAATATTTGAAGCTTTCAAAATTTGGCAACATTATTTAGAAGGGTCTGCTTCACCAATTGATGTTGTGACAGATCACAAAAACTTGGAGTATTTCTCAACATCCAAGATTCTAATGTGCTAATAAGCGAAATAGTTAGAATACCTCTTCCAATTCAACCTTATAATTTGCTTCTGTTCCAGATATCTTGAAACTAATCTGGACACACTCACTAGACAATGGGACATCTACCCAAAAGAGGAAGATAATAGCTATGCTTCAGTAAACTCTCATAATTTCTGCCCAGTCTTTACTCATGAACAAATTGCAGCATTTCTCCAAGCAACCATTCTCACCACTCTGATACTTTGCACAGCCACAATATTGGATGAAACCAACTTTACTCTGATATCCTGGCACCACTTTCTTCTGACTCCTCCATCTCCAACCATTTACTCTATTTGGAAGGACATTAGTCAAAAGACAACATAAGTTTCCTCAGACTCGACAACAGAATATATGTTCTGGATAATGCCAACTTACACCTCTGAGTTCTACAGTATCACCACAACTATGTTCTAGCAGGACATCTGGGCCAAAATAAGATACTGGAGCTCATACAGAGATATTATACCTAGCCAAACATCTATGATGATGTACAAAAGTTCTGTAAGTCTTGCGTTATCTGTATAAGATCCAAACTACAGTGTCATAGACTATATGGATCCCTCCAATAACTCCCTATTCTAGAACACCTGTGGAATTCAATTTTTATGGATTTTATCAAAAAACTCTCTTCTTCCTCCAGTTTTGACACAATCCTAGTTATAGTAGATTGTCTGTCGAAACAAGCCATATTCATTCCCACTCATGACACCATTACTTCAGTAGAATTAGCATGTTTCTTTGTTGTTCATGTTTTTCAAAACATGGAGTTCTGTCTCATGTTACATCTGATCATGGCTCCAAGTTTGTTTTTTACTTCTTCTGCTCCCTAGGTACCACCCTAGATATGAGACTTTACTTTACCAGTGGCTACTATCCAGAGGCAGATAGTCAAGCAGAACGGACCAACCAGATGTTGGAACAATACCTTTATGTATATTGTAACTACCAACAGAACAACTGGTCTGAACTGTTACCCCTGGCTGAGTTTGCTTACAACAATGCTCTTAGTGCTACTACTGGTGTCTCTCTATTCTTTGCCAACAAAGGATACCATTCTAATCTCAGTATATACCCAGAATGAGATATAGCTTCCTCTCGTGTCTGTAATTTCATAATTGATCTTGACAAACTACAAGGCACACTCAAAGAGAAAACCGCCAAAGTCCAATAATAATATTAACTCTCTGCCAACTCTTGTCGATACCAACTACTGGACTTCCAAGTTGGGCAATCAGTATTTATTAGAGTGCAGTACTTTTGGACAACTTGCCTATTAAAGAAACTCTCTGAAAAGTATCTTAGACCATATGAAATAATTACTCAGCCCAGTTTGCAATTTTTCACACTCCACCTTCTAAACACCATGAAAGCTGTTCATCCTGTGTTTCACATCTCTATGCTCAAACCAGCCACACCTAATACCTTTCCATAGCATTCCAAGCCTCTGCTAGCACCTGTAGTTATCAACAGAGAACCAGAATATGAAATCTCCAAGATAGTCGACTTCAAGATTGACTGCCAGAGGGCATACAAGCTGCTATACAAGGTTATATAGCTGGGATACGAAAATACTGACAATGACTCCAAATGGTTACCAGCAATGGAATTAGAACATGTAAAAGAGTTACTGAGCAATTTTCATCTCAAATATATCTCTAAACCAGGACCATTACGACTCTGATAATACCCTTTATTCCTGTTACAAAAAAGTGACTACTAAATAGTATCATAGAGGTATAACAAAATACCTGTTCAAATGAACTATATAAATAGCTGGACTCTTGTTAGCAAGTAGCCTTGCTAACATCGCCCTTTTGGTGTAGTGGTAAACTATACAGTATGTGACTACTAGTCCATAACACAACTGTGATAGTAACTATCACAAATGGTCACTTACTTGTTTTGTGATTGGTTGAATATAGATTCAAAAGTGCTTATAGGCAGAGTTAGACAAGCGACAAGAGATGTTGTTAAGTCTGAGGTCTAATCCTTAAACAGAGAGTTCTTATATACAGAAAAGTGATGGTCTGTGCACTAGGACAGATCATCACATGCTGCTACCTATTGTTCTACATATGGTAGTGCCTTTGTGCTAGGAATAGTGATAAATTAACCATATGGAGGCTGTCCTTTGTTCTAAGAAAAGGACAAATAACTATCTATGGGTAATTAATAAAGTTTATATGCAAACATTGAGGCCTTCATATCTCCACTAATATTAATTGCCTTGGCGCTGTTTTAAGCTCATTCTAAGCAGTATGAAAAGGGCTTCTCTGATGTCTAAAAGCGAAGCTTAGATCGTGGTGGTTTCCGAGATATTAGTGATTTAATAAACGGTACTATGGTGGTTACCAGTTGATCTACCTAATATCTTGGCCATTACTGATTGCTTCAAGACATGACTGCTATCAATCAAAAGGTCTTTTCAAGGGCTTTTGGGTGCCATCAAGACCATGGGAATCATCAAAGAATTGATGAAGATATAACCAAATGAAGTTTGTAACAATTCTATTTTCTAGCCTCTGTTTCTCTGTGCTCACTCTGTTTCAAAAAAAGAAAAAAAGATTTTAAGTACTTGCATACATTTCAGAGTGCAGTTTCCTTTGCACTAACTTGCTTACTTATATTCTGCTTTGCAGTTTCCATTGCAATCTGATACTTGTATTTAGAAGCAGTCTCTGTTGCAAAACTCATATACTTGTATTTCTCCATAGCCCTCCCTTGCAATTGTCTAATACTTGCTTCATTAATTATCATCACTCACATCTACTTTCTATCCACAGAAAATATTGTTATTTATCAAAGAACTATCTAGCTCCAGTTCCAATAGAGTATACGACTAAAGAAAAACTACTAGTTTCTTCTTCTATACTCTCCATTCTATTTTCCTCTTCTTGTCCTCCAACTTCTTCCTCCTCCTCTGCTCCCTCTGCTTTCTCTTCTCCTTGCTCCCCTGTATCTCTGTTACCTCTTCCTCAGACTTCAACCACAAAAATTATTCCTTATTAGAATCTTAGCCCTCTATGCCAGCCAACTTCTCTAATGCCACCGCAATTCTCCAGACATCCTTTCTCAAACCCCACAACTCACTTAAGTCCTCTAGCTTTCTCGAAACCTCTGCCTTCTACTCTGTGTCTATTTATTGCTTTGTTTTCCTTGTCTTAGACCTCCAGACCGCTTCTACCCTAGCCTTTGTGTGTGCCTTGTCTGTATTAAAAGGCTTACAGATAGCCTTAGCCTTGGCACAGGGAGTACATGAAGTCACATGACTATAAAGCTTAGCAAAGTAACAAAAAATTAAATAAAAGACTCACAGCAAATTTTGAGAAATGCACAAGATTCCAAAGTCTATGCACCTCTTGCAGAGACTTCCTCCACCAATAACTGCCACTTCCATTTCCTTTGCCAACTCCTCATGTCATTAGTGGGCCTCCAGAGTTTCTTTGGGCAAATATTGAACATGTTGCCTCTTAGTCAGAGGCAAAAGGTTGATGAGGTTTATTTTCTCATCAGAAGGAGGATTTGAGTAGGGCAAGAATGTCTTGGACCAGTTCTTGTAACATTGCTGCTCAATGGTGGCAATGCAGTCCACCTTAAGACAATAGGCCAGATTTCTCTGGTATTTCTCCTCTTTTCTCCACACCTCTTTCCCCAATCTTTTCTGTTTCATGATTTTCACCTCTCTTCAGGCTTGGTACTCAAGCCATTCCTTTTCTTTCTGCTGTCAAAGCAAGGTTTCTGTCTCAGTGTGTCTTCTAGCTAGTTCAGCCTCATACTGCTTATTGTCAGAACTAAAGAGGTTAGCAGTTGAAGTAGGGACAAAGAACATGGTGGTAAAGTTTTAGGTTGAAAGTCTACAGAAGAGGTTTTTAAGACTGGAATCAGGTGATATTTATTGTCACAAACTTCATTTGGCCATATCTCCACCAATTCTTCAACGATTCTCACGGTCTCAATGGCTACGGAAAGCCCTTAAAAAGACCTTTCGATCGATACTAGTTACACCTCGAAGCGATCAGTATTGGTCAAGATATTAGGCAGATCAACTGGTAACCACTATGGTACCATTTATTAAATCACCAATATCTCAAAAACCACCACGATCTAAGCTTCAGTTCTAGGCTCATCAGAAGCCCTCTTCATACTTCTCAGAATGAGCCTAGAATGACCTCAAGGCGATCAGTATCTGTAGAGATATGAAGGCCTCAATGTTTGTACATGGACTTTATTAATTACCCATAGATAGTCATCTGTCCTTTTCTCAGAACAATAGACAGCCTCCATATGGTTAAGTTATCACTATTCCTAGCACAAAGGCACTACCATATGTAGAACAATAGGTAGTAGCATATGATGATCTGTCCTAGTGTACAGACCATTACTTTCATATATATAAGGACTCATAGTCTGAGGATTAGACCTTAGACTTAACAACATCTTTTGTCGCTTGTCTAACTCTGCTCATAAGCACTTTTGAATCCATATCTCAATTCATCACAAATTAAGTAAGTG
>Ga0153996_1001200_pt1 | contig 10652 bp, 8 predicted proteins | sample TSNC080MetaG_FD_104728 | JGI IMG/M metagenome (GOLD analysis project Ga0153996, IMG submission 104728) | Attine ant fungus gardens microbial communities from North Carolina, USA - TSNC080 MetaG | ecosystem: Host-associated > Fungi > Mycelium > Unclassified | place: USA: North Carolina, Lumber... | reverse complement strand
TTGGGATTATGGAAATTTAATAAAGTTTCACGTACCTTTTTAGTTGGGGCAAATCCTTTTGTATTGAAGGCGTCACGGTTATTGGAAATTGCAGATCTTGTACACCAGTATTTTCCACACAATAAAACAATTGGCTGCTTTTCAAGAATAGCGGATATTACTCCAAAAACGGATGCGGAATTGTTGAAATTAAAGCAGGCCAGATATGACGGTCTTACGATCGGAATTGAAACGGGTGATGATGAAGCATTAGCGTTTATGCACAAAGGGTATCTCTCTAAGGATATTCTTACACAATGCCGACGGTTGGATCATGCTGGCATCAGCTATCACTTTTTTTATCTTACAAGTATTTCTGGTGCGGGCAAAGGTGAAAAAGGAGCAAAGGCTACCGCAGATGTGTGTAATCAGTTACACCCTCAATTAATTGGTGCAAATATGTTGACGATTTACCCCAATTCGGAACTTTTCCAGGAAATCCAAAATGGAAATTGGCAGGAAGAAACAGAAATAGAAAAATACAAAGAGTTGAGAACCTTAGTAGAAAATTTAGAGATTCCTGTCTGGTTTGCTGCTGGTGGAGCTTCTAATGCAATACCCATTCAAGGTGCATTGCCAAAAGATAAGAAGAAGGTCTTATCTGTATTGGACGAAATTATTAAAAGTGTAGATGAAGATGAACTGAGAAATTATCGAAAAAATCTTCGTCATTTGTAAAAGGAGGAATTTTGTCTTGCATTTTACAGGAAGAACATGGCGCCCCCCTTATGAAGCCAGTTCATTTATTATACAGGCAACTTCTGGCTGTACTCACAATAAATGTCGCTTTTGTAGTCTTTATAAAAACGAATGTTTCCATATGTCACCACTAAATGAGTGGGAAGAAGATTTAAAGGAATTAAGTTCTTACCAGCCTGCGGCGCGGCGGATATTCTGGACGGGTGCAAATCCATTTGCCCTTAGTTATGAAAATTTGAAAACACGAGCCTTAATCGCTCATGATTATCTTGCTGAATGCCAGACTATGGCTATGTTCGCCAGTATCAGAGACATCAAGGATAAAAAGGTCTGGCAATTAAGAAAATTGAAAAGTCTTAGTATCAATGGACTTAGTATCGGTACCGAGTCAGGAGATGATGTTACCTTGCGATTAGCTAATAAAGGGTATTCCGCAAAAGATATCATTGACCAGTGCCGTAAACTTGATGAAGCTGGTATTGAGTATTACTTTGTGTACATGACAGGGCTTGCAGGAAAAGGAAACGGCATCCGTAATGCAATTAACAGTGCAAAAGTATTCAGTAAGTTAAATCCACGCTTTATCTCTGCAGACTCATTGACGTTATTTGAAGATACCGAGTTATTTCAAATGGCTCAGCGGGGTGAATTTGTTCCTGCCAGTGAAAAAGAACGGATTGAAGAATTACAGATTTTCATAAAAAACCTGCAAATCAGAGTACATTTATTTGCCAACAGTGTTTCTAATTTTTATCCGACAACAGCCTATCTCCCTAAAGATAAGGAATTTGTCATCCGTGAGCTGCAAAACGTTCTGGACACCGTCAGTGAGGATGAAATGGAACATTACCGGCGCAATTTAAAAGCGCTTGGGGAAGTAGGTTGAAACGGTCGCCTTTATCAGGAACCGCCTACTTCCCTTGTCATAATATCTTGCTTGCCTATTTCTTCACACCCAATCAAACCAATGGATATTGTGCAATATCTGTTCCACCTGTTTTGTGATAAGGTCCACCTTCTGCTCCACATTTTCCACCGCCTGACGCTTCATCTGTTCCCTGTTCTGTGTAAATAAAAATGTCATTACCAGCAAAAGAGGACATAGTACCCCGATGATGATATAAAAAACAAGCTGTCGTTTCAGGCTGGAAAATACATAGTATTTTATCTTTTTCATTCCATCCGCCTCCCGCCGCTGCACCCCGGCTTCTATCTGTCTGCATAAAAAGTAAGTTTCCGATATTCATTCGGACTCACTCCATAATATTTTTTAAAGACTTTAATAAAATTAGAACCATCTGCATACCCGGTCATTTCTGCAATCTGATAGATCTTCAGCGAATGATCAAGCAATAACTCCCTGCTCTTTTCCATCCGTTTCTGCATAATGTAATCACTAAAATTATACCCCGTCTCCCGCTTAAAGAGTTTGGATAAATAAGCCGCATTCTTATTAACCTTCTCCGCTGCATAATCCAAAGAAATGAAATTGGAGCAATATTCCTGATCAATATAATCCTTGACTATCTGGACCGTATTTCCATACAGATCCAAATCAGGGTAAAAAACAATGGTTAACGGATCAAAAAACATTTTTTGTCTTACACATTTTACTGCCTGCCCATAACCTCCATACAGCCGGCTTACCTGCCCGCAGATATCGCTGACGCCTGCATACAATAAGACATGATAACGCTCCTGCACTTCTGACTGGAGTTCCTGCAGGAATGTAAGAACCGCATGTTTCCATTCTGTTTCTTCTTTTGGTATCTCAATAACTGCCGTAAGCTGGTTGGAAAAATCCATACAAAAGTAGGTCTGAAATTCCGTTTTCCGCGTATTACAATAAGCCGCCATTGTTCTTTGTAAATCCGATAAGCGTTCCGGGCCGCCCTCCTGCTGCCGTTCAAAATGCAGATCAAATACAACCATGACACAGTTTTGAAACAATATCCCCAGCGCTTCCATAAAAAAATGATACTCATCGTAGACATAACCCCGGATCAAATCATTGAAAATGCGGATAAACTGAAAGTCTTTTCCAGCCTTCGCCTGATTCCTCAGGTCTTCGATTTCACCTTCTTGCTCCTGTTCTTTATCAAGCAGCTCTCTGGTTTTCATAAACACGGTTTCAAATTCTTCCAGATCTGTCGGTTTTAACAAATACTCAACCGCCCGGTTCTTAATGGCCTCCTTCAGATATTCGAAGTCATTGTAACCGCTCAGTATGATGATCTTGATTTCCGGATAATCCCGGTTTAATTTCTCCATTAAGGCGATTCCATCCATGTGGGGCATACGGATGTCTGATAACACCACATGAGGCGGTTCTCTGCGGATCAGTTCCATTGCTTCTAATCCGTTGAAGGCCTGCCCGCTAACGGTAAACCCCCATTGGTTCCAGGGGATTCCCTTGGCCATGCCTTTCAGGATATCTGGTTCATCATCTATTAACAGAAGTTTATACATAAAGAGGTCCTCCTATAAATCATTCAGGGTTGAGAAAACTTTGAGAGTTAACCGGAATTTTGAAATTAACAGGTTTTATCTTAACGTATCGCGGCAAATTAATCAAGGACATTAGAACCAAAATGGCTTGCCCATACATTTCTGTATTTGCAAGCCAATGGGGCGGAAATGCGCATAGCGTGATGTGCGTTGCCCGCTTTTTGTGTTACTCCCCTAATATAGAAGTAACGCTTGGGAATATCAAAGCAAACAGATACTGTTCCATCTGCACCGGCGTATACTTTTCGTCTGATTTCATCCACCACCGCAATAACTCTATCGTAGTGCTTGTTATATAATTTGTGAGAATATCTATCGGGACTTTAGGGGTTTTGCCTTTTGGTAAATGTGCCAACAGGTATGGCTCGATTCTTTTGCTCCAATAGCTTTTGAATTTATCAAATAGCAAATCACCGCTGTCTGACATAAGTATGCCGTTTATCAAACGGCTGTTTTCCTGGATATGAGCAAATATTTCCGCTGCGGGCATAAGACGGCTTTCGTGTTCAGGCGGTACCTGCTCGGTCAGATAGTCACTGAACGATTCAAAAATGGTTTCAATGCAGCTGCCCAGCAGCGCGTCCTTGTCGGTAAAGTGCTGATAGAAAGTAGTACGGCCTACATTTGCCCGGTCAATAATTTCCTGTATGGTAATGTTGGCGTATTTTTTTTCACGCAGCAAATCGCTTAACGCAATTGCGCAAGGTGGCGCAAAGGATAAGTACCATTCTCCACGCCGAGCAGATTATCGTACTGGATAACGGTAAAATCGTGGGGACTGGCACACACCGGGAGCTTTTGAAAAGCAACGTGGTCTACCAGCAGATTGCCGCCGCACAGTTATCGGAGGAGGAATTGAATTATGCGTAATGTCCCTGTTAAGCAACATAATCTTAGTCGTTGAGGCCATATTGGGTGGGTACTTTTTGATACAAAAGGCGATTGTCGTCGGAGATATACAAGCCTTTCTGCAATATGTCAGGTTCTTTATCGACCCAATACATCAAGTTGCGCAGGTGGTTAATCTTCTGCAATCAACATCCGCGGCTTCTGAGAGGGTATTCCATTTTCTGGATGAACAGGAAGAAGAACAGTTTGCCAAAAATCCTATGCCATTAAAGGGCTTAAAAGGGAATGTTGCCTTTGAACATGTGTGTTTTGGTTATAACGAGGATACAATTATCATCCGTGATTTTAATGCCAAAGTGAACGAGGGGCAGAAAATAGCCATCGTGGGCCATACCGGAGCGGGCAAAACGACAATGGTAAAGCTGCTTATGCGGTTTTATGACGTAAACGGCGGCTCAATTATGGTTGACAGCCACGATATACGGGATTTTAACAGGAGTGAACTGCGTCAGGTTTTCGGCATAGTGCTTCAAGATACATGGCTGTTTAACGGCAGCATTAGAGAAAATATCCGATATGGGAAGCTGGACGCAACCGACGAGGAAATCATTACGGCAGCCAAAGCCTCCAATGTTTCGCAAGGCCAGAAACAGCTATTGACGATTGCATGGGCAATTATAGCCGACCCTAAAATCTTGATTTTGGATGAAGCGACAAGCTCCGTTGACACGCGGACAGAAATACTCATACAAAAGGCAATGGATAACCTGATGAAACCATGATGAATTGCTGGCCAGGAATGGTCTGTATGCTAATCTTTATCGTTCGCAGTTTGAAAAAACAAGCGCGTAAACTCATTTAGTCATCGGGAAGCCTTTTCAATTTCGCCTTTTTGCTGTCTGATTCTCCTCCCCATCTTTCCCGTATCATCCCCAATTCTTCCATTAACTTGGGCCTTCTTTCAAAAAAATTAAGGCCGCCATCTACCGCAAAGAAAAAAATGGATTCTATGTTTATGCCAAGCCAAACCTCTGTAATCCTGATTCCATTGGACGCCCGGTTATTGCCTCCTCCAGAATTGATTCTTACGATGGCACTAACGTGACCTTTCATTACAATTAACACGGCATCATCTATTACCTATGCCCTGCTTTGCAGGGCTTTTAGTTTACATAACTCCTGTTCTCCGAGGACTTTCCTAGTTATATACAGAAATCCCAAGGGATGAACGAACCGTTCATCCCTTGGGATTTCTGTATATTTATGTTCCTGTTCGGTTAACAACGGAGATTTGTGCAGCATACCTATTCGATAATCATGTTAACCCTGATGTTATCTGGTGAATAGGTAAGCGCAACAGCCTCCTATCAGCTTATTACGTTAGCAGCAAAGAAGCCTTCGCGGATTGCCTCTCCTGCCTTACCGATTTTATTTGCGTCACCGATAATCCTGGTTTTTAAAGGATATTTGTTTTGAATGGCACTTGCGCCGTCAATATTGGGCTTGCACCCAAAAGCAATGACTACCGTATCGGCCGTCAACTCCTTCTCGATTCCGTCGCACTCCGCTATAATGCCGCCTTTGGTAAAGGCAGTAATTTTGTGGGATGTGAGCACTTCAATGTTATATTGGGCTAATTTCTTTTTTAGGGCGATTGCATTGACCGAAATCATATCCCGCGCGACATCATCCAACATTTCCACCACAGTAACCTTTTTGCCCTCCATAGCATACTCCACGGCAAAATCACAACCAGAAAGTCCGCCGCCGGCAACAATAACTTTATCTCCCTTGACAAGCTCAGGATCATGGTGAGCATTTACTATCCGGACTGCATTCTCAATACCGGGAATGGAGGGTATCAACTCCACCGATCCGGTCGCTATGATGATACTATCAGCGTCTGCAAGTACTGGAGAATCAGCGGTGATTTCACTGTTCAGGCATACCTTAACCGCTCGCTTTTCCAATTGAATCACATACCAATCAATGAGGGCTTTGAGTTGGCTTTTGAAGGGTGGCGTAGCCGCTGCTGTTATCATGCCTCCCAAGGAAGAAGCTTTTTCGTAAAGGGTCACATCATGCCCCTTTTGCTTTGCAACCAAAGCCGCCTCCATGCCGGCTGGGCCACCGCCTACAATCGCAATCTTTTGGGGCGTTTCCGCTTTATAGACTGTGTTACGGCGTTCGCTGCCCGCCTGAGCGTTGACAGCGCAGGCTATACCGGTTTTTTCTTTTACACCGCGCAAGCAAAAATCATTGCAGCGTATACAAGGTTTTATATCTTCGGGGGCGTTTGCCATCAGATGGTTTGCAAGGTCGGGTTCCGCAATCATTGGCCGACCGAACATCACAAAATCTACATCTCCGGCGTTTATGGCATCCAGAGCCTTATCAGCAGTGTAGTTGCCAGAATTGAGCACGGGCACCTTTATGCCTGCCTCCTTAACCGCTTTGGCTGCGTTACGGTAAGGGGTATCCCCCAAGTAATAAGGCGGAAACATGATATCCATACATTCATACACACCGATATCCACATCAAGAGCATCCACCCCTGCTTCTTCTAATAATCTAAGCATGGGAATCGTGTCTTCCAGTGTGCGGAAACCGGGAGTGCACTGATCCACAGAAATACGGAATATTATTGGGAAGTCTTTACCCAGAGCTTCCTTTAGAGCCTTGACCAGTTCTATGGGAAAACGCATACGGTTTTCCATAGTGCCGCCATATTCATCAGAACGTTTATTCCACTGGGGAGACATGAACTGATCTATAAGGTAGCCATTATGAGCGTGAATGTTAACTGCGTCTACGCCAATTTGCTTCAGGTTCTTAGCCACATCAACTATGTTAGCAAGGGATTCTTGAATTTCATCCTTAGTCATCTCCTCGCAGAGCATACTTGGGTTATATAGCCACGGTATGTTAGATGCACTTTTAGGCAGTTTGCCCTTATTCATAGGTCCAACCCGTCCCGTGCCGCCGGAAAGCTGAACACAAAGCTTGGCGCCGTAGGCATGTACCGTCTGGCAAAGCTCATTGAGACATACCTTGGACCGGTCACCGGTAAAACGAAATGTCAAACAACCGTCTTGAGTACCGTCATCGGGGAAGCAGGCATCAGTGGTTATCATGGCAGCTCCTCCTCGGGCCCGCCGCTCATAATAATCAATAGCCCGCCCGCTATAGTTGCCTTGAATGTCATTCAACTGCGTGGTCATAGGAGGAAAAACGATGCGGTTCTTTAGTACAAGGGAGCCTATCTTTCCGGGGGTCAGCAGTGGCAGATACTTGTTTTCCATGGCAAAAACTCCTTTCGTAGTTAGGTATTATAAAATATAGTTTTTATAGTAGTATCATAATACAACAAGCCGATAGTAAAATCAAGATAATGTTAAATATAATTTTTTTTATTGTAATACTACTATGAAATAGCTCTTATTCTTTAGCTTTGAAAGGCAAATGATAAAGAGAGGTTCCCGCGCTTACCGGTGATACTGCTGGCAGACAGTCTGTATGCATCGAAGCCGAAAGAACTTAGAAATGTGGAAAGGACAATTTTTCTTGCGTTTACTGGGATTATCAATTATAATTCTGTTTGACTATAAAGATTGGGGGTGTGAAAACTTAATGTCTATGAACAGCCAAACGAAAGAACAGATTTTAGAAACGGCATACAAACTCTTTCGAGAGAAAGGATATAATAATGTTTCAATCAGCGATATTTGCAATGCGGCGGGAATTTCTGCCACCACCTTTTATTACCACTATCCTACTAAAGAGGGACTAATAAGCAAATTTTTTGAACAGCCTTCTGCTGTATCAATTGAAATGTTCGAGCGAATTCTGGCCGCTGAGACATGCTGGAGGCAAATATGGATGCTTACAGAGTCCGCCTTGGAGCATAATTTGGCCATGGGAGTAGAAATCCAGAAGCAGGTAATAGAGTCTAACTTAAACAATAATAAAGGCACCTTCGACTATCTCAACGAGAAGTTGATGAGCTTAACCATCCCCTTGGTGACCAAAGCACAGCAATCTGGAGAAATCCGCAATCAGAACAAACCTGTGGATCTTATTAACACGGGTTGGCAGACTCTGTTCGGCATCTTAACTTATTGGTGCATCACGAAAGGTAGTTTTGATTTGAAAAAAACTGTTCTGCAATCTCAAGAAATTCTATTTGATGTACGTCCGGATGTCCGTTTTGAGATCGAATGAACTCTACAAGGAGGCCGCCATGCCAAAGCCTGAATTCACAAAAAAGCTTATAGCGGCGGTTTTAGATCTGGCACATGCAAAATAAACTATATAGTGTGAGCTAACAAAGTAAATTTCGCTTGAGCAGCAGGGTTAGCCTTATCAGGTATTCCTGCCATTTTAAGTGGTTTCAGCCCCAATCTTCGCATGAAGTGTCAAACCGCCAAAATAACCCAAGTCGAATTGACCTATCTCTGTATCTGCCTTGTCTTCGCCTGTTCATCGAGAACGGGAGAGCATGCGGCGCATTTTTCTTCCTGCTACAGTAGCCAGATTGCTAATCGAACATAAAGCAGTACCGGAAAGAGAGAACTATTCCTGCGGCGGTTCAATATCAGAGGCAAAGCTCAACACATATACAATTCCCAATCAATCTCATCCTCAACCAGAAAAAATAATATTTCCATAATCGTCGTAAGGAATGTTTGCAACCAGTAGTTTATCAGTAATTACAACTCATGGTAGGCAAAGATGTAATTTCCTGAATAAACCAGCTTGACGCGAAGTGAAGCGATATACGCAGTCAAACGGCTCTCGTTCCAGCCGTATACGCTGCTGTATCCGGAATGTTCGCCATCCCATTTGTAAGTGCTAATATCTCGAACTGCAATTTCAAGTGGAGCCTTATCAAAAACCAATGCCTGAACGGTGCGAGGGCTATGCCCGATTATGCCGCCATGTATAAATGGCTGTTCAATTCGCAGACCACGGCCATAGAGATTTTGCAACAAGCCCAGCAGGACACGGAGCAAATGTACATAGAGGCGCCGGACAAGGACGAATTTAAAAGGGCGGGAACATGGCGGCCACGAATGGCTATCACGCTCCCGTTGTTTTTGTGAGGTATTTTGACTGTGGACAAGTGCATTGGCGGTAGGACCAGCTGGTGATAACATTTGGATTTTCAAGAAGAAAAGCCGGAATTATGCCTAAGTGCAATCAGTAATACACAAAAAAACAGAGAATGGAATTGTTATTCACAAAGGCCTTCTCTGTAGTGTTTTCTTATGGATAATTTTTTTTAAATTTCAGCGATTTGTACAACGGAATCTTCTAAAATGAGTTAGGTTGGAGTGTAAACAGTAACTAAAAGCGTAACGCCGAGACGGGAAACGGGCGCTTCGTTAGTAACCGTTGTTTTTTTAAATTCTTACCGACAAAAATGCCTGCCGCACTACTGACTACCTGTTTTTAATCCATTCCACGAATACATAAGTTGAGAAATAAGCAAGAAATGGGACAAAAAAACATAAAGTAACCTGTACAAACAAATCCTGCCATGGCACATTATACACAGGTGGATTTGTAAATTGAGCACTCAATCTTCCGACTGCCGCTCCTACGCCTACGATAATAGCGTATACTAATGCACGTTTTTTTGTCATAGCATCACCCCCATTTTACCAAAAATCAGTATACATTATCATCGTAAAATCTTAATGTAATTCGTGTAAAATTTTGGTTTAATGACTTGTGTATCCTCTTTTATCTTGGTAGCATAGAGTATTATTAAGATCTTAAAAAGCCACTGCCTTTCTGATATACTCCACAAGACTATCAATATTTAAACTTATCTGCTCCATAGTATCCCTGTCACGTAGTGTAACAACATTGCTTTCCAGTGTGTTATCATCAATCGTAACCGCAAAAGGTGTTCCTATAGCATCAGCTCTACGATATCTTTTGCCTATATTTCCAGCATCATCATAAGATGTCATGAAATGAGATTTTAACATACTGTAAACCGCAGCAGCTTTTTCGGTATGACGTTTCTTCACTAATGGCAAAACATTAACTTTAATTGGCGCTAAAAATGGCTTTAGCCGTAACACTTGACGAGTATCATTTTCATTGATGATTTCTTCATCATATGCTTCAAACAGTAGCGCCAGTAAAATTCTACCCACTCCATAGGTAGATTCAATAATGTATGGGATGAATTTCTCTTTCGTTTCTTCATCAAAATAAGTCAGATTTTTTCCTGAGTGTTCTTGATGCCTTCTTAGGTCAAAGTCTGTCCGGTTATGCGTTCCGTTAATTTCTCCCCAACCAAAAGGAAATAGATACTCTATGTCACATGCTGATTTTGCGTAATGGGCTAATTTAGCGTGATCATGGTATTGCAGGTGCTCAGAACTTAACCCTAAAAATTCAAAAAACTCTATACCATAGCGTTTGAAATATTCATAAAGCTGCTCATCATCGCCTTTTTTACAGAAGTTTTGGTATTCCATTTGTTCAAATTCAATTGTCCTGAAAATGAAGTTTCCAGGAGTAATTTCGTTACGAAAAGCTTT
>Ga0153996_1001199_pt1 | contig 10658 bp, 11 predicted proteins | sample TSNC080MetaG_FD_104728 | JGI IMG/M metagenome (GOLD analysis project Ga0153996, IMG submission 104728) | Attine ant fungus gardens microbial communities from North Carolina, USA - TSNC080 MetaG | ecosystem: Host-associated > Fungi > Mycelium > Unclassified | place: USA: North Carolina, Lumber... | reverse complement strand
TATACGTTGTAGTATTGCACTTTGGACAAGTCCTTCAGTAGTCTGCGGACTTCTTTTTATTACTGTTTTATCTTCAATCCTTCTTAATCTCTTATCCAGTGTCCTGGTAATGGCTAATATTTGGCTTAATATTTCATCTTCGGAAATTTGACCTTCGACACCAGATGTTTCCTCTTGATTATTTTTGATTTCTTTAAATGTTTTTTCAAAGTTTGGCCAATAGGTTTCAAATACTTTGTCAAGGATTTTCTCTGTTAGAGACTTATCGCCTAAACAATTATTTAAAGTTCTAACTAGATTCCACAATCCGTCTTTCGTAGGTAATGTATGATTAAATTGAGCTAGTGGATCTTTAATTTGATATGGCTCTAAATCTATTAAAAACGTACACACACGATTGGATGATAATCCCTTAGCTAAGGCACCAGCTTCAAACAAAATCCAAGGTTTTTCTTTATTCTCTTTTGTTATGCAAATAATACCAGTACAAGTATCCTTTAATTGGTCATTAATTTCTGAAAACCAGAGTGAGCCACGATCAATGTCCTTACTCGACAACCAAGGGTCAATAGCCTGTAATACACATTGTAGCCATTCGTCTAGCAACTCAGCGACAGCCTTACTTTTTGGTCCTGACCAACTTAAAAAAAACCTTCATTTAATCTCCCCGCTCTCGTGTAATTTATTGTAAAATTCACCAGGAAAAGCGGATTTCCTGCTAAGAGCGAGGGATAATTTAACTAAATCCTAATTTCTCCACCGCTGCTTGCATTTCCTGCTCCCCAGGCAAAGTATACAGCATTGTCGTCTCAATCTTAGAATGACCGGCCAGCTTAGCCACTATTTCAATTGCCACACCCTTACTAACCAGGTCATGGCAGTATGTATGCCGCAGTACGTGAGGGGTCAGGTTTTCAATAAAAGCTTTTTTGCCGATGGTATCTATAAGTTGATAAAGGCCAATATATGTTAATTGCTCACCCCGCTGGCTATCAAAAAGGGATCTCCCTGCAGCCCTTGTCGGCAAATAAGCTGAAAGGCATTCCCTTAGATCCTTGGGAATAGGCACAACCCGGCGTTTATTCCCTTTGCCAGTACGGACGGTTATACTCCCTTTTCTATCACTAATTGAAATATCCTCCGGAACTAACCGAACAAGCTCACTTGCCCTGAGTCCAGCAAGCAAAAGAGCAAAGATTATTGTTTTGTTCCGTAAGTCCTTTTCATGGATAGCTGTCCGGATTAGCCGATATTTCTCGCTTTTATCCATCCATTTTGGCACTTGCTGGACTTGATCTATTTTTTTCACCTTCGCTAACGGGTTATGAGATAGCCGACCCTCTTCAACCAGCCAACTGCAATAGGCTTCAATGCTCCGTAATGCAGTGTTAATCGTTGCCGGCTTCTTGCCCTGCTCCTGAAGATATGAGCGGTACTCTACCGCATCAATAGCTGTAATCTCTTCCGGCTTGACACTTTCATTATGCACCGCCATCCAGGCAAAGAACTTATTTAGTTGCAATTTATATGTCTTAATAGTGTCTGTGCTACGTCCCTGGTTTACCAATACCGCCATATAATCCTCAAACACAGGGCATTCCTCCAATTATCTTTTGAGTTTTATACTAGATAATAGCCCCACAAAAGCCTATTATTAGTATATTTATTATAACATTTCAAAAGATAATTGTCATTATGTTTTGAGTTAAAAAACCTAAAAAACATGGATATTACTAGGGTTATAGCACATCGAAAGCGCGTAGTTAGGCTATTGTTTTATGTTAACATATTCACCATAACAAAAGCCGCCTATCGACTGATAAGCGGCTCTAGCTATTTACTCACACTACTATTTTAGCACCGCTTAAAATACATTTCCATCTAGTCTTTTTCCAATTTCATATAACTTTCAGCACATTGATACCAAAAAGCCTGACGGCAAACTTCCTGATAGCTTTGTTTTTCATGTCATAGACACTTTGTATTGATGCATATCCCATCTCATCTTTAACCTTTTCCTTGCCTATTTTATCGATATACCAGAGCCGGAGAAGTCTACCATATTGTTCACACCCAGAATCCTGTCCAATATCATCTAGTATTGTTTTAAGTTTATCCACTTCCTTCTTTGTATCAAAATAACATTTTTTAAGATGATTGATCTCATAAATAATATTACAAGTTTCATCCACTTTGCCTGATGAAATACCGGTAAAATCTAATGATACTGCAGTTAACTTACTTGGTCCTGATTTTATAATTAGATCACTAATATCTCTTTTTAGCTGCTGTAGGCTTTTCTCTAGGTCACGGTAATGCAATAGACGTTTTTCGGCTTCTTTGATATAGTCCAATGTCATATCCTCCTATATTGATGCAAATAGCTTCCTTCTCCCATGACTTGACCACGACTTCCCATGACCTTGACCACGACTCTGAGCCCGGAAACCCTTGATTTATCTACGTTCCATGACTTTCCACGACTTTTTGCCACTTCCCCGCGCGCGTAGCGTATAGTGTCAATTTCTTTATACGCTTTCCCGCGCGCGCGAGAGTCCTTAAAAGTCATGGAAAGTCGTGGGAATGCAGTAATTACATGGCTTTGCAAGGTATAAGGTCATGGTCAAAGTCATGGAAAGTCGTGGTTTTAAATTAAAGTCATGGTCAATTATAGCTAAAAGTAATCCCACGCCAAATACTAATCTTCTTCCCTCCCTCAAACTCTCGGTTATCGCCCTCATTATCAAACGGGATCAAAGCCTTCAGCCTAGCATTAAACTTAATCACAGACACCGGTTTATAGTTGCAATCCTTGCACCATTCGTTGTAGGCACGATAGATTGCTGTTTTTTGAGATGTCACTCCTAACCTTGCCTCGCAACGATCGTCAAAGAATTGCTTCACCGTGTCATTCTGAGATTGATAAATATCCTTTTCCTCTAATGTGCTCTGCGGCTCGGTGAACTTGCCGCCAATGCGCAGCCGGCATAATCCCTCAATGGCCAAATTGAGCAGCCCTGACAGTTCGCCTGGAGTCGTTATCTTTGACAGCAGCCGGGTATCGCGCTTATCCTCGGGGAAGGTTTTGCTAAACCGGATAAAGATCCAGCGCCGATAAAAAGCAGGCGATATGTCACCTGCTTTGGGGATCTCATTGGCTGAAAAAATTAGCCGGGCTGAATTCATCATCTTAAACTGGTTCTGCCCTTTGCGCTCAACAGAAATTTCATCTCCCGATACCAATGTCTTGAACATGGAAGAGTCAGCGATAAACTTGCTGCTCAGATCCGGGTGAATGTTTACCAACTTGCCCACTAAACTGGCCGTTCTGAATCGGTTATTAATTAAGTCATGTAAGGATTCGCTAGAGACATTATTCTCACCAACAAACAGCCGTAATAGCTTTAAAAAAGTTGACTTCCCATTGGCGCCATCGCCGACCAGCATGACGGCTTTCTCGTAGCGGCAATCAGGCACCAGGAAGTAACCGCATATCTCATAAATCAAGTCATGACAATCAGGCGGCAATACATCAAGTAAAAACTGGTCAATCTTAGGGCATGTTGCTTCCGGGTTGTAATGAATCGGTATTCGTATACTGCTTAAAGCCCTGGGCGTATGCTTAAAAAGCCTTGGCACTCCGGTATTATAGTAATCTACCATGTCAAATAAGCCATTTTCAAAATTAATAATGTTGACGCTTTCATCCATCTTCCCGCTTTTATAATCACTAATACTAGGTGGTAATTCATTCAGGACTTCTAACATCTAATAGCATCCCCTTTAATTTAGTCTCAACATAATCAATGATTTCATGGGCATCATTTCGAAAGTATCTATGTTTCATTTCCGTCTGGAGAAAAGCTTTAATATAATCGGCGCCGGAAGAGATATAGGTACCATTTTTATAAATAAATATCTGCTGTTTATCAAAAGCAAAATCAAACTTGTCCATTACCTGATCTGCCAATACTGATGGAATTACATTACCGTCATCGTCAAGCCATTCCGGCACATCATCGCGGACTTCTCCGATCAGTTCTTTCATTTCATTACGGATATCGTTTGGCCTTGAATCAATAGCTTTGGAAATGGCCCTGATAACTTGAGTCTGCTTAGATAAGCTCAATTTACTAATGACAGGCAGCAGAAACTCACGATAAAAGTTAATGCGGTTGCCCTTTTCCATGCCTTCTAATTCCTTGACTAGTTGGTCTGCCTTAGTTTCGATATCCATTGATTTTTTCTGAGACAGCTCCCTTTTTTCTTCGTCAGTCAAAAAATCAGCTATGTTTTCAGCCAAGGAAACACCTTCTTTGCACGACGCCAGGCTTCCACGCGGTTAGCCTGGCCGGTGCTTGCCATATTTTCCAGTAAGTTTTCAATCCTAAGTTGATGCATAAATATATCCGGGTAACGCAAACAAATCTTGTAGTCTTTTATAGCCCAAAGTAACCAATGATTAACACGGGCAAGATTGATAAATATCCGGTCAAAATCCTGTTCAAACATCTCAGCAACATTTCTATTGTTTTGAGCGGCAGCCAGGCGCTTCTTGGCCTCTCGATCAGGGATAGCATTATTAATACCGTAATCCTGGCAAATCTGCTTAACTGCGGTCTTGAAATCAATATGTAGAGCGCGCATGGTCATGTCGATTTGAGATCCCCCGGCCTGGCACCCGTAGCACCACCAGGAATTCTGGTCAGGGTATAGCTTCAGGCTCGGCGTTAAGTCATCTCCGTGCCAGGGGCAGCGCGTCCAGAAAGCGCGACCGCGCTGGCGCAGGTGACCTCCTATATAGCGGTCATATATGTCAAGAATCGGAATGCGGCGAACGTCCTCAAGCGGTAAATATTTTGGAATTCCCATACGGTCACCTGCCTAAATACTATATTTCGTGATGTCAGCAGCTGCTCGACATACTACATCTTGTATCTACGGCCTTTAGGTAATCTAGGCAGAAATAGCCGCCAAGCTGAATATGATAATTATCCGGTATTTCTTTTATAGATAAAGATGGCTTAATACCAGTATCCAGCCACTGGTCAAGACCGGCCTTCCAGAAAGACCAGGGAACCATAAAAAAGTATTGCATATTGAAGCTAACCAGAATAAAAGATTTGCCTCCAGTCAGTTCCCAGTCGCTAAGAAACTCGGCCTGATGCGGCTGCAGCTCGTCCCAGCGGATGGAATGCTCTCTGGTATGCTTGGCGTCAAAGGCAATCGGGTAACCCTGATAATGACCGGTAAAGTCAACAATTGCCTTCTTGGTAACCTTAGCGCCAACAATCTTTCCGGATTTGCCGCGCTGGGGAATCCACTCCGTTGGTACCTTATCAATTACGGCTATTTTTTGCTTGCGGTACCGGACGTTAGCATATGTTATTAGTTCTTCAAGGTTTCTGCCTCGATTAGCGTGTGTTCTGGGCATGTTGACCTCCTTATCCAGACTTTTTCTTTCTCGCAGCACCTTGGCACAATTCCGGTAGGTTCGCTCGGACAAGTACCTCTGCGAACGGCGGCGGCACGGCATTCCCGCATCTTGCTACCTGTGCTGATTTTGAATATTTTTTACCGTGACAATCCCGGTCAATAACATAGTCCTTCGGGAATCCCTGTGCCGCAAACAGTTCACGCGGTTCAAGCATCCTCATTCCAATATCGACAATTTGATAATCCTGGCCCTGTATAGTAACTAATCCCAGTCGCTCTTTAGTGGTAATGGTATGCGCTGGCTCATTTAAAGACTGTCCAACCGCTGTACCATAATATTTAAGCAGAAATGCCCTAACCTCACCTACATGTAACCCGCCGGCGGTTATTGTCGGCACTGGCTCCATTACAGTTTGTCCGTCTTTACAAGTACCCCTGAGTTTAACGAGATTTGACGTAACCAAAGCATTGTGATCCACTGTTGTTACCGTTGGAACAGGTTGTTCCATGCCGGCGCCAGCTCCGGTATAATTACCGCCGTAATGCTTTGCAAGAAATGCTGTCACAAGTTGGCTTTTCCCGCCTCCTCCGGCTGTTACCGTTCCCAAGGGTGAGTCGGGCATATGTCCGGTTGATTTACCAAACTGACGCGATATAAGAGACGTTTCCACTAACGCATATCTTGGTGATGCATCAACCACCATAAGCGGCTTTTGCAGGGATTGCCCGCGAACTTCTGAACCGGACTGTTCACCGTGGTACTGAATTAGCGTTGGAGCAATCAATGCTCTATGGTTGGTAGCAATAACTGTTCCAAGTGGCTGATTCACTCCTGTCGGATGGCTCATTCCCGTAGGCCCTCCGGCCCCAACTATGTACGGTGCCACTATCCCCCATCCATTTTTTGCCGTGATAGTTTGCAGTGGTTTATCTGTTTTTTGCCCTCTAAAATCAGTTCCATGATGATTAACCTTGATAATAAACGGTTCAGGGTTATCAATTACAAATTTCTTAATTCCCCGGGCAATCCGCTTCATTGTGTTTTCGGCAAGAGGCTTTTTCCGTTCAAATATTGACGGACAAGGCAGTGACCAATCAATTATTTCTGCTGCTGTCCTCCAGGGCTTTAACTTGCCCGATTTAACTGCCATACTTTGCGGATCGCCATGTGTTGCCTTTGGCCATACAATGGACTCACCATCGCGCCGCGCTATCAGAAAGAATCGTTTTCGGATTGTCGGAGCTCCGTAGTCGCAAGCCATGAGCTCACGATGCTCAATTGTATACCCCAACGCTTCCAACTGGCTTTTCCATTTCAAGAACGTTGTTCCTGATAACTTTTTGATTGGTTTTCCCCTGCGAACAGGCCCCCAAGATTGAAACTCTTCAACATTTTCCAGTATGATAACCCGGGGCTTAACTTTAGCAGCCCATTTCAGGACAATCCATGCAAGACCCCTAATTTTCTTTTCAACCGGCTTGCCGCCCTTAGCCTTACTAAAATGCTTACAATCTGGGCTAAACCAGCAAAGCGCAACCGGTCGACCAGCCACAACTTTACGAGGGTCCACATCCCAAACAGATTCGCAATAATGATCCGTGTAAGGGTGATTAACTTTATGCATTGCAATGGCAGTAGGATCGTGATTAATCGCTATATCAACACTGCGGCCAATGGCTAACTGTATTCCGGTGCTTGCACCCCCGCCGCCGGCAAAATTATCAACTACAATTTCTTCAAACAAAGAATATCTTTTCAATTACACCACACCCTTGCATGATGCTCATTCACCATCCTCAATGGCATCAACATATTCCACGCCTTGTCGATACGGATAATATCTATAAATTGCGTAATGGATGAGCCTGCTATAGGCCGGAAGAATTTGATCTTCACTTACTATCTGAACAGGAATCATGGATGGCCTCCAACAATCCAATACCACGCCATACCCGCTTGCTCGAATAAGATGGTTTATATTCTCTGATACCGGTATGAAAGGCCGTTAAGTTTTTATTAAAAGCAATCCTGGATAAAACAAACTCATTATTGGCTTTGCACCAATCAGTATAGCTGTTATATATAGCCGTTTTTCGTATCTCAGCACTAGGCTGAATCGTGCAGCATGCGGTCAAAAATGCTTCAATTGGATTAAGTGGTTTATACGGCTTAGAGGTCTCTAATACTTTGAGAATATCTGAGTGGTCGGCGCCGGATTCCTCAGACGCTTGCTGAACGGCTATACGGCGAATCTCAAGCTGTTTTTCTTTGGAGAGACCTCTGCCAAGCTGATTCGCGATAACTAGATGGCGTTTTAAAATGGCATTAGGATTATTGTGTAAGCTGTATTGGCCGGTTTTGCGGATACTGGGGAGAACTTCATGAGTTATCCAGCGTTTAAATGCTTTGGCTTCCGGCTTACGGCTGCCGAGGATGAGGGAGTAGAGGCCCGGCTCGTTGACGGTTAGCATCTCCTGGCAACCACCAAGGGTACAAATTGAGCTTGTACCCTTTTCGTCATCATCAAGTCGCTGAAGCGTCATTGATACATCTGCCATTTCCAAGACTTCACACACATCTTTAGCCACAAACCACGGATCACTTTTCACAAAAACTGTCCTAACGATCTTACCCTGGTACTCAAATATTTGTTTAAGTTGTTTCATTCTCTCACCGTCCTAATTTATAATTCATCCAACCAAGGTAACCGAACCGGCGAGGCAACAAACGTAGTCCCGTTGTTACTTTGTTTGCAAAGCAAAAATATGAACATGACAGCATCATCCGGATTTGGTAAAACGGCAATTCGTATCGTGTGAAGATCATTAAAGTCAGTAAGGCTTTTGCATTCATCCTTTAAAAACGCCAATCCAGTAGCAATTTTCTTTAAAAGAACTTCACTGCCCTCATCGTTGTAATCCGAGCCTGAAGCCAAACATATCGCTTTTTCTTCAGCCCGGTAGCTTTTCAAAAATTCATCTACAGTCATCGATCCGGCCCACCAATCTATTGGTCCAAATTGGTATGCAAATTTCCAATCGCTCGTCACCTTGTTCATGCCCCTTTACTCTGGCCGATCAGCCTGCCGGCCTGGCCCTTAGTTATATCATCCGAGTAATTAATCCCCATCCTGGTCAATCGTGCTTTCTGCTCTGGTGTGGCCGGTTCAAACTTCCAGGCTAGTTTCTTCGCTTTCAAGTCATCGAGCATGTCGGATGCTTCCCCGCGTGTTAAGCCTTGTGGCACTGCTACCTTCATCCGGCTAAACTCCAGAGCTTGTCCATCAGACATAGGTAGGTTACGCCATTGAGCCTTTTTGTCGGCCAACTTGCCTGATTTGCTTTTCCGGGCAAAATCTTCAGCAATGCCCTGGCTGTATCCCAACGGTAAAAACTTATCATGTAGCTGCACGACCTGCTCACCGGATACTAACAGGATTTTATACTTATCAAATTCCATTTGCCGCAGCCAGATATAGCCATCCTTACCAAGCCCCAGCCGATAGCAATCATTTTTTAGCGCCATCCAGCGGAATCGGCTCCGATTTAGTAGATCGAATTCCTTAGTCTTGACTTCCTGTACCTTGGCCTCATATTGCAGCTTTTCTTCGCGTTCCTGCTCCTCGATCGCTTCAGTAATGGTCTGGCCATCCTTCATCTTTTTGCCTAGCAAAGTACCGAGCTGGCAGACATCGTGCCGGCTGTCGCAGAAGTCAATAACAAGACAGAATTCCTTCCCTGGGTAAAGCCGTGTACCACGTCCTACCATCTGGATAAATAAGCTTTGGCTTTTAGTGGGCCTGGCCATCAGCAGGCATTCGATTTCCGGGCAGTCGAAACCCTCAGTCAAGATATTGCAGTTGGTTAGCACTTGGATCTCTCCAGCCTTGAAAGCCCTGAGTATTTCGCGCCTGGCGTCCTTCTCCATATCCCCGTAAACGGCAGCTGCCTTAATGCCGGCGTGGTTGAATGCCTCAGCCAGATCAAGACTATGCTGAACATCTACGCAGAAGGCTACAGCCCTTTTGTCAGGCGCGTGCTCCATGAAGCTATTGACAATAACCCTATTCCGGCTGGTTGTATTGACGGCATTAGCCAGTTGGCCAATATTGAAGTCGCCACCAATCACAGAGATATCCGACAGGTCAACCTCTGTAGATATCTGCAGTCCCTTTAGGTCGGTAAGGTAGCCGGCGCGAATCATCAGGCCAATGCTGGCTTCATAAACAATTTCCTGGAATACTTTGCCTAAAGCGAGCTTGTCCCCGCGTTTGGCCGTGGCCGTAACGCCTACAAGTAACTTGCGGGGATCGTCCATAAAGCCAAGTTCTTGAATCAACTTTTGATAAGTGTCAGCAGCTGCGTGGTGACTTTCGTCTATAATGAGCAGTTCAAAGTTCTGCTGTTTTAAAACTTCCAGCCTACGTGGCCTGATCGCTGTCTGTATGCTGGCTATGACCACCTGACAGTCCGGATTATTCTGGTCTGCCATGACAATCCCTAGATCAGCTTCTGGCCAAACCAATTGAAATTTTTCCTTAGCCTGTTCTATTAGCTCTTCCCGGTGAGCAATAACCAAAGTTCGCTTATTGAGCCGTTTAGCCAGAGCAGAAAAGACTATTGTCTTACCGCAGCCAGTCGGCAATAATATCAGCTGTCGCAATATCGCACGCATAAAAGCGTCCATTACGGCTTGTATTGCGTCCTCCTGGTACTCTCTAAGTGCAATCAAAATATCACCCTTCTTTCCGTTGATAGCCTAAACACGGCTGACTGTTTTTGATGGATATTTTCCTTAATTCACAGTACAGTCGGTCTTTCCGTAAACCGTAATACTTGCAGGTCCAACACTTTCTCTCCATTTATATCCACTCCTGCGTAATTACAGAATATTCCATCTATTTAAGGTGTTAGGGTACCGCTTTCACGGTACCCCTTTGCTTATTGAATTACTTAGCTAGATCAGAACCACAAACGCACCACTTAATTCCATCAGCAAATTTTATAATGTCGTTTGTATCCTCAACTACAATACCCTCAAGTTTTTCTCGGTATAAACTACCTTTATAGACAAGATTAAAGCGCCAAATACCATTTTCATCATATAAGGCTTTTAAAACAGTGCCATCAGAAAACGCTAAATAATCTCCCTTTGAGTTATACCTAGCAAATTCTTCACGAATATCGCCAGAAAGGTCAATTAGATCATCTGATGCACCTGT
>Ga0153996_1001197_pt1 | contig 10663 bp, 6 predicted proteins | sample TSNC080MetaG_FD_104728 | JGI IMG/M metagenome (GOLD analysis project Ga0153996, IMG submission 104728) | Attine ant fungus gardens microbial communities from North Carolina, USA - TSNC080 MetaG | ecosystem: Host-associated > Fungi > Mycelium > Unclassified | place: USA: North Carolina, Lumber... | reverse complement strand
GGCATTTTAGTATATATTGTAGATTATTCCCTCCAGGAGCCTCATCTAATTCTCTGAGGAATCTCCTGGAGGTGAGTTGTAACATATTCTATACTATAATTTAACTGAGGAATCTCCTGGAGTTCACTTCGGTTGCCCTCACATGTAGTGTCAAGGACAGATGGACAGGGAGTGAAGGAACGGAGTAATAATAGAGTTGTACTCTGGAATGATGTACTAAGCTATCTTGGAGAATAGATAGTACTTAACAGTGATCGCAAAACCAGAAAAAAGGCTCCGGCGAACTGTCAAGGATGTTGGAGCAGAGAACGACTTGTTGAACGACCTTGGCTTCAACTTATGTATTGCGCCCCAGTCTCTGGTCGTGAGGTTGGTCGCATATTTCGAAGTAGTGGAAGTCGTCAAGACAGAGGTCCTAAGCAGTAAGTTGAGGAGTCAGAGAGGATGAGATACGATTAGGACTAATTGACGTTAATTTACAGACTGAGGAATTACACTGTAACTACTCAGTACTTATAGGAAGTCCAGAATAGGAGGAGAGTAGTCCACTATGCTATCCTACTATTATTAATTTTAGGAGAATAATTAGGAGAAATAAATTATATAATTATCATATTTCTGGAATATGACATGTAGGACAAGTAAAAGGGCAGAGAAAGGAGCAACTGGCTTCAGTGATAATTGAGGGGAAAGAAGAATAGAAAGTAGGAAGGATATTGAATAAGCAATGAGTTAGAGGAAGAGACAAATACTTGGTATACTGGAAAGGATTTATGATGGAATCAGATACTTGGGAAGAAAGAGAGAATTTGAAGAACGCAAAGGAAGTGATTGAAGAATTTGAAAAAGAGTATTGATGAGACCAAGAAGATGTAGTGAGACAAGAACAAGAAGAAGAAATATTTGAGAGAGAAGAATTGCCAGAGAGATTTACAGTAAGAAAACTATTTGGATAATCAGATAAGAGGTATGACCAAGAATATTAGGGAAGGTCAGAAAAAAATTGGAAACAATGGAAAGGAAGATGACTTGGGGAAAAAAGAATACTAAAGGCAATTAGGGAACAGAAAAAAGAAGTTGAGGAAAAAAATTCAGGAGTAAGAGAATAGACAGAAGAAGATGACAACAATAATGAAATGGGCAACATAGTTGACCTATATTATGAGTTGTAGAAAAATTCCTTGGGACAAGGAAACTTAAGAGGGAGGTGGTGTCATAACTTAACAAAACAGCTAAGTTATTATTTTTATTTTATTTTATTTTATTTTTTCACTTTACTATACAGAAAGGAGTACAAGAAAGTGTCACATGGTCACATCAAATATGACAAGTCACATGATGGGTGTGGGAAAGTAGTGCACAGACCATGTAGTAATTGTATAAGTAGTGTATAGAAAATAACAGAAACTCTATTGAGTTTTTCTTGTCAACTCAGATAAGAAATGAGACTAAGTTATCTTGATTAAGTCTTTACATAGAGGGGATAGGCAATGTTCTTAGCATCACCTGCCAAGAATTCATTTGTGCCAAATAAAGAAACTAAGCTAAAGTTTCTGTCCCAAAGTTGAGGGTCTGTAAGTTGGTTAGCCTAATATGGGATGGCCAAAGGTTCTAGAGCTAGGAGGGAGACTGAGTAATTAATATCAGTGTCTTGAGGTAACAGGTTGAACATGTTGATTATGCTGTCGGTGTAAAGTACACCAGGGAATTGGGAGACTAGAAGCAAGAAGTTAAATAATGATTTGTAGCTGCTATAGGTCTAGAATAGAGAAATAGAATTGATTTCTATGTCCATGTTATTTTGTGCAGAGACACGCTCTGCATAGTTCATCTCAGAAGAGAGAGAGGAGTTTAGTGGAAAGAGAGAGTTGTTACAAGGGCCTCCCATACTGGCTTGCAACATAGGACAGCCCTACTGTATATTAACAGCAGTGTCATCTGGTCATTCAATAGTAGGTTCATTGTTGTTGCAAGACTTTATTACAATGTCTAAGTTTAGAGATATAGGTTTCACTATGTTACACTTAGGTACTACCATTGATGACAGAGGTACAAGTGAAAGAAGTGATGTGCCATAGACTGTGATTAAGCACTATGTAATAAATTGTTGATTTTATAAATATAAATAAAAAAACTTAATTAGAAAATTATATAATCAGGTTTAGACTCTTTGCTTTAGGTTCCAAAAAGAATCATATGACTTGGTAGAATAATGGCCAAATAGTAAGCCAAACAAAATAATATAGCATTTGAATAGTTTTTTACTAGCTGTTTTGTCATGACTTGGCCTATCACAAAAGATCACTTACTTGTTTTGGGATGGGTTGAAATATAGATTCAAAAGTACTTATAGGCAGAGTTAAACAAGCAACAAGAGATGTTATTAAGTCTGAGGTCTAATCCTCAGACTATAAGTTCTTATATACATGATTGTGATAGTCTGTATACTAGGACAGATCATTACATGCTACTACCTATTGTTCTACATATAGTAGTGCCTTTGTACTGTAAATAGCAATAACTTAACCTTATGGAGGCTGTCCTTTGTTCTAAGAAAAGGACAAATGACTATTTATGAGTAATTAATAAAGTCTATGTGCAAATATTGAGGCCTTCATATCTCCACTAATATTGATTACCTTGAGATTGTTCTAGACTCATTCTGAGTGGTATGATGAAAATGTCTGATGAGCCCAGAACCAAAGCATTGATCATGGCAGTTTCTGAGATATCAGCGATTTAATAAATGGTACTATGGTAGTTACTAGTTGATCTGCCTAATATCTTGACCAATATTGATTGCCTCAAGATGTGACTGGCATCAATCAAAAGGTCTTTTTGAGGGCTTTCCGTAGCCATTAAGACTGTGAGAATCACCAAAGAATTGATGGAGATATGGCCAAATGAAGTTTATGATATAGCCAAGTCAATCTTTATTTTTCTTTTTCTTTTTCTTTTTCTTTTAGTTTAGATATATTGGGATGCACAGGATACTAGCTAGGGTTAGGGTTAGTATTGTGTATAAGTAGCTTTACTAATCTAACAAGAACTTCATTGAGTTCTCCTTATCAACTTGAATAAGGAATAGATTTAAGTTATCATAGCTAAGGTCTTACATGTTTGAGTAATAATAAAGTATATCTACTAGTACTTAATATGTCCTCCCTTGGCCTTTATCAATGCTATGCATCTTCTAGGCATACTAGCTATTAGCTGCTATACTACTTCTTGGATATCTTATTCTATTTCTTCTTAACCCTAGTCCAAAGCTCATGTACTTCCCTAGGTGGTTCTATACAATGGTTATAATACTCCAGGGACTTGAGGAGCTCATCCCTCAAAATTTCTGTATAAAAGTTAGCATCCATCTTACTATCAATTCTAGTAGTATATCTAATACCATCTCAGTTTATACAGTCCTATATTATCAAGTTTTCTCCAAACTTTACTATCTGCTTAATTCTCCTAGGATCTTGTTTATTTTCCTTATCTACCCATATCTAATCTCTCCTATCTAACTCCAATCTATTGATTTTGGTCTTATCTAACAACTAAATCTTCTAGTGATTGACTGTCTCTTCCAGATGTCTCTTTGCAAACTCTAACCTTCCTGGTTCTGGTTAAGAGAGGCTTTTTTTACTTGGCTACTACAATTATTTCAGTTGCTTTGAGTGTATTGCTGACTGTTTAAGGTATGATATTCTAGTTGTTGGCAGTGAATAGAACTTTAGCAGCATATATTGTATTTGTAATCTTTGTAGTTCAAATTTTACATTTGGCAAAGGTGATATTGGTAATTGTAAGCTTTCTAGGGTAATCTTCTAAGGAAACCATTACTTTAGAACAATGTTGTTGACATATTTTGGTAACAGCACCAGCACTAACTCCAGTCTGGGCCTTAATAAAGAAGTAGGAGTGACCAGAAGCAAGAAGAGTAAGAATAGCAGAGATAGTAGTAGAAAGGAGCTAATGATTAGTTAAAAGAATAGAGTAGTTGATACTCCTTTTGATATTTTGTCTAAGACATAGTCACATGATTCTGTTAACAGTTTGACAACCAATTAACAAAGTCAGATAATAATAAAAAATTTATCATTAATTTATTACATAGAGTATATAGGTAGGCTGTAGTATTATGTAAAAGATAGCTACATATCCCCAGCATATGTTGTAAGTGTGCCTCCCAGACCCCAACTGTAGTCAGTAGCCTAGGTAGAGAAATTGTATACTAAATAACAGATACCAGTGTCCAAAATATGCTCCTGCCAATGTTTCAATTCTTTCCCTATCCCTGTTATGAACATCAAGTGGGACTACAATTATTATCAGCCTTGGTCTGATAATGAATGGCTAGTGGACAAAATGATAGCAATGTGAGAAGAAACGTTGATGGTACAGAACGAGGACATTACTATGCAGTAATGCATAGAATGTCAAAGCATCCTAGGAGACAATGGACTCATGGTATAAACAGAACTCTTTGGAGAAATCTTAGACTATCTTTCTTCTCTATCTTTGGACTTGTGCTAAATGGGACAACATCGGACTAACCCATTATTAGACACTGACTCACCTTTGACTCACTTGTCACCTTGTTACTGATCTGTCACTTAACTAGTCACTCTTAGTTACAAGTAGTGTTACCACATTGTAATGATTGTTACACCCTAGTTAGGATAAATACAGACCAGAAAGAGAAGGGAACGGCAAGTTCTCTCTTTCTGTATTCCCTTTGTAAAACCTTACTCTGAGAAATCGGTACTCTTACTTGTCTTAGGACAACCTCAAGGGTGCTACTCAAAGTCTCGTTGACATCTCTCCTCCGATATAACTTCACTAAAAACCTTAACCGGATCCTCTAGCAAGGAGCATGAAGATATCAAGTGTTAGATATAAGCTTCAAGTTGAAACACATATTCAACTGTGAGGTTTAGAGTCTTAACAATCCCTCCATACCTTGTGACTAGACCAACTCTTCTTGCACATAACACTTGTAAATAAACACTGAAACAGGTACTCCAGTCAGATCTGTTAAAATAGCAACAACCCATTAATGGATAGTCTCTATTAATATCATATATTAATAGACTAGTATATAAGAAACACATCTTATACCTAGTGAGAATAGATTGCTTTTACCTCTACTCTATTATCACTTCTCTCGTACAACTAACAGGTGAGTTAGCTAGTGCCTTTACCACTATGCTATGCTCACTGGTCATTCTGAAACAAGATCCCTTTTCAGGTAAGTACTGGTGACTTCTCAGTGAGCCAAAGCTCTATAAGAAGAACCTGTATCAGTTTATTCTATCAACAGTATGTTCTCTATTCTTTATCAAAGTCCAATCTATATGACTTCCTGCAATGGTAAAGGTGAAGCAAAGGCAGCCCACCCATGTTTTGAACATTGGGGCTCTACCATTGGGTTTTTGATTAGGGGATTACAAAACTACCTAGATAGTGGTGTTAACTTAGTATGATTCTTTTGGACTACTATCTGTGTTTTGGATGCTGCTCTCTAGGAGACTAAAGCAAGAAAAGCTCCACCAACAAGAGCCTCAACTAGTACAATGTGTCTATCACATATTACAATGATCACAAGTCAAACATGAATAAACAAACAAAGTAGATATAAAGATGAAAGGTGAAATCATGGCAATATTAGTAGTAGAGGTTTAGTAGAATAGGGGTTCCCCAGGAGCTATCATGGCCTTAAGAGGGGAGATAATGATGGTTAAAAATTGAGGTAATAATATATAATCTCTGATATCCAAACAATTAGCAAAGAAACTGCTTAAATGCTATATCATTTTGTTTAGCTTACTGTTTGGCCATTTTTCTACCAAGTCACATGATTTCTTTTGAATTGCATAAGATTTTCAAAATTTCTACTAATTTTCTTATTAAGTTATTTTATGATTAACATCAAAGTACTAAGTATGCAAACAGTTTTTTTTGCTCATTATAGCAATAGAGCAGACTTGGCTCATCTCATCAAAAGTAATCAAAAGACTAGAAAACATGGGATTCTTTATTACTACCAGAATGATTGTTGTATCTTTAATTAGCTAAACAACTGGGTTTATTACTTTTTTCATTTTTCTAGTATTTCTTTTGTATCTCTCAAAACATATAAAAACCTGAATTAGTAGAAAGAGCACAAGCAATTTTCCATTGCCTCTCCTCTATTGGATTTTTTAAAGTAGAAATCTAATTTAAAAGCAATTAAATCAATGATTAAGTTACTTTGACTCTAGACTGAGTCAAATTAGAGAGACTACAGGTCATAGGTAGCTAAACAACAGAGATAATATCATAGGCACTCTAAGACAGAGTTAGACTAAACTAAGAAGTTAAGTTATATAAGGAAGACTCAAAGTCAAATATCTGATTACATAGTTAAGAGTACTACTGTGAGAACAACTTTGGTCAGGCAAATAGGGTGATAACAGGTAGGCAGAACTCAGAAAAAGAGCTAGGATAGTAGTCTAGAAACTCAGATTGAGATCTTCACTATAAAGTAATATTAGTAACAACTTTAAATCTTCTTTTTTATTCTACTCTTTTAAATCCTATATTAGACTTAGGTCATCACTCCTCTAATATACAGGGGATGGTACCCAAGATAAAATACTAAGGCCATCAATCACTATCTAGTACCACTGCTCTAACTTCAATTACTTCCACCAAATACTACTGATCCCTATCTACATCCACTACTGTTTGTGACCAATCTTTTGCTATACCTATGTCATATGACAGAAAATAATCATTTAATAATAATAATTTCTTTTATATTCTATAGTATTACTAAATTCTGCTCCTGAACTCCTGTTGTTTACTCCTATAGGATCATGATTTAGACTAGTTACTTGTACTCCTCCTATTCTGGACTTAGTATAAGTACTTCATTAGTTACATCCTAGTTCCTTAGTTCATAGATTAATGTCTATAATGTCTTTTATGTGTTCTATCCTCTCTCTTAGCAATATACCACTCCTCTCCTGAACTCCTGGCAACAATTCCATTCTCCTAAAATATGCAACCACACATGCGACAACAGATTGGGGCACAGTGCACAAGCTGAGGCTAAGGTTGTTCCTCACTTTTGTTGTCAACTCCCTTCCATTCTGGAGTAACTCTGTGTCCACTCTGGATCACTCCGCTCTTACTCTGCACAGTCCTTGACAACCTACTGTAGACCTGGCAATAACCAAACTGCAGCAGATAAAACTGGTAACTGGATTACCAAGCAATCAAAGAGAAAGGTATAGGAACCCTCATGGAATAGAAGGCATCTCAGCTGTTGACCCACTAGTTGATGTCTGAGGTGAGACTTTAGTATAAAATAAAATAATGATCACTCATTAGATACTGTCTAAGATAAATAAACTTACTATTGTGATAGGTAGAGCCATCAACCCACTAGTTGATGTCTGAGATAAATAAACTTACTATTGTGATAGTAAGCAGTCACTGGATATAGAAAATGAGTTCTAGTGTAATGATTTGACACTTGAGATAAACTTGGGTTACACTCAATGTTAGAGTAGACAAAGAGAACTCATTAGAGTCCCTGAGCTACACTACTTATTCATCTTATCTATTTGTACATGTTTTTAACTTCCTATGCATCTCTTTTAGAATCACTTTCTTGCATGTCCAAAAAGAAAAGAAAAGAAAAGAAAAAGAAAAAGAAAAAAGAATATTGACTTAGCTATGTGGCCAAGTCATGACATTAGCTTAGTCTGGTTATTGCTCAAAACTCATGCATATTTTCTAACAGTTATACCTTTCTTTGGACAATGCCAGCTTAGATAAAGAAGAGAAGACACTTCTTGCAACTTTATAAGGAGCATCACACATGGATAATATTGGTTATCAATATACTGGATATAGTGCCAATGACTCAGCTACTGCCACTTGCTGCTGTAGCAACTACTCATTTCATACCTTAGAAAACTATAGGTAATGATTAATTGCTATGCAAATGATCCACCTCTAACAAAATTCCACAAGTTCATTGTTGAAGGGCAATCTCCCTCTCCCAGATGCACCTGAATACAAGTGGATAAATGAGATCTGCCAAAAACGGCATCCACAAGATCCACCTCGAAAACGGAGCACTGATGAAGCCGTACTTTGATGGCCAAAACCGTTCACGATAGGCATATCTTAAATTGGCTGCTAGACTTCCCAGAAATCTGAAAGACCTGAAAGATGATCAACTCTGGTGCCCATTGATGAAATAAATAGACATGACGCACCAAATATACATCGAATGGCCTGAAGTATTACCTCTGCTCAGGAGCATCCAGAGCGAACCCCAAGATACCATCTTAAACAGGTATCAATGAAGAGACTAAACAATGGGGAAATAGCTCACGTTCTGGCAGACATATGCAGACCAGAAACTCGAATTTGAGGTTGAAAATTGAGATGTAAAGGCCCACTGGCCAGAGATGCCTAGCACCAGTCCAAAAACAACAAGGGAAGCAAAGTTATCGGCCACCAATGGAACTACATGCCATTGTCGGGGACCGTACCTCAGTGTTTCAAAAAGAAGAAGGCTATGTATCCAGTAAGATAATTGTCAATCAGGTAGTTGTTACACACCAGTCTACCAATACCCAAGGGAAGTGAAAGATCCGCCCAATTCCATGTACTGGATAAATGAAGGTGTGGACAATCTCCCAGGCGAGGTTCATGATCAGTGCAACGACTGGCATGCCATATGACGAGTCCAGACGTGCTTGGAAGACATAAAGAACGTAAGCTGTGGTCCAGAACAAACCACACAACGCATTGAAGGTGCCCGCTAAAATGTGAGAATAGTTCTTAGTGGGGTGAGGAGTCTGCATCTGAATGAATGCAGGCTGGATGCAGGGAGTACTCGCACAGGTGTCTGAGTGTTCGAACCATGCGTCTCAAACAGTTCTGAATAGAATTCTTAGAGATGGTGAGATTTTCTTGCTCGTAATAGATGGATTGATTGATTGATATCTGCCACTCGCGGCTTGCGCCAAGACAAATGTATCAGATAGTGCCACATCAATGAATACGCGTACACATTTGGCTGCTGGGATTTTCCGGATGATAGAGAAAAGGATGGGGCTGTTGTCCAGAAGTGCACGGTGAGCACCATTATAGCACCATTATTTATGAAAAGGATTATCCAGATATACATCCAAGGATACAAATCCAAGTGGATCTTGAACGAATCAGTACATTCTAATGATACAGCCAACATAACGCTCACCAGACAATAAATCAAGTGGAGCTCCCGTCCTTCATCTTTAGAAGACAGTTTGATGAGTCGCATCATAGAGCCTGCCATCTGTCTCAACATACACTCTAGAAAGGTCTCTTGCTTCACACGTCAATTTCATTCTCATAAAATAAGAGAAGACTCCTTAGAGTGTGGATTCACAGTCGATTGTCCTAGCTTCATCACTTTTTAAAAGTGATATAAGCTTCTTTGATGAAGCATCATTGTTTTATTGACATGGCAGATAATCAGCTGTCCAATTGCTGGCCACATGATGCTGTTAACTGATCTATCACTTGGCTGTCCACTAAATGTGGATGTCACAGATGTCTGGAGATTTGCTATTATATAAGCTTTAGATAAGAAAAATGCCAATACTAGTCTAAAATAGTGTAGGGGGCATGCCCTGAAAGCAGCCAGCCAGCTAAAAGAGATAGCCTTTGTCCAGAGTGTATCTGTGAGACAATAATCCTCTAGTTAAGCTTAGTCACTTGGCCATACAAGGGCCCCTTTATGTTATTTTAGACTTATAGGCATTTTTCTGCATTTATCTAAAGCATATATAATAGCAGGTCTCCAGACATCTGTGACATCCAGATTTAGTGGACAACCAAGTGATAGATCAGTTAACAGCATCATGTGGCCAGCAATTGGACAGCTGATTATCTGCCATGTCAATAAAACAATGATGCTTCATCAAAGAAGCTTATATCACTGTTGATGTTACAGCACTTAATAAAGACTTGAGGGCAAGTTAAGAGTAAAGAAAGGAAAGCAATTGGTAAAGTATAGGGAATACAGGTGAGTATCTACTATTATATATATCTATGATAGAAATGAGAAGAGTGAAGCAGAAACCTAGTCGTATATTGGTTTGACTTGGAATAAAGCATATTCCATTGCAAAACCAATGAGTAGATAACAACTAATTACAAACTTGTATACTAATGAAATATTCCAGAAGCTTCTACTGGATCACAGCATCAGCTTGATTCCCCAACAAAGAGTACATGGCAGACATTGATGAGTAGGCATTGTTTGATGCAGCAGATGTGCCCTAGGAACTTATCTAGAAGGTAGGATATCCAAATAAATTATGAGATTTATTCACTATATTGCTGTAAACTACTACTACTACTCTTTTATACTCTAGTAGATTCCTATTCTAACTATAAAATGTAGATTACAATATACTGATCAGTATATAGATATTGCCATATCATATATATCATTGATGACTAATTAATGGTCATTCATCAGACATGAGGTCTGCTGAGTAAAGAGTATGCCCTAGCAATAATGTAAGGAGACCCCTCACACATGACCCCGGAGCGGCCCCCTGTTGCCTCCCAACATAATTTCATTGTGCAGCCCCTGGTTACCAAAGAATGGAAT
>Ga0153996_1001195_pt1 | contig 10667 bp, 11 predicted proteins | sample TSNC080MetaG_FD_104728 | JGI IMG/M metagenome (GOLD analysis project Ga0153996, IMG submission 104728) | Attine ant fungus gardens microbial communities from North Carolina, USA - TSNC080 MetaG | ecosystem: Host-associated > Fungi > Mycelium > Unclassified | place: USA: North Carolina, Lumber... | reverse complement strand
TGCCTAAAAGCAAAGCTTAGATCGTGGCGGTTTCCGAGATATTGGTGATTTAATAAACGGTACCATGGTAGTTACCAGTTGATCTGCCTAATATCTCGGCCATTATTGATCGCCTCGAGACGTTACTGGTACCGATCGAAAGGTCTTTTCAAGGGCTTTCCGTAGCCATTGAGACCGTGAGAATCGATGGAGAATTGATGGAGATATGGCCGAATGAAGTTTGTGACAGAGTTCTCCTTGTCAACTCAGATAAGAAGTGGGATTAAGTTATCACGACTAAGTTCTTATACCAGAACTCGATTTCACTTCTAGAGCACTGTCCGCCTTGAACCTTACTCAATCTTACTCTCATCTTTATCAGCCCTCAGCTGGTGGTCATCACAATCACTAGCCATCTTCATATATAGCCAGGCCCTTAGCTTAAGAGGACTTTGCAGTCAGTTAGTGACTGCAGATGGAAGTACAGTACCAAGCTTGGATATTGGCACTAAGACCTGACCTCACAATCAAGCAGTGTTTAGTAGAATACTTGTCCTTTCTTAGTATAAACCTTGTACTGCACTCCATTATGAGTGGTATATGTAGAGGAGTAACAGTTACTTTTAGAAAGCTGTCTAGAGTAGGGATCCTCCTTGTTGAGGTGATAGTATAACCATATTATTAGAACAGTAGTCAGTAGGGCAGTAGATGTCTGGTTGGGTAAAGATCTTGTACCCCAACAGACGTAGCAGTAGTAAAATCAAATCATTAACTCCATACCTGTTAGGGAACCACTCAGAGATGATCACCCTTAAGCTAGTGGATAGTCCTGGAAGCTAGTTTAAGATTCAAGTGAAGTATATCTACAACATATTGCTAGTATATATACTCTATACTAGACAATCACATGCACAGTCACATGTACATAGATCAGTAATCACAATTGTCCAATTATAGATTAAAAGGCATCGCACCATATGACACAGACAAAGAAGACTCAGGAACAGTAGGAGTGTGATACATGATCTGTCACTAGGCTACTAATAGAACAGACCCTCAGAACTTACTAAGCATGACCCTAGATGTCCCCTTACATTACCCATCTTAAAATATTACTATAATGTCTTAAGAACAATACAATTTATTGATGAGCAACTTGCTCAAACAAAAATACTCTCTCACCAAACTAAGAAAAGAACTCAAAGGAAAAAAGGGAAAGTTGTGTTTTAGTTGCAGAAAGTTTGGGCACCTGGCCTATAAGGGGATCACTCAATAGCAATCTCTAATCATACTAAGCATGAGTAACAAAGGCGAACTTAAACAAAAGCAGTGAATAGCCCAGGAGCTCTAATCAATATTGAGGTAAGGTATTCTACTGTACATCACTAGCTATATATACTAAACTAGCCAGTTTGTGTGCATGTCGCTAAGGGAACACAGATCAGAACACTAATAACTACCATACCTAATAAGACTACATAGTACAAACTATGGCAATGAGAACAAGAGAGAAGGGAACTATGAATACCAGGCTCTGAGGATCCGAGGGCAAGCTAGATAATACTTACTCATACCAGGTTACCTAAGCTACTCTAGAACGTCCCCTTATATGGTCCGAAACTGCAGAAATAAAGGAGAAAAAGAAAAAGGGAAAGTTATTTCCCAAAATAAGTTTGAGATGTTGAGTAGCAGAGTAATAAGGTGTGGGGTAGAACTAAGAAGACAAGAGACAGAAGAGAAAGGCTAAATAGTAGAATTTTTTAAATGTGGAGAGAAGAGACACAAGTATAGTAAGTGTTCTCTTTGGGAAAGGGAAAGGAAGATGCAAGTAGTAGAGGAGGCAGCATGTGTGGCCATGCCATAAAAGGCACAGCAAAAGAAATGAAGGAGGAGTCTGGTATGTAAGGGGACTACCCTAGGGCGATGCTTAGTGACGTGAGTAAGTTCCCACCTAAGAGCCGTCGTCTCTCCAATCGCATTCCCACTGTTTTCCTTCCTCTCTCATGATTGACATCTTGTGTAATCTGTTGTAGAAAATATTTGCAGACTGGTTTGTCTTAGAATGTAGGAGCGTTTGCAATTTATTCCTTTGCAAACCAGTGGATACGTACAATAAGCTACTGAGTCTATATACTAAAAAGGTGGAACGTTCTAGAACTTTCAACAAGATTATGACGTCGACTCAATATTCCAACATAATCCTGTATATCTAATATTGGACAATGTGAGAACACTAGTCAGGTACCATGAGAACGGTGCCTGGCAGTCTAGTAGTATAAGTACTAGTCGGCTGTAGTAGATCTACTCTCAGTTAAATATCACCCTAGCTTCCGGATTCTACCCATTAGCTTCTTAGTGCCTCTGCCTTGTGTGCGGAGCGAGCCCTAACATGGCACATGTCTTACAACAAAAAGCACAGGAGCACTATGGAAAGAATATTCCTGACAAGGTATGCCTATTAGAGTTGAGGTGGTATACCAAGAAAATAGTAGTGTCATACTTGGTGTGTGAGAGGTGTGGAAAGCAGGAATGTCATATGGAGGAAAATAGAGGACAGGAGGTGATCTTGAGAAGACAGTTGGAAGCAATGAAGTGGTGTGGTTGTTTGAAGATAGTAGAGAGAAAGGCAGTGCACCCCACAGAGGGAAAAGTATAACAAAGCAGTGTACAGCCAAGAGAGCTGAAAGGTGCAGCAAAAAAGGGGGGTAAGCAAAAGAAGGTCAGGAGAACCTTTAAAATACTAAGAGAGGTATGGTTAAACATTGGTGTGAAAAAGATTGATATACACAAGAGAGTTATGGTCAAAGCACTCTTGGACAGTAGTGTGACAGGAATATTTATGGACAAAAGAATGGCAGCAAAACATGGGTTCAGGCTATAGAAACTAGAAAGACCAATAATAGTTAGGAATGTTGATGGAACCAATAACAGTAGAGGGGCCATTACACATCAGGTAAAAGCAAACATTGATGGGGATCAAAGGGAATTGATCACAGAACAAATGTGATAACAAATAAGAATTCAAAGGATCCCCAAGATGTCTCACAATTGTGTGCTAACAAGTAGGCACTGATCAAATATAAAAAAAGAGCTTGAGAATAGGGGAAATAATGGGGTACAGCTCAAAAGACCAAAAGAAACAATAATAAAGTATTTAAGAATCCACTCGAGGTAGATTTCACTGTAATAGAATCTCTAAGATGCACGTTTGTCTCACGTCGTGATACTACTGCCCTTACCTAGTTTAGTAGTCTGGCTCGCTATCAATACAGCAGAACTACCTAGAACTTCCATGCCATCATATGGGCTCTTCTTCAGCTGACTGTACAACTGGAAGCCAACTCCAATAACACACAGCAAGCTATTAACTCCTAGTGTAAGCAAATGCCCAAGTCCATTAGGGCTCAAATTCCCGTTGAGGGAGAGGTTTAATGGTTTTTTTAGAAAGTAAAGTAGAATACTTAGAAAATAGGAAACTTAGTCACTCAAAATAGCTATTAAGCTCTAGAGCAACAGAAAGGGATGATGGTGGGGGTATGATACTTGATTTCCCCTCTGTGCCCTAGAGTATTTTATTATAATTACAAAGCCAAGAGACAACAAAGAAAGTAAGACAAAAAAAACCTCTGAATTCCCAAACATAGTAAGACTACAATAATGAGACAGTGCTTCTCCCGAGCACTAAGTGACCACTCCCTACTCTTTTAGTCCTACTCCAGAAATTCTCCCTTGCACGATGGCTAGATCTCGAGCCTCTTGCTGGGCTGTAGATAGAGATAGCGATCTTAAGTCGTCTTGCTCTTGAGTGCATTATCTTCATTTAGCCTTCCTACTGCCTCTCTCTTTAGCTTCTCTGTCCTTCTTCCTAGCTCTTCTATATCTTCTTGCTCTTCCAGATTCCAGTTTCCATCTACTGCCGTTACAATATGACTTCACAGTGGCTTGACTCTCTTGATTTTGCTATAATTAGCCATCTGTGATAATGGTTTAGCTCTGATTGTAACTTTTCTATGAATAACACTGCCAGCCACCGAGATATGACATTGCTTGGGTCGCATTAACCCATCTAAGTTTGCCTCCGTCCTTGAGAACACTTTTAGAAGGGAAATCTGTTAGAAATCTGATACGAGGCGCCTGGGCAAGCATTTATGAGATATATGTAGTAGTAGTTACAACAACTACTCTGCTACTCAAGCTAAATGCTCGAGTCTATGACTAGGCGTTGAGAGGAAAATCTCTGGGGGGCCAAGCTCTTCTGTTGAGCTAGTTATTCTGGTTATTAGGATGCAAATTGTCACTTATCTTACCTAAACGTTTGTATGGCATGACAACGTATATTATAAAGGCCATGTAGAAAGAATAAGGATAGATATATGCAACCTAGATAAGACAGAGGTAATACTGGAAATGCTATGGTTACAAGCACATAACCCAAAGATAGATTAGGAGACTAGAGAAGTAAAGATGACAAGATGCCCACCTTTGTGTGGTAAAACAGTACTAAAGAAAGAAGAGAAGAAAGTCAAAAAGAGAAAAAGGGTAGTAACTCTAGAGGAAGAAAGAGTTGTCAAATGGGCAATAAACAATAAAGAAGATTAGGGGAGAGAAGAGGAGATTGAAGAGGACTATAGGAAAATTGAAGAAATAGTCCCAAAGAAATTTTTAAAGTGAAAGAAAGTATTTGAGAAGGTAGAATCAGAGAGAATGCCAACAAGAAAAGCTTGGGATCATGCTATAGATCTTAAGAAGACATTTAAACCATGAAAGGAAAAAATTTATCCATTATCTAAAAATGAGAGAGTATCATAACTTGGCAAAACGACTAAGTTATTATTTATATTTCTTTTCTTTTATCTTGGACTTACTATACAGAAGAAAGTGCGGGAAAGTGTTACATCACAAGTATCACACAGTCACAGTCACATGACAGGAAGTTACAGCATCACATCACATGATGTCACATGATAGGTCACATGATAGGTGTGGGAAAGAAGTGTACAGACCATGTAGTAGTTGTATAAGTAGTGTAGAGAATCTAACGGAAACTCTATTGAGTTCTCCTTGTCAAATGCTGATAAAGGAGCAGTTGGCTTAATTCCAGCTTTGGAGTTAGCTAATCTGACAGAGAAAGAGGAAGTCCAAAACTTTGTAGAAGACCAACTAAGGAAAGGGTATATTAAACCTTCAAAATCTCCACAAATGTCACCAGTATTCTTTATAGGGAAAAAGGATGGAAGTAAGAGGATGGTTATAGACTATTGCAATCTAAATGACCAGACAGTGAAGAACAACTACCCGCTACCATTCTACCATTAATTACAGACTTGATAGACAACATGGATAGCAAGAAAGTATTCACAAAAATGGATTTGAGATGAAGGTTCAATAACGTAAGGATCAAGAAAAGAGATGAATAGAAGGGAATGTTTATAATACATGTGGGCTTCTTTGAGCCAACAGTAATATTCTTTGGAATAACAAACTCACCAGCTACATTCTAGGCGATAATAAATGAAATTCTGAGGGATCTGATCAATGAAGAAAAGATTATTATGTCTGTAGATGATGTGTTGGTAGGAATAGAAACTGAAGAGAGACACGATAAAATAGTGGAAGAAATATTGAGAAGGTTAGAGGAAAATAACTTGTATGTCAAACCAAAGAAGTGCATATGGAAAGTGAGGAAGATAGGGTTCTTAGGAGTGGTTATAGGACCTAACGGAATAGAGATAGAGAAAGAAAAGGTAAATGGCATACTAAGTTGGCCAGAACCAAAAAATGTGAGAAACATCAGGAAATTTTTGGGCCTTGCAAACTATTACAGGAGGTTCATTAAAAACTTCACTCAAGTGGCTAGACCAATAAATACATTAACACAAAAAGATGTGAAGTAGCAGCAGAGGACAAAGTAACATAAAGCATTTGACGAGTTAAAATGAGTCTTTACGATAAAACTAGTACTAGCAGTACCTATAAGGGGACACCTCCATCTCAACCCCTAAACGGCATGACAACACTCTGGAGCTACTCTAGCCTGTTTACTAGTGATACTTAAACACACTAGTTTAGCTCCGATCACAGAGACCCTGAATGCAGAACTAGTATATAGTGTAAAACATCCCTCCAGGAGCCTTATCCTAATCTCTGAGGATTCTCCTGGAGGTAAGTTGTATCATAACCACAGACTGTAATATAACTGAGGATTCTCCTGGAGTCTTGTGCCCCAGTCGCCCTTACAGCACCAGACTTAGATAAAAAGTTCAGAGTAGAGGCCAATACCTCAAAACATGTAACTGGTGGAGTACTATCAATGAAGTGCTCTGACGAACTGTGGAGACTGGTGGCTTTTATCTCCAAATCTCTAAGTGATACAGAGAGAAACTATAAAATTCATGACAAAGAGATATTAGCAGTAGTTAGGTGCTTAGAAGCATGGAGGCATTTCCTGAAAGAAGCAATAGTTAAATTTGAGATTTGGACAGATCATAAAAATCTTGAATACTTTATGAAGGTACAGAAACTAAATTGGAGACAAGCAAGATAAACTCTATACCTATCTAGATTTAATTTTATGTTAAAACATGTTCCAGGGAGTAAAATAGAAAAAGCAGACAGCTTGAGTAGAAGACTAGATTGGGAGGTTGGAGTAGAAAGAAACAACAAAAATGAGACATTGGTAAAGCCAGAGTAGCTAGAAGAACAGAGGCAGTAGAAATCATAGTAAAAGGAGTAGACCTACTACAAAAGATCAAGCAATCAAGAGTAAAAGATGATGAAGTGGTAAAAGCTATGGAAGAAATGAAGTGAGCAGGAGTAAAGATGCTGAGAGATGAGGAATGAAGAGAAGTTGACAGCATAATATACAAAGAAGAGAAGGTCTATGTACCAAAAGATGATAGGCTTAGAACAGAAATTGTTAAGCTACATCATGATATGCCAGTAGAAGAACATGGGGGATAGTGGAAGATAGTGGAACTAGTCACCAGAAACTTTTGGTGGCCAGGAATTACAAAAGAAGTGAAGCAATATTTAGAGGGGTGTGGCACTTGCTAGCATAATAAAAACTGCACAGAACAACTAGCAGGAAAACCAATGTCAAATTCAATTCTGGAAAAACCTTGGGCTTATATATCAGCAGATTTCATTACTAAGCTGCCTCTAGCTCAAGGATATGACTCAATTTTAGTAGTAGTAGATAGGTTGACAAAGATGGTGTTAGGGCACAGTCACTTAGAGGCAGCTAACCCTAATACTAGATAAAAGTCCCAGAAGCAAAGATGATATTCAAGTGAAGCTAGATCTAACTACACAAGCAGTCTTATATACTAAAACCAATGGTCTGTGTGCCATAGTCACATGCACACTAACTATTAATACTACTGTCCTAATTATAGATCATCAAGCACATCAAGGTGGACTTAAGAGAGAAGACAAGAAGAGAGTAAAAGAACATCTCACGAGTACTTAGAATAGCCCTTTAAGTAGGAGTCTTACTCATGATCTAGGCTGTTTCCTAGGATATCCCCTTACAGATGGTGCATTTTGTGCCTACTACAGAAAAAATGTTAGCAGAAGGACTAGCTAGGTTGTTTAGGAACAATGTATGAAAGCTACATGGGTTATCTAAAAGTATTATCTCAGATAGAGAACCTCAGTTCATGACAGGAATAATGTGGAAGTTGAATTAGATGTTGGGAATTGAGAGTAAATTGTCGATGGCATTCCATCATCAAACAAATGGACAAACAGAGAGAGTGAACCAGGAATTAGAACAGTACTTAAGGATGTTTATTGATCATAGGCAAGAACAGTAGCCAGAATGGTTGGGAATAGCAGAGTTTACATATAATAATAAAATATACTTGAGTACTAGGACATTGCCTTTCAAGGCCAATTACAGACAAGATCTAAGGATGGGATTGCTAGAAGGATAGAGAACAGCAATTACAGTGGGGACAAATAATGGCCTATTCACTAGGTTATCCAACAGATATTGATAGACAGCCTAATAGGGAAGAGAGATCTCAAGAGAAGCAGAGCAGTTTCATGATGTGGTAGTTGAGATGAAGAAGCGAGTATGCTTATGTAAGCATGGCTTGTATATTAACTTAGAGTAATACACAGTACAATATTCATTTAATTTAACAGAGATTTGAGAGGAGGAAGAAAAGGAAATATAAAAGGGCAGAAAAATTTGTGGAAAAGATGAAGGAAATACAGAAAGAGACAAAAGCAGTACTAAGTAAAGTGCAAGAGGAAATGAAAAAGTACACAAATAGAAAGAGAGTAGAGGTCAATGACTATAAAGTAGGAGACTTAGTGATGTTGAGTACTAAGGATCTGAAGTATTAGATAGTTGGAAGAAGAACAGAGAAGTTGATGGAAAAATTTGTCAGCCCTTACAAGATAAAGAAGATAGTATTATTGAATGCAGTAAAACTGGAATTGCCAAGAATAGTAAAAATACATCTAGTAGTTAACGTTAGTAAAATACGACACTATGCAGGGCAAGTGGAAGAACAGAGAAAGAAGCAACTGGCTCCAGTGATAATTGAGGGAGAAGAAGAATAGGAAGTAGAAAGAATTCTAAATAAGCAGCAGATAAAAGAGAAAGACAAGTACTTGGTGAGATGAAAAGGATTCATAACAGAGTCAGATACTTGGAAGAGAAAAGAGAACTTAGAAAATGCGAAAGAAGTGGTAAAAGAATTTGAAAAGGAATACTGGTGAGATATAGAAGATATAAAAAGGCAAGAAAGAGAAAAGAAAACATTTAGAAAGGAAGAACTACCAGAAAGATTTACAGCAAAGAAATTATTTAGATGATTGAATAAGAGGTATGACGAAGAATATTGGGGAAGGTTAGAATAGAATTGGAAGAGATAGAAAGGGGGAAAAAGAAGACGAACCTTGGAAACAATAGAAGAGGAAGAAAAAATTGAGCAGAAGGACTCAGAAATCAGGGAATAGATAAAAGAAGATAAGGAGGAAATGGGTAACATAGTTGTCTCTTATTACAAGTTGTAAAAATCTTTGTCCCAAGAAAACTTAAGAGGGAGTGATGTCATGACTTGGCAAAATGGCTAAGTTATTATTTATATTTACTTTACTTTTTTTTTCTTTTGGACTTACTACATAGGAAGGAGTGTGGGAAAGTGTCACATGACAGGAAGTCACAGTGTCACATCACATGATGTCATATAATGGGTTACATGATAAGTGTGGGAAAGTAGTGCACAGACCATGTAACAGTTGTATAAGTAGTGTACAGAAAATAACAGGAACTCCATTGAGTTCTCTTTGTCAACTCAGATAAAGAGTGGGATTAAGTTATCATGACTAAGTCCTTATATCACAGTCCTTTGATAACATCTTGTGTAGTAAGTCCAGAAAAGAAAAGAAATATAAATAATGACTTAGCTGTTTTGCCAAGTCATGACACTCTATAAGATTAAGTTATCACTATATTAAGTACAAAGCTACTACCATATTATTACAAATGGCCACTTACTGATTTGTGATAGGTGAATTTAGTATTTAAAAAGGCTCAAAAAGCAAAGTTAGACAAGCAGCAAAGATGTTGTTAAGTCTGAGGTCTAATCCTTAGACTATGAGTTCTTATATACATAATTGTGATGATCTGTACACTAGGACAGATCATCACATGCTACTATCTATTGTTCTACATATGGTAGTGCCTTTATGCTTGAAAATGTGATAACTTAACCTTATGGAGGCTGTCCTTTGTTCTAAGAAAAGGACAGATAACTATCTATGGGTAATTAATAAAGTCTATGTACAAACATTGAGGCCTTCATATCTCCACTAATATTAATCACCTTGAGGTTGTTTTAGACTCATTCTGAGCAGTATAAAAAGGGTTTCTGATAAGCCTAGAACTGAAGCATCAATTATGGCAGTTTCTGAGATATCGGTAATTTAATAAATGGTACTATGGTAGTTACCAGTTGATCTGCCTGATATCTTGGCCAATATTGATTGCCTTAAGATATGACTAGCATTGATCAAAAGGTCTTTTTGAGGGTTTTTCATAGCCATTAAGACTATGAGAATTGTTGAAGAATTGGTAGAAATATGGCCAAATGAAGTTTGTGACACTTACTACACAGAAAGGAGTATGGGAAAGTGTCACAAGTCACAGTCACATAATAGAAAGTCATGAATCATGTCACATGATATCACATGGCAAGTCACATAATAAGTATAGGAAAGTAGTACACAAACATTGTATAAGTAGTGTAGAAAATCTAATAGGAACTCCATCGAGTTCTTGTCAACTCAGACTTGGAGTAGGTTTAAGTTGTCTTGGCTAGAGCCTTATAACATGATTCAAAAATTTGACCTTTATCACCTGTACTCTGCTTCTACTTTTGAAGGATAAAATAGGGTGTATAGACATTCTAAAAAAAAACCAAACTTGGCCAACATTTACACTTGGCCCAATGCTAGCATTGAGTCATTAGATTGTCAGCAACAGTTCATGTTGAAATTTCAATGGTCATATGAGAGAGGGTAACAAAACTTCTAGGCAAAGGCATCATTTTGGGTCTTAAGCCCTCTGCAAGTTGGCCAATCCAATGTCAGACCGTCTTATCTTGGAATCACGAGACTGCCCAGTTTAATCGTATCCACTTTACCGATGAAGCGCATCTTCACGGGGTTCATCA
>Ga0153996_1001194_pt1 | contig 10668 bp, 9 predicted proteins | sample TSNC080MetaG_FD_104728 | JGI IMG/M metagenome (GOLD analysis project Ga0153996, IMG submission 104728) | Attine ant fungus gardens microbial communities from North Carolina, USA - TSNC080 MetaG | ecosystem: Host-associated > Fungi > Mycelium > Unclassified | place: USA: North Carolina, Lumber... | reverse complement strand
TAATATCGCCGATTATCACGGATGCACCGTTAGAATAAGAGGTTTCGTAACCAGGTACGGTTATCTCTACCACCTGGTATTCTATCACTTTGCTGGTATTGGAAACGTCTTCTCTTCCTTTGATTGGAAGGTTGTTCCAGCTTGCGATATAGTTATTGTCAGCGCCTGGACCTACCTCCTGGCGGCCATCATCCTCCACGTCAATCCACGTTTCATTGCCTTTGAAGCGGCGTTGCAACTGCCAGGTAATTGTGCCAGGTAAAATAGCCTTATTTGTCAGCTTAGTAATTCTGTTACTGCCGACCCATGCCTTTTCAACCGTTACCGACATTTCCTTCGGTGTATAGGCATTGGTTATGTTAAGCCAGGTTTCATTCTCCGAATCCGGTTTAACTGGTGTCGTGGAAGAATAGGTAACGCTGTAACTGGCTAAATTAGTACCATCTTCCACTACATAGTAATAGTATTCTTTCCCTTCCGGTGAATACTTGGGAAGCCTGTCCCATTCGTAGATCCACTTATTCCCTTCATTTAATTTAAATTTTTCGTTGCCGTATTCATAAACCAGTTCTCCTGATTCTGGATTTTCTGGAGCAGTGGTTTTATATAGGTAAACTACAACATCTTTCGGACGGATACCATCCTGATCATCGTTATCGTTCCAAACCTTCTTTACCCAAAGATTGCAATCTATCAGAGTGTTGGTAATTGTGGTTTTTCCTGATGTTGCGTCACTTGCAGAAGCATAACCTTTATCCAGGTCAATCTCTACTGCTCTGTATGTGTATTTCTCGAGTCTGCCATTTCCAATCCCCACATAAGGGCCTGCATATATGGGCAACCCCGCAAACGTTGCAGTCCAGTTATTCGACGAACCTATAGATTTCGTATATGGAGCTTCCTGCGCGGCCGGATACAGGACATCAGCAAAGGTACTGTCGTCTGCGTCTGCTATTTTCCGTTGGAGCTTTACCGTGATACTGGCAGGTCTTGTGCCATACTTGTCACTATTATCATTCCAAAGTTTCTCTACCGTCAGACTTGTAGTAGCCAGAGTGTTGGTCATGTTGATGGTATAGACTATCAGACCATCCTTATCCGTAGTTTTTGAACCAGTATAGCGATTTGCAGGATTATTGTATCCGGGGACAGCTGTTTCCTTTACATAGTAAGTATACTCCTCGCCTTTTGTTGTATAGCGGTAAAACGGCTGGTCTTTTGCCTCAAACTCATAAATCCACTGATTAGTATTAGTAGTGCTTTCGCGCCATACAAGTGTTGCATCTACTTCTTCTTCGTCTGACCCAGGTGTTGTCAACGTTCGCCAGAGCGTGAGGGTAATACCATGAACAATATTCGGTCGTATACCCCATCCACTATCATTTGCCCATGTTTTAGTACCCTTTATCGTAACAAGTTCTTCCTGGAACTTATTGGTAATGATAATCTCATTTTCATCATCTTCCAGTATTCCTACATTGACTGCGGTGGTAGTAGGGGAATATTCTTCTTTGCCGTCCACCGTTATCATAATCTTATATCCACTTATGCTGTTTTCTTCTATATAATAGCGATATGGATACCCGTTTTGTCCATAATAAGGCAAATCTGGAAACACCACAGATCCATCTGCAACAATCAGATCTTTGGAGTCCACTTTATCCCTCCTACTGGAATACAGATCATCATAACCCCCATTCCCATCCGGCATCTGCAACTTACGGTAAAGTGTAAATGTCACTGTGGGATAATCGTTAAGTGGGTTACCGTCTTCGTCCTTAGCATCTCCAAAATCCCATTCTTTAACTACTTTAAGGGACATCTTTTTACCACCATCATAATTGTTCGTGAGGGTAAAATTTTGCCCAACTGTATCCCACTTAAATCCGCCAAGATCCCCTGCTGCCATTGCTTCTTTAACATAGTAGTAAATTCTGGAACCTGTTTCTGAATCATATTTGGGCAGTTCTCCAAAATTATACGTAAAGTTTCCAACCTTATCGTTATACTCGATGGTTGTTATCCTTACGCCGTGCTCATCACTAACCGGATTCTCTGAAAGCGAATTCCCATTTTTATCAAGAATTGCCGAATACAGGCTAAGGGTAAATAGCTCGTATGGATAGTCGCTTACAGAAAGAATATTTCCCATATTTGACCATATTTTATTTCCGCTTACATAAGTAGACCCTTCTCGGTAATTAACTACAATTCCATCCTTCGGCATATAATCTTTTCCGCCACCTACCGAAGATATTTCTCTGACATACTCCGTAAGCCCTGCAGCGTTCAAAGAATCCCAATAAACGGTTTTCCATCCGCCGCTCTTCGATGCCGGCATCCCTTCTACTGCAAAGTAAATATACGGAAAACCCTTTTCATTATACATGGGTAAAGAATTATAGGTATACGTCCAGTGATAATCGGTATCGAAGGCCCTTATAGGTATATACGTAGTCAGCCAAGGATCCGCTGCATCACGTTCAGTATCATCTAAGACACCATCTTCATCCGTATCAACCGCACGGTAAAGCTTTAGATAAATATCCGGCCTGGAAACACCATCCTTACCATTATTATCTTTCCAGATTTTATGGAACACAATCACACCATTTTCTTTTCTTGTGTTTGTTGCAACATAAGAATAAAAATCTCCGGTGTGGTAAGCTCCATATATGGTCTTATCGTCCTCCAACCTCTTGGAACGACTGTAGGTACTATCACTATCTGGAACTTTATACGACTTTTCCTCAATAGACCAATTGTATAACACACCCTTTTCATCATATTTAGGCAGTTTTAGAAAATCTCCTTCCCATGTTTGAGTCGAAGAGTCATAGGTTAAGGTCAATGTTCCTTCTGGGTCCGGATACGGAGATGAATTTTGGAGTAGACTAAATTCAGCACTATATTCGTTAGGGTTTTTCAACACATCTGCGCCTGCGATCCATTTCTTCTCCAGATGAATGTCTATGGTTCCAATGCGGAGGTTATTGATAACCCATTTCCTCTCCCTGTCGTCCCCGTCCCACCCTCCTGTTACCTGGTAGATATGTTCATCGGTCTTTATATACTCTTTATCATCGTCAAAAAGGTGACTGTAAGCCGGTTCACTTCTAAAAGAATTTTTAATCGGCCCATGCGTTCCTATTTGAACCTCTTTCACAATATATTCTTCAACTGTAGTGCCAACCTCTATTGGAAAAAATTCGCTCCACACATTGCTCTTCTTAAGCTCTTTTGTCTCCCCTATCGGATTGTCTGGGTCCGTTTTTTTATAAAGCGCTACCGTTACAGGCTCTCTGTGCAAAACATCGCCGTCATCCAGCCAATTCTTCACTACGGGAATATAATCGCCCGAACCACCATTGTAAACATTTACGCCATAGTGTTCACCGTCATCGGGTTTATAGTCACTTGTGTCATACCACATCTCTACTCTTCCTGTATATTCCGACTCCTTTATGGAATATACATATTCTGCACCATACTCATCATACTTTGGTAATGATTCACTAAACATATACCAGTGGTACCAGTTGCTTACCGGCACATTCTCGTCAGGGTTGCTTACATCCATCGCCAGACAGCCTTTGTGACCTGAAGCACTGCTGCCGCCTAATAATTCGCAAATATCCGTACCATTCTGAATTACATGGAAGTAGAGAGTGTCAACTCCGTCCTTCTCATACGATGTCTTTTCCCAGTATTTGTGTATCTCAATGTAGGTTTCGTCCGCCAGCTTATTCTCAATGATTGTTTTCCCATCTATATCAATAGTAGTAGTGCAACTAAAGATATAGGTTTCACCACCAGCTTCAATCTTATATGATGTTACCCCTGTATCATCATAATCAAAATCAGTAGCCACTGCCTCTCCGTCACCCAAATTCAGCGTAGCACCAATCTCCACTACGCGGTATTCATACTCATTTGCCGCATCATCATACTTATCCCACGCTCCCATTGAAAAACTTTTGGTCATGGTCTCTGCTTTAAATCCATCGACAACCTTTGTTACCGGATTGCCTGCTTTATCCAGCACCGCTTCCCAGCGATCCTCGTCTTCCGAAACCAGCTTGCGCTCCAATGCCACTGTAATAGTTGCTTCTTTCATTCCCTGAAGCGCTTTTGCTATCCAGGTTTTTGTAGCGTTCACAGTTACTTTTCCTGTCAGCCGGTTTGTAATTTTTCCGCCTGGAAAAAGCACTGAACCATCATATCCTTGCTGCGCTTCAAAGGCTGTTGCTGCGCTGTTATCTATTTCGCAGATATATTGTGATGCATTGGTTCCTGATAAGCTCTCCCTGACAAAATAGATATATTCATGGCCATCGTTGTCAAATAACGCCAGATTTCCTGAAACCACCACGTCATAATATCCCGTCACCGTATTATGTTCCAGTGTAACCTCAACCTCTTTTCCCTCCATGTCAAAGGAAACCTCTGCAGCGGCCGCATAGCTGTGATCGTCTTCAGTGGAATTACCTTTTATATAGCGCCAGAGTGTCAGAGTTACCTCTGGCCGAACTCCCGTGGCTCCTTCTCTTCCGTCTATCCAAATCTTTGTGGCAGAATAGTTCAATTCTCCCGTTAGCGTATTCTTTATTACACCGCTCTGATAACAACCATCGGTCTTGGAGTTGTAGTTGCCGGTGTTGTTATTCTCAGATACATAGGAAATTCCATCCAACGTGTCATTCAGAATAATATCCTCACCCTTCGGAGTAACCTCTCCCTGTTCCAGATAATAGATGTATGGATATCCATTCTCGTCATATTCAGGCAAATCAGATATTGTGACTTTCCATGAATCGCCGATATCATCCACAACAAAGGAAATCGAATCCTGAGTTAAGTTGATCTCTTTAGTTCTCTCCGCACTATCAGTACCAGGATTCGTGCTAACCTGATACAGCGAGACTGTCGCCTTCCAGTCGTTCGCATCTGGTCTGGTTTCATTCCAAGTATTGTCATCCAGCCACAGAACCTCAATTTTAAATTCTGTTTTACTTGTATAAATAAATTTCCACGAATCCAGTCTTGCATCATCCGGAGCCTGGCTCCACCCTTTGTTTGTCGTTATATAATTGTCAACATCATCAACCCTGATCTCGTAGAATACTTCTACAACAGTACCATCTGCTAACAGTGCATATGTCGGCAGTCCGCCTGCGGTGTAATACCATTCCGCCGTACCAGTGCCTGTCTCAGAAAAACCAGCCCACGTGTCGTCCAATCCCAGCCGCTTAAGTGCGTCACTGCTGCTGGCAAGATCACTCGCCGTCAATTCATACTCTGTGTCATCATCCTCCCCTAACCGGAAGTACAAATGAATCTTGTTGTCGTTAAGATATTCTTCTCTGTCAGAATAGGGTCTTACGCCGTATTGATTATTATTATCATTCCATACAATACATGCCTCCACACTCTTTAAAGCAGAATATTGAAATACATATGAATTCGCAGCCGCATCAAATGATACTCCCATATACAGAACACCTGAATCGTCAGGCATCTGGCGAGTAACTGCCACCTCATTAGCTTCTACGGTATCTATCAATGTAACAACCGCTCTCTGCCCTGCCTCAATAGTTATTTCAGAGCCTGTTCCTGTTACTTCCTGTGTCGTTCCATCTGTGAGGTATAGGGTATAACTATAGCGTCCGGTATATACCTCGTCATTCGCCGAAAGAATATAGGTCAGCGTAACCTGCTCCGACGCTTTCAAACCTATTACATCTGCTTCAATGGTAACCGACCCCGGAGTACTGACCTGCATTGTAATTTCTTGAAGTGTTGTACCTGCCCGAGCCGTAAATTCAATTTCATCTGTGGCACATACATATCCAGTCGGTGCTGTTGCCTTCACCTTATAGGTATCGTTTACGGGCAATCCGCTAATTGTATAGTTCCATGTGCCGGGAGTATCTCCCTCTTCAATTTTAATATCCACTCCCGAAACTTCTGCTCCACTCGCATCCGTAACCCGTAATACAAATGCATCTGCTGCCGGACGTTTTCCGTATACATCAATATCATCACTCCATAAAATTGTTCCTGTAACCTGGCAGGTAGTGCTGCAATTAACAATGGTACCGCCTTTATAGATATAGTTGGCAGAATCTTCATACGCTGCATACTCACCAGTATTATCATACCGAATCAGCTGTCCGTTTAAGGCATCACCCTCCACCTGTCCACGCCAGATGATCTCTTCACCGGTTTCCGGATTGAACATAAGTGCATCGACGATACACCAGCTTCCTGCTCCTGTCTCAATCCACCCATCTGCGTCTCCGGTATAAACATCATCATCTGCTGCATAAGGTGCCGGATCCAGTTTCACCCGATCCGTAGTAAACTGTATCGCCCCATCCTCATTTTCAAAAGAACCTTTGATTGTTCCCTTTTGGGCATACACCAGATTCCGGGCCTCAGGCCTCCAACTGCCGTCTGTATCTACCACATAGCCGCCTTCATCCGTATAGAACAAGGCATATCCGTCAATAGGATCGGCATTGCCAGGCGTAGCTCTCTTATCCCTGATGCTGTAAACGTTTTCACCATCACCAGACACAGGTAACTCTTTCACATACCAATACCATCTCAAGAACCCATCCTGTGCATCATTGCTCTCGCTATCGTCGTCCAAATCCACAGAGTCCCGGATAGTCACGTCATCTTCCAGCATTATCGCATCTGAGGCACTTGCAATGATTGAGCCATCCTTATCCAACTTTACAAGATTGGAACCAGTCGCAAGCTCTCCATTGACATACAACTCCAAATACTCCGCCAAATCATCAAAACCCGATTGACCCTGTTTGCCATCATCCATAATCCTAATCATTCCATATATTAGATCATCGTCTCCCTCATCATCTACATCATCTGATGAATCTCTTGTTGATGTACCCCTTGCTGATGGAGCTGCATTAGATTCGGTCTGGAATCCGCTCCCCCCTGTCTCTGAACTTCCACTTCCCGCTGCAATAGAAACTGGCATCTGGGTTCCCAGCAAACATAAAATCAGCATCGTCGCTGTTGTTCGCCTCATTACATTCCAGTCCACGAGCTCCACTGCTTTTTCATACAACTTGCTCCTACTCAACCTCATCCCCATCATCATCATCCTCCTCCGCGCTTATCGTATCGTATAAATGAGATACCCCGGTTCTTGCCAGGGTCCTCTCCTCATCAATCATCTTTAAAAACCCTTTAAAATCATTTAAATCGCCCCCCAAATGTTCAATGACCGGAACAATATACTTATAGCCGGTCTTCTTTCCGTGTGTTGCTTCGCTGATTCTTGCATGAGGAATCCCCATCCTCTTTGCCAATTCTCGCTGTGATATTTCCTCTTCTACTAACCGTATCTTTACCCATCGTTTGAATTCAGCGAGATTTCTGATTTTCCTGTTACTCATTTTCCCTTCTCCTCTCTTTGGCTTATTGGCATTTTGGCATTTATTGTACCAGCGTTACAAACAGACTTGTGCGACCGTTATTCTTCATGTTATAATTTTATCTGTATTATCGATACAGTTCGATTATATTGCGTTCTTTTCGCATTGTCAACATAATTTTGCGATCTATACGCACTGTTTTTTTGGTAGGGGGGCTTCGATGTCAGAGTTATACGAAAGAATTTTAGAACAAACAGAACTATTAGGGATTACCGGAAAGGAGTTAGGAAAGTTATTGGGATTAAAAAAGAGTCCGTTGACCGATTGGAAGAATCAAAAATCAAACCCAACTTTGGGGCAACTTGTTAAGATGTGCGAAATTTTCGCAACTTCTGCTGACTATCTTCTATATGGCAAAACGGACACACTTTCAAAAGATCAATGGGAGCTGATAAACACATATGAGCGCTTAGACCGGCGCGGTCAGCATAAAGTACACTCGGTCATATATGAGGAAACTGAGCGGGTCATGAAGCACTCATATACAAAAAGAAAAAATGCTATATAATTTAAAAATGGCAACGTGACCTCCTTTCATAAGACAAAAATCGACTGACGAAAGGAGGTCACTTTTTCGTTTTTACAACCCGCTTGGCTCAATCACAAACAGATCATCAAGGACATATCATCAAGCAACAACTGCTTAGCACATTTTTTGTATACCTTAATATACCTTTGTGCTATAGTAAGAGTCCACTCAATCAAGAAAGGAAGTATCTATGACGAAAGAAAGTAATTGTGACTCCATTGTGTTAACTCTCGAACCCAAAGGCAAAAAAGAAAACATTAAGAACCATGCAGCATCAAATGGTGAAACACTAAACAGTTTCATTAACCGGGCAATCAACGAAACCATATTACGTGAAAATGGCACTCTTCTAATTGGCAGCGGCGAAATGGTAATCCCTGTCTATTTGGATGAGGCGGATTCCAATGGCTTAACGGGCTATGATGTGGATGATAATGAAGATCATTAATTATCATGCAAAGAGGTCTCTTTGACCTTCCTACAACCCGCTTAGCTCAATCACAAACAGATCATCCAGCAACAGCCAATTGGCTCGAAAATAATTCATTAGCTGCCAGTACCCCACCCCCGACAACCCATACTCTTTCAGCAAATCAAACTTCGCCTTCATGCTCCGCACATCCTCAAACCACACCTCATGCTGGATTCCATATTGCCAGTACCGGAAAAATGGCGACATGGCAGTTTCATCAAACTGAATGGCAACACCATAATCAATGGCAATCTGCACCGCTTCCAGATTACTGATCGTGCGGGCCTGAGTGGTGCCGCGGACATATGGCAAAGGCCAATCGTATCCATAATTGGGGATTCCCAAGGTGATTTTTTCAACCGGGATCTCTGCAACTGCATAGTCGACTACCCGTCTGACCATATTCAGGGGGGCTACTGCCATTGGCGGGCCATACGTATATGCGCATGCAAGATATAGGTGATTTGCTTGCCACTCTTTCAAGTACTGATTAATGATTTTCTTATAATAGTAACCCTGGCTCACCACCAGGAAAGGCGGGACCCGGATAACCGGAACCCGCTCTCTGTTCTGCCCGAAACTCTCCTACCACATGCACCATTTGCTCCCGGCTCAAGCACAACCTTATTGCCGGTAGCCATGGCACAATCAACAAGAAATGGGTATAAAAATACCACCAGCCTATTGACTGATGGTATCTACAGTTCACTATATGGACATTCCGCACAGGCTCTCCTTGCTGCCTCAATATCAGCAACCTCCGAAAGCTCCTTGGTAGATGCTACTTTAAATTGTCCATTTAGGCAGCAAAGCGAATCATAGCACAAGTCCGGATCTATAAATCTATCATAAGCCGGGCAGTAATGATCTGCTTCGTAGTTTAGCTCCATATTTGACATGTTTATTAATCACCTCAATTATCTTAATTGTATCTTCGTCATAATCTGCGCAGGATCACGCCTTCCCTCCTGAAGAAAAAATGCCCGCTCATGGAATCGCTTGTCGCTGATAGGATACTTTTCTATGTACTTTTTGAGACCCTTTGTGTACTCCCACTTTTCACTCTTAATATACTTCAACTCCTGGAATTTGGCAAAGTCTTTCGGAACTTCATTTCCCAATACCTCGCGATATGCCTGGTGCTGCTTCTTATCACTCAGCAATTTTTGCCGTACAACTGTCTTCTTCCAGTACTCCTCGATCTGCCGCTTGCTTCGCGGGTCGACATCAAACGGATTTTTCTCCGGATTGGAAAAGTATAAATATCGCTTAATTTCCATGTTGCAACGTAGCGTAATTAAATCATAGAAAGGAAGTGAACAAAGTGAGTATACTGGATTACATAGTAAAAGTCCTTCAAATAATCGTCTACAGTGGAATGGCCCTCTACTGGATAAGACGAAATCTGAAGGACAAAGACCTCGAGTAGGGTCTGGGACGAAAGCCCCTCCCTACTCTCAGTATACTCCAAAATACTATGAAAAACAACACCAAAATTATGTATGCGGTATGTCTGGTTGCTTGCTTAATGGGACTATTCAGTGTCGATTACAGCAACATATCCGGTTTGAATATAGCTATTTTGGCCTCGGCGACTATTGTCATTGTTGCAATCATTACCCAGGTGGTGAATTGTATCTGCCGCCTTTTGCCACGTCATCACCACCTCTCATTCGTTTCGTTTTGGGTATAGAAAAAGCACTCGGTTTTCCGAATGCTTTCTGTGTTTAATCCTATTCTGTTGATTATACTCTTAGCCGCTCTGCCTGTTTTTGGATTTTCAAAACATTTATGAGAACCGACTTGCCGGGAACCCTTCCGTTTACTACTTATTCTGTTCTTCGATGAAATCTTTCATCATCTTGGTTATCTGACCGGCCTGGCTTATTCCAGCCTTGCCACAAGCGGCTTCAAACTGTTCTACTAACTCTCTTTTTAGTTTGAAGCCTTTCGTCATATAACCGGCTTTTTTCTGGTATTTCTCGCTTGCAATCGTCTGCGGATTCGGCTTACCCTTTACCATCTCTTCTCCTCCACATCAGAAACAATCCTATAGCAAGCTTCGCAACTGCTACAGATATGAAAAAGATACCCAGGAACCTTAATGCCTCTGTCATATTGATTTTATACAGATGAGTGTGTTTGCTATCGGGCTTTTTCTTTCGGCTTCTGCCTCTCATCTGTATTTCACCTCCTTA
>Ga0153996_1001193_pt1 | contig 10679 bp, 8 predicted proteins | sample TSNC080MetaG_FD_104728 | JGI IMG/M metagenome (GOLD analysis project Ga0153996, IMG submission 104728) | Attine ant fungus gardens microbial communities from North Carolina, USA - TSNC080 MetaG | ecosystem: Host-associated > Fungi > Mycelium > Unclassified | place: USA: North Carolina, Lumber... | reverse complement strand
GTCTGGTCCCCACAGAGATACTTATTAGAAGCTCAGTCATGGACTTGTGTATGCCACTTAAGTAGCAGAGTAGTGGCTATAACTACCACTACAAAGACCTTATAGAAGTTTGCTTAGGCTTCTCATACTAGTGTCACAAAAAAGTGACTAGTCAATAGTATCATGGAAGTATAACAAAATACCTGTTCAAATGAACTACATAAATAGCTGGACCTTTGTTAGCAAGTAGCCTTGCTAATGTTGCCCTTTTGGTGTAGTGGTAAACCATACAGTATGTGACTACTAGTCCATAACACAACTGTGACAACCAGATTTATAATGGAACTTTATTCTAGAATGCTCTTGAGAGTGGAAAAACTTCAGAGACTTACTTTTAACAGAATGACATTGTATATTAGTGGCCAGTGGTCCTATATTAATCACAGTTACCATCAGATTTATTATTGCTAATGGCTAATTATAGTAGAAATAGGAAGCACGAGTTCTCTTAAAGACAGCATTGCAAATACAACAAAAATGTAAAAGAAATAGTAGAAAGGTTAAAAAAGTCAGAAAGAGAAATAGAAAAGAGAATTGATAAAGATAATGTGCTCGAGAACAAGACAACTCAAGATCATTGTCTCTCTTTACAGCCCATTAAAAGGCTCAAGAGCCATCTATCGTATAGAGGAGAATTTCAGGAGTAGGATTAGAGGAGTAAAGAGTAATTGCCAAGTGCTTGGAAAAGATACTATTTCATCATTTTGGCTTTATTATCTTTGGGAATTTGGAAATTTTTTTGTTATATTACTGCTTTGTAATCCTAATAAAATACTCTAGGGTATAGAGGGGAATTTGAGAAATCACATACCTATTATTATTCCTTTCTATTGTTCTAGAGCTTGATAGCTATTTGAGTGATTGAGTTTTTATTTCTCTAAGCTTTTATTTTATTTTCTAAAAACTACTAAAAACTTTTTCTCAAAGGGGAATCCAATCTTTAACAGACTCAAACATTTGCTTATGCTAAGAGTTAATAACTCACTATGTATTTTCAGAGTAGACTTTCAACTATATAGTTAGTTGAAATAAAGCTTACATAAGGGTATGGGAGTTCTAGGTAGTACTGCTGTATCAATGGCAAGCCAGGCTACTAGACTAGGTAAGGGTAACAGTGTTATAGTGCAAGACGAACATACACCTTAGAAATCCTACTACAATAAGAATAACCTTGAGTGAATTCATAAAAATATTACTTCAATTTCTTTTAGTTATTTGAGTTTTTTTTCCCCATTTTTCTTTTTTACAAGCTTTCTTTTTTATTTAATAATCTTTTCAGTTCCTACTTGTTGGTACACAATTGTGAAACATTTCAGAGATTCTGTTTCTTTTACTTGTTTTTACCTTTGTTAGTAATCAAACCTTCTAATTCTCCATATCACAAAAGATCACTTACTTGTTTTGTGATTAGTTGAAATATAGATTCAAAAGTACTTATAGGCAAAGTTAGACAAGTGACAAGAGATGTTGTTAAGTCTGAGATCTAATCCTCAGACTATAAGTCCTTATATACATAATTGTGATAGTCTATGCACTAGGACAGATCATCACATGCTACTATCTATTGTTCTATATATAGTAGTGCCTTTATGCTTAATATAGTGATAACTTAACCTTATGAAGGCTGTCCTTTATTCTAAGAAAAGGACAGATAACTATCTATAAATAATTAATGAAGTTCATGTGCAAACATTGAGACCTTTATATCTCTACTGATATTGATTGCTTTGAGATTGTTCTAGGCTCATTCTAAGCAGTATGAAGAATTGTGACAGTTTCTGAGATATTAGTAATTTAATAAATGGTACCATGGTGGTTACTAGTTGATCTGCCTAATATCTTGGCCAATATTGATTGCCTCAAGATGTAACTAACATCGATTGAAAGGTCTTTTCAAGAGGCTTTCCATGGCCATTAAGACTGTGAAAATCATTGAAGAATTGATGGAGATATGGCTGAATGAAGTTTGTAACACCCCATCAGTGTTACAAAGGCTAAGATTATAGCAGATAGACTTTGTGTCAGCATTTTTAAACAGTAATAGCAACTTTAAAGTATTTATGGAGCAACCAAAGGGTTTTGAAAAAAAAGGAGAGAACAAGGTATAAAAGTTGAAAAAAACATTATATGGAACAATACAAGATGTCTATAACTGGACAAAAAATCTAGACAAAATCTTTGAGAGTCATAAGTACTATAAGTTATGAGCTGATTCATAAATTTGATTACAAGTTATAGATAAAGAATTTACCTTAATCTTAACATAAACAAATAATGTTCTGGGAATGCCATTAACTGCTGAAGGAGAAAATTAGCTAAGGACCAACTTGCCTCAAGCTATGATATCAAAAATCTGGATGATGCTAAATTATTAGGAATATATATAGAGAGGAATGAAGAATTTGGTGACATAACCTTATCACAAAAGACATACTGTAAACAAGTATTAAGGAGATTCAACATAAGTGACTGCACACTGGCTTTGATCCCATTACTATCTAAACTTACCCTTTTTTCAAATAATTCACCAGCAACTAAAAATAAAAAAAGAGAGATAAAAAAAAAATACTATACCACAAAGTCTTAGAATTGTTAATGTGATTACAAATAGCAACATGACCCAACTTATTTTTTGTAGTCAATGTACTATTATGTTTTGTTCATAATCCTAGAAAAAGGCACTGGAGTGTATTGAAGTATATTTTATGCTATATCAAAGGAACTATCAACTATAGAATTACATACAAAACAGAAGGAGATCTAAATCCTATTATATATATTGACTTAGATTATGCTAAGTACAAGGATACAAAATAATCAACAGAAAGAAACCTTTTCATAGTAGTAAAAGAGCCAGTGTTATGGAAAACAAAGTAGTAGGAAACAGTTACATTATCAATACTAAAAGCAAAATACATAGAGCTTACAAGAGTAACAACACAAGCAATTTAGTTAACTAAATACTTAGTGAATTAAAATTGTCAACCAAGACAAGAGCTATTGATAAACAAAACATATTGATGTGAAATACTATTTTATTAAAGATAAGACAAAGTCAGGAGATATTACATTCAAATATACTCCAAGTGTAAACAACCTAGCAGATATATTAACAAAATTGCTAGCATGTGAAGCAATACACAGGATAATGGCCTTATTGGGACTCAGAAAAGAAAAATAGGATGTACCAAACTAAGAGGAGTGTTAGATTATAGATTGGTATACTAGAACATAAATAGGGGACTAAGACAATATCTCTTCAGACTACTTTAATAAATTAAGATAGCTCCACTGACCTTCTAAAATGACTAGATTAATATTAACATAGAGTTGTGAAGACTTGAAGTTTATCTTAGGTGAATGTTCAGGAAGAACTCGATAGAGTTTTTCATTGGATTGCTCTATTACTTATACTATTTTACAGAGGCTGTGCTAAAAAGACCCATAATTATATGTCCTTTCCAGAATATTCTATAGTTACCTGATTTTGTTATATGATATGTTATATAAGCTTCCTTGCTATTTATAGCTAGATCCCATTATATATTTTGAAGTTGTGAATCAGTTGTTCAAATGCATGGGAAGTTATTTCCTTTTTGGGGCTCTCTTAACATAGTCCTCCTTTTAAGTTTCCTTGTCCCAAGGAATGTTTTCATCTACTCCAGTTCTTGTCCTATCTCTTTTTCCTTTCTCTTTTGTATTTTTTTTTCCTTATCTATATAGTAATTTTGCCATGAATTCCCTGGGTAATTTCCAGCTAAATTCCTTCTTTTCTTTTTTCTGCTCTTGTTGCCCTAGTTCTTTGACCTCTTTCCCATACTTCTTCTCAAACTTTTCTACTAACTCTTTCATGTTCTCTCAGTTTTCCCTATTCTCCTAGGTGTTTTCTTCTGCCATATATCCTTTCCATCTTACCAAGAACTTTTCTTTTTCCTGTACTATTCTTTTATTTAGTATTTTTTCTATTTTGAACTCTTCTTCCTCTTTAATGATGACTAGTTTTGGTGGTATTTTCTTCTGCCCCTTTACCTATGGTTTATAGAGTCGTACTCTACTTACATTGACTACAGAGTATATCCTAACTGATCTAGGTAGCTCTAGTTTGATCGTATTACTTGAAATTATCCCCTTGACTTTGTAAGGCCCCACAAATTGCTTAGTCAACTTTTCAGATCTCCTTCCTTTTATTTGCTACTTTAAGTTCTTTGTACTTAGCAGTGCTAAGTCTTCTACTCTGTATTCTTCCCCCTCTCCTTGTCTTTTATCTGTGAACTTCTTCATTTTCTCTTGTGCTTTTCCTAGTGCTGCTTTTGCTTTCTCCTGAATTTTCTTCATTCTTTCTATGAACTTTCCTACTGCTTCATACTTCCCTTTTCTTCTTCTCTCAAATTCCATCCTTAGCTTTTGACTGTAATTTACTTTGAACGGCGATACTTTTGTTACTAAGTAGATTTTGTTGTTGTAGACGAACTCAGCTGTTCCTAGCTAATCTAGCTATTCCTCTTGTCTGTGGTTGATAAAGACCCTAATATACTGCTCCAACTTCTGGTTTATTCTTTCTGTTTGACTATTTGTTTGAGGATGATAGATGATCAAGAGCTTTGTTTGGATTTTCAATAAGTTATTTAGTTCCTTTACTATTCCCACTGCAAACTGCATCTCCCTATCTAATATAATGCTTTCTGGAAGTCCATACAACTCCCATATGTGATCTCAGAACAACTTTGTGAGGTCTTCTGCTGACGTCTTTTTAATAGTTGCTATAAAATGTGCCATTTTACTAAATCAATCACATACTACTAAAATGGCATTATATCCCTGGGCTAGTGACAGTTTAGTGGTGAAGTCTGCTGAAATATGACTCCATGGTTTCTCTGGGATTGCATTAGGTATTAATTTCCCTACTGGTGCTTTGCTTCAATTCTTATATCTTTGATAAGCATTACATCCATCTACATATCTCCCCACTTCTTTTATTACTCCTGGCCACTAGCAGTTCCTAGTGACCAACTCCGTCATCTTTCATCTTCCCCTATGCCCTCCTACTGGGGTATCATGGTATAATCAAATAACTTCCTCTCTTAATTCCTTTTCTAGCATGTATATTTGTTCCTCTTTCATTACTATTCCATCTTTTATTTCCCATTTCTCATCTTTCAATGTTTTTATTCCTGTCCTTTTTAACTCTTTTACTACTCTTTTGTCTCCTTTCTGTGTGTCAGGATCCAGTAGTTCAATATAGGATTCCCTTGTGGGCTTGGCCTCAATTTTGATTGTGCCTTCCTGTACTCTGTCCAGTAGGAAAACAAATGGTTTATTGGACAGTAGAGATAAATTCTGTAAAGAAGAGGAGGAGGACTAGTATTGTCTGAAAATCCTAGTTGAGAACGAAACTAAGTTATTTAATTAATAGTAAGTCTTTTATAGTTCCTAAGGAATTTCCTGGACAGAGAAGTGATAATAAGCATATATAAGGGAAGCAGTTGGGATGCGCATTGAGTTTCCTGATGACATAAGCACATATGCAGGAACCCAAGGATGGTCCAGTGTACACATGCCATGATCAATATTACATGCACATCATCCCACATCTGAGGTGTCATGAGAGCATGATACTGTGCCTTTTTGATTTTCTCTCTCAGATTTCCTTCTTCTACTAATGTTTCCACTTTTCTAATCTATTCTGGCTTTATCAACTTCTGATCTTCATTATCTTTTTCCACCCTTTTCTACTAGTCCAGTTTTCTACTTAATCCATTTGCTTTTCCCATACTTTTCCCTGGAATGTGCTTTAATACAAAATTAAACTGTAATAAGTATAGGGCTCATCTTACTTGTCTTTGGTTTAGCTTTTGACTTATCATAAAGTACTGGAAGTTTTTATGGTCTGTTTAGATTTTGAATTCCAGTTTTGCTCCCTCTAAGTAGTGTTTCCATGCTTTTAAACACCTAATGATCACCAACATCTTCTTGTCGTGAATTTTATAGTTTTGCTCTGTAGTGTTTAGCAACTTGGAGATGAAGGCTACTGGTCTCTACTTTTTATCCTTACACTTTGTTGACAAAACTCCTTCTGTTGCATAGTCTAATGCATTCGCTTCCACCCTTATTTCTCTATTTATGTCTAGAATAGCTAAGACTAGTTCTGTGGTGAACACTGCCTTAAGCCTTTTGAATACTTCCTTCTGTTTTTTTTTTCCACTTCCATTTCTGTTCCTTCCTGATCAGCATATGTAATAGTACTGCTATCCTGGCAAAGTCTTTTATGAACCTTCTGTAATAGTTGGTAAGACCCAGGAACTTCTGTACTTCTTTGACATTTCTAAATGCTAGCCAGTTCAGAACTCCTTTTATCTTTTCTTTTTGTATCTCTACTCTTCTTGGACTGATCACTACTTTCAGAAACTCTACTTCTCTTACTTTCCATTTATACTTCTTTGGTTTTACAAACAGGTTGTTTTCTTCCAGCCTCCTTAATACTTCCTTTACTAGCTTATCATGCTCTTCTTCTGTATCTGTAGCTACTAGGATTTTGTTGATAAATGTTGCCGTATCTCCTTGGTTTATGAGATCCCAGAATAGATCATTCATCATTGTTTGGAAAGTGGTAGGGGAGTTAGTTAACCCAAAATACATGACTGTGGGTTCATAGGCTCCAATATGCATTGTGAATACTGCTTTCCATTCATTTCCTTCTGTAAGGGCGACTAGGGTACAAGACTCCAGGATAATCCTCAGTTGATATTACAGTTTGTGATTATAATACAACTCACCTCCAGGATAATCCTCAGAGATTAGGATGAGGCTCCTAAAGAGATCTTCTACATTATATACTAGATTTACATTCTTAAGTGTTAGGGTCCATGTGATTAGAGCTATACTAGTAGGTTTAAGTATTACTTTAGTAATACTTAAACAGGCTTAGGTTGCTCTGGAGTGTTTCTGTGCAGTTTAGGGGTGGAAATAGAGATGTCCTCTTACATCTTTCTTGATCCTAACATTTGTCACAAACTTCATTTGACCATATCTCCATCAATTATTTGATGATTCTTATGGTCTTAACAGCTACAGAAATCCCTAAAAAAGACCTTTTGATCAATGCCAGTCATGTTTTGAGGCAATTAATATTAGTTGAGATATTAGGCAGATCAACTAATAACTACTGTAGTACCGTTTATTAAATTACCAATATCTTGGAAACTACCACGATCAATACTTTGGTTCTAGGCTTATCAGAAGCCCTCTTTATACTGCTCAGAATGAGTCTAGAACAATTTCAAGGCAATCAATATCAATGGAGATATAAAGGCCTCAATATTTGTACATGAACTTTATTAATTACCTATAGATAGTCATTTGTTCTTTTCTTAGAACAAAGGACAGCCTCCATAAGGCTAAGCTATTGCTATTTATAGTACAAAGGCACTACCATATGTAGAACAATAGATAGTAGCATGTGATGATCTGTTCTAGTACACAGACTATCACAATTATGTATATAAGAACTCATAGTCTGAGGATTAGACCTCAGACTTAACAACATCTTTTGTCACTCATCTAACTTTGCATTTTTGAACTCTTTAAAGTATCAAAGCATCCATCACAAATAGTAAGTGACCATTTGCAATAATATTATTATATTCCCATCTCAGATCTAGCTTTGTAAACATCTTTCTCTTTCCTACTCTATCTGATATATCTACTATAAGGAACAAGGGATATTCGTTTTTTATTGTCCACTGGTTTATGTATCGATAATCTTACACTATCCTTCATGTTCTATTCTTTTTTGCCACAAAATGTACTAGAGAAGTTTGAAGTGACTTGGAAGGTCGAATATATTCCTTTTTTAGCTGATCTTTTACAAATGCTTGCACCTCCTCTCTCTTTTCTTTTGACAGCAAGTAAACCTTCCCCTTCTTTGGTGTAAACCCTTTTTTCAACTTTATGGCATGATCCTAGGCTTTTTGCACTAGTATCCTTTTTGACTTCCTTTTTCCAAATACTTTTTTTCACCTCCAAAACTTTTTAGGCACCAGCTTCCTTAGCACCTTTTTGTCTTCATCTTTTTCTATTTTCTTTACTTCTTTTTCTTTTGTCTGCTGTTTTCTTTTTCCACATATGGGTGGGCATTGTGTCATCTTTACTTCTTCTTTTTCCCAATCTATTTCTGGGTTGTGAGCTACTAGCCATGGTATTCCCAGTATCACTTCTGTCTTTTCTAGGTTATACACATCCATCCTTGCTCTTTTTACATATCCTTTGAAGAATATATTGCACTTGACCTGGTATGTTATCGCTCCTCTTATGTTTACTGTTTCATTTACATTTCTAACCAAAAGAGGATTTTTTTTAATTTCTCCATTCTAAATCCTTTTTCTTTGGCAAAGACTGTATTTATGAATAGGCCTGTTACCCTGCTGTCCAAAAATGCTTTTACTATTATACCTTCGTGACTTTCTAGCTTTTCTAATCCTACTTTCATCTAGACTTCTCTCAGCAGCTGTAGTATGCACTACATGTTCCTTACTCTCTCAGTTATATTGGTAAAATTTAATTTATTGCCCAACTTTTCTGGGTGCAATACATTGTACCAATTATTGGAGACCAGCTGAAAGTTTACTATTCTCTATTGTTTTTTGCCAACTCCTGTAATGTTTCTACTATCCTTTCTTTGTGTTTTTCCCAGCAGTTTTTGGTCATATGGCCCTACCTCCCACATACATAGTACGTTCTATTCTCTCCTCTACCCCTATTTACATCTATTGCGTTTGAATCTCTTCTTGGACCTAGTTGGTTTCCTCCCCTATTAGATATATTTTCTCCTCCTTTTCTGTATCCTCCTCCTGTACTTGGTCCTCCCACTCTCTATGTTATCTGTTCTTCTCTTCTTCCATATGATCCTCCCCCATATTCTTCTCTTGGCTATGCATTTCCCTCTGGGCATACTATATTTCTTCCTAATATTCTCTTCTCTGCTCTACTCTGCCTCTGATTCCTATCTAACTTCACTGCTCTTTCCTGCCACTCTTCAATAGTGGTCAGTGGTTCTTTTGCTTTGGCCAACTTTCTTCTAATAGCCTTATTTAATTCTCTCTTAAATTCTTCAATGAGAGGTCTTCTCTTATAGCCACTCCCTCCTAGCAACTTTCTTGAACTCCTGCACATACTTGTTGCAGGTCCTCCCCTCTTGCTCTATTGTCCTTAACTGCTCTATTTTCCTTTCTTCCTCTAATGTCTCCCTAAAGTTGTTTCTAATTTTTGTGAACAGCTGCTCTGCTGTTTCCACTCTTAACTCTCCCTTGGTCAGTTCATCCAGCAAATTGTCCTTCCATGCTTCTGCTACTTCTTCCTGTACATAAGACAACACCCATGCTACCTGGGTTATTGCTGCTTCATCCATCATCTTCATCCTTAGATATAAGCGAACTGCATTGATGAATGCACTTACTTCCTCCATCTTCTCTCTGAATACTTGAGGTTTTGCTCTGCTCCTCTGTTGTTGGAGAAGCATGGTATTAACCTGCTGTTGCAGGGTGGCAATCATAGCAAGAAGTTGCTCCTCTCTAGTAGGTAGTAGTTGCTGGCGAGAGATGGGTACTATAGAAGGTTTCCTTTGTTGTTGTTGTTGCTGCTGCTGCTGAGACATTTTGTATGGTAATGGTAGTGGTGATGGTGAAAGGAATGACTTGTATTCCAATGAGGATTCTTGATCCAGGATGACTACCTAAGACTATATCCAACAGGGCACAAATCTTCACTTGTCTGGAGTTCTATTGTCTTACTGACTACTGCTCTAATCAAATGGTAAATGATTGCCTCTTAGAAGAAGACCCCTAAGCTAAGCAGCTTTCTAAAAAATGACTGCCAATCTCCTGCATATACTACTTACAATGGAGCGCTGAAGAGGCTGTTAACGCTAGGAGTTTTTCTGTTTTCTTTTTAAATAGAAGTTCCCCAACTATTGTTTAAGTAGTGGTGAAGATAAAAGTTTAAATAAAATTAAGATGTGTGATCTCCTAAGGAAAGCACCCTAGTTAATACCATGTATCAGTATAGTGTCCCTCATGCAAATTTGTGGGAAAATGAATTTGGAAGATGAAGGTGAAAAGAAGTTGTAAAAGTAAAGTTCTGCCAATGTACCATAGTAGTGGTAATATTCAAAACTTGGTTCTCAATTCTAGACTACTGTCTTAGTCCTATGCCTGAGTCCTACCTGCCTGGTATCGCCCTAACACCCTGTTTCAAAGTTGTTCTCATAGTAGCACTCTCTGGCTGTGTGATCAGACTATCCTCACAGTAGTACTCTTGACTATGTGATCAGATATGAGACTTTGAATCCTCCCTGTATGACTTGACTTCCTAGCAATGCTAAACTCTGTCTTAGAGCTTCTATGACGTTACCTCTATGGCTAAGTTACTTGTCCTGTAGTCTCTTTGGTTTGACTTTGAGTTGAAGCAACTGAATCACTGATCTGATCACTCTCAAAATAGATTTCCACTTTGAAAACCCAAATAGAGGAAAGAGGTGATTAAGATTACTTGCTCTTTGCCTACTAAGTAGGGGTTTTTATAGGTTTAGAGAATTACAAAAGAAATATACACAAAAATAGAGAAAATAATAAACCCAGTCATAATCT
>Ga0153996_1001192_pt1 | contig 10687 bp, 11 predicted proteins | sample TSNC080MetaG_FD_104728 | JGI IMG/M metagenome (GOLD analysis project Ga0153996, IMG submission 104728) | Attine ant fungus gardens microbial communities from North Carolina, USA - TSNC080 MetaG | ecosystem: Host-associated > Fungi > Mycelium > Unclassified | place: USA: North Carolina, Lumber... | reverse complement strand
GGATTGTGATGGTCTGTGCACTAGGACAGATCATCACATGCTACTACCTATTGTTCTACATATAGTAGTGCCTTTGTGCTAGAAATAGTGATAACTTAACCATATGGAGGCTATCCTTTGTTCTAAGAAAAGGACAGATAACTATCTATGGGTAATTAATGAAGTTCATGTACAAACATTGAGGCCTTCATATCTCCATGAATATTAATTGCCTTGAGGTCATTCTAGGCTCATTCTGAGCATTATGAAAAAGGCTTCTGCTGAGCCTAGAACTAAAGCATTAATCATGGTGGTTTCCGAGATATCAGCAATTTAATAAATGGTAACATGGTGGTTACCAGTTGATCTGCTTAATATCTTGGCCAATATTGATTGCCTTGAGACATGACTGGCATCGATCAAAAGGTCTTTTTGAGGGCTTTCTGTAGCCTTTAAGACTGTGAGAATTGTCAAAGAATTGATGGAGATATGGCCAAATGAAGTTTGTGACATTACAGAGGAAATTGTCATGACTTGGCAAAACGGCTGTGGGGGTAGCCTTTGGGCTACCTGCAGAATGCTGATATTTCTTCCTTTTCTCATTTCTTTTCCCTAGTTTGATTATATCCCTCTGTTCCTCTCATTTATTACTATTTTTGCTTTTTTTTATCATTTAATTATTTAATTAATTAGCAAAAATACTCTTACTTATTACATAAGCTAGAGTAGACAAAATGTGACACAACACAAAAAAAATATATCCTTTTTACCTTCAACCACAAAACCCTAAGGCTACTTTCCCCTCTGAACTCATTATCCTTCCCACACAGCTAAGTCAATATTTATTTTCTTTTTCTATTTTCTTTTCTTTTATTTCTCTTATTAATGGACATGTGAGATAAAAGTGACTCATAAGGAAGTGCAGAACTTTAGTACAGGGTTAGAGTTAGCCACTTGTATAAGTAGTGTAGAAAATCCAACGAGAACTCTATTGAGTTCTCTTTGTCAAACGTTGAACAAAGAGACAGTTGGCTTAATTCTGGTCATTGGAGTTTGGTTACTGACACTAGAACTCGATTCCACTACTAGAGCACTGTCCGCCTTAGACCCTGCTCATCTTTACTCTCATCTATATTGACCCTCAGCTGCTAATTGTTACGATCAGTAGCTACCTCCATACATAGCTGGGCCCTTGGCTTAAGGGGATTTGTCAATCAGTTAGGAATTGATGGTAGAAGAGTAGTACCATACTCAGGTATTATTTCTAAGACCTGACCTTACAAACAAGTGGTGTCTACATAGTTACTTGTACATTCTTTCTCAGTATAAACCTTGTGCTGCAACTCTATTGTGAGTTGGTACATGCAAAGGAGTGACAGTTATCACTAGTGAGCTGTCTAGATTAGGGATCCCATCCGTTGGGTGATAGCCAAAGTACTATTAAGGCAGTAGTAAGTAAGGCAGTAGGTGTCTGGTTGGATGAAGATCTTGTGCCCCAACAGACGTAGAACTAAGTAAGATCACCATTAACTCTGTACCCCATCCAGAAGACATAGCACAATGTCTCTAGATCAATACAACTCATTGATGAGCAGTTTGCTCAAAGAAAGATGCTCCCTCACCAAACTGAAAAAAATTAGAAGGGAGAAGAGGGAAGTTGTGTTGGTAGTGCAAAGGGTTTGGGTACCTGGCCTGAAACTACAGGAACAAAAAAGAGAGAAGAGGAGAGGACAGTTATTCCCCAAAATAAGTTTGAGGTGTTGAAAAGTAGGGTAATGCAATGTAGAGTAGAAGGAAGGACAATAAGGAGAATAGGAGTGGTAGAAGTTGAGTGCTTTAAGTATGGGGAAAAAGGGCACAAATGTAGAGAATGTTCTTTGTAGGTAAAGAAGGAGAAGGTGACGCATGTGGCAAGGCCACAAAAGACATAGCAAGCAAAGGAGCCAGTGTGCCCTGAAAAGGAAAAGGTACAGGAGAAGGAAAGGAGGCCGAGGAGGGTGGAGAAGCAGAAAGTAGCATGTGTGGCCAAGCCACAAGAAGCGCAGCTAGGAGAATAAAGGAAGAGCTCAGTGGCAGAGTTAAGGAGGAAAGCAGAAGAGTATTATGGTAAAGGAGTACCAAAAGAGGCGTTTCTATTCGAGTTGGGGTGGAGTACTAAGAAGATGATGGTAACATATGTATAGTACGAACAGTGTGGAAAGAAGGGGTGTTATGTGGACAAGAATAGGGGACAGGAGATGATCAAGGACAGACAAAGATGGTGTGAATATTAAGGAAAGGGAGAGGAGAAGACGGCACAGCCCAGAGAGGCAAAGGCACAGCAGAGTAGCATACAACTAGGAGAGTTGGAAAGCATAGCCAAAGAAGGAAGTAGTCAAAGAGAGGTCAGGAGAACCTTTGGAATGCTAAGAGAGGTGTGGCTAAACATAAGAGTAGAGAAGATAGATACACATGAAAGCATAATAATAAAGGCACTCTTGGACAGTGGCACAATGGGGATGTTCATGGATAATAGGACGGCAGCAAGACATGGGTTCAAGTTGCAAAAACTAGAAAGACTGATATCTATTAGAAATGTAGACAAAACAAACAACAGCGGAGGGGCCATTACACACCAAGTAGAGTGCAATATTTATTATAAAAGCCATGTTAAGAGAATGAGAATAGATGTATGCAACTTAGGGAAGACAGAAATCATTTTGGGGATGTCATGGCTGGCAGTGCACAATTCAGAGATAAACTGGGAGACTAGAGAAGTCAAGATGATGAGATGTCTACCCTTGTGTAGTGAAAGGAGTCCAAAGAAAGAGAAAGTCAAAAGGATAGTAATCCTAGAAGAAGAGAAAATTGTCAGATGGGCAATAGACAATAAAGAAGATTGGGGAAAAGAAGAAGAGATAGAGGAGGACCATAGGAAAATCAAGGAAATGGTCCCAAAGAAATTTTTAAAGTGGAAGAAAGTGTTTGGAAAGGTAGAGTTGGAGAGAATGCCGACAAGGAAAACTTGGGATCACACTATGGATCTCAAGGAGATGTTTAAACTGCAAAAGGGAAGAATTGTCAGAATAGCTAACTCCTAAGCTGGAATAAAGCCAACTGCTCCTTTATCAGCATTTGACAAGGAGAACTTAATAGAGTCCTTGTTAGATTTGCTATACTATATATACAATTACTATTGTGGCTATGCACCTTGTCTCCCATAGCCCTCATGTCTATCAGGTGATTCCTTTGTCATATCCTGTGACTGTGACTTGTGACTTCATTGTGACATGACCATTCTGTGACTCTGTGACTAGTCATGTGATAATTCCCACACTCCATCTTAGTAATAAAAGAAAAGAAAAGAAAAAAGAAAAGAAATATAAATAATGACTTAGCCGTTTTGTTATGACAATATCAGACCCTCAAAATCACCTCAAACATTACTAGTGTTTTTCATAGGCAAAAAGGATGGTAATAAGAGGATGGTGATGGACTACTATAACCTGAATGACTAGACGATAAAGAACAACTACCCACTTCTGCTAATCACTGAGTTGATCAACAACATAGGAAGTAAGAAAGTGTTCACCAAAATGGATCTGAGATGGGGGTTCAATAACATAAGAATAAAGGAAGGAGATGAGTGGAAGGGAGCATTTACAATGCATATAGGCTCCTTTGAGCCAACTGTAATGTTCTTTGGGATGACAAACTTGCCTACTACATTCCAGGTGATAATGAATGAAATCCTAAGGGATCTAATAAACGAAGGAAAGGTCGTAGCATTTGTAGATGGTGTGTTGGTGGGGATAGAAACAGAAGAGGAACATGATGAAATTGTGAAAGAAATATTGAGAAGATTAAAAGAGAACAACTTATGCATCAAGCTGGAAAAATGTGTGTAAAAGGCAAGAAAGATAGGGTTCCTAGGGGTCATCATAGGACCTGATGGGATAGAAATGGAAGTGGAAAAAGTAGATAGAGTGCTTAGTTGGCTACAACTGAAAAATGTCAAAGATGTTAGAAAATTCTTAGGTCTCGCAAACTATTACAGGAGGTTCATTAAGGATTTCACTTGAGTGGCTAGGCCAATGAACATGCTCACACAAAAAGATGAGAAGTGGCAGTGAAAGGAAGCACAGCAGAAAGCATTCAATGAGCTGAAAAGGATCTTCACTAACAAACCAGTATTAGCAGCTCTAGATTTAGACAAGGAGTTTAGGGTAGAAGCTGATGCTTCAAATTATGCTACTAGAGGAGTACTCTCAATGAAGTACTCAGATGAAAAATAGAGACCAGTCACTTTTATTTCTAAATTCCTAAGTGATACAAAAAGAAATTACAAGATATATGACAAAGAAATATTAACAGTCGTTAGATGCTTAGAAGTATGGAGACATTTCCTGGAAGGAGCAGCAATTAAATTTGAGATTTGAACAGATTACAAAAATCTCAAATACTTCATGAAAGCGCAGAAGTTAAACCGAAGGCAAGCATGATGGGCCTTGTACCTATCCAGATTCAACTTTATGCTAAAGCATGTTCCTGAAAGTAAGATGGAAAAGACAGACAGTCTGAGCAGGAGACCAGACTAGGAGGTTGGAGTAGAAAAGGACAATGAGGATGAGACATTGGTAAAACCAGAGTGGCTAGATGTTAAGACTCTAGACCTCACAGTTGAATATGCATTTCAACTTGAAGCCTATATCTAACACTTGATATCTTTACGCTTCTTGTTAGAGGATCCAGTTAAGGTTTTCAGTGAAGTTATATCGGAGGAGAGATGTTAACGAGACTTTGAGTAGCACCCTTGAGATTGTCCTAAGACAAGTAAGGGTACCGATTCCTCAGAGTAAGATTTTACAGAGGGAATACAGAAAGAGAGAACTTGCCGTTCTCTTCTCTTTCTGGTCTGTATTTATCCTAACTAGGTATTGTGACTACGTTACAATGTGGTAACACTACTTGTAACTAAGAGTGACTAGTTAAGTGACAGTCCAGTGACAGAAGTACTAAGGGTGACAAGTCGAGTCAGTGTCCTAATAATGGGTTAGTCCAATGTTGTCCCATTTGGCACAGGTCCAAAAATAGAAAGAAAGATAGTCCAAGATTTCTCCGAAGAGTCCTGTCCGTTCTGTGAGTCCATTGTCTCTTAGAGTCCTCAGACATTATCCGATGCATTACTGCATGATAATGTCCTCATCTAGCATCGCCAACATTTCGTCTACTAACCACTCATTATCAGACCATGGCTGATAATAGTTATAGTCCCACTCGACGTTCATAATACTAGAGGCAAGAAAAACAGAGGTAGTAGAAATAATAGTAGATAAGGTAGATCTACTAGAAGAAGTAAGGAAGGTAAAGGTGAAAAACGATGAGGTGATGAAAGCTGTGGAAAAAATGAAACGAGCAAGGGTAAAGATGTTAAGAGATGAGGAGTAGAGAGAGGTTAATGGCATAATGTACAAAGAAGAAAAAGTGTATGTGCTGAAAGATAATAAACTTAGGGCAGAAATTATCAGGCTGCATCACAATATGCCAGTAGGAGGTTATGGGGGGCAGTGGAAGACAGTTGAATTGGTCACTCGTAATTTTTGGTGGCCAGGAGTAACCAAGGAAGTGAAGTGGTATATGAAAGATTGTGATGTCTGCCAGTGGAATAAAAATCACACAGAACAACCAGCTGGCAAATTAATGCCTAACTCAATCCCAGAGAAACCTTGGACGCATGTATATATCAGTGGATTTTATCACTAAACTGCCTTTAGCTCAAGGATATGATTCGATCTTAGTAGTAGTTGATAGGTTGACAAAAATGGTATACTTTATACCTACTACAGAGAAAACATTGGCAGAAGGACTAGCATAGTTATTTAGAGATAATATATAGAAACTACATGGTCTACCTAAAAGTATCATATTAGACAGAGGACCACAATTTGCAGCAAGATTAATAAAAGAATTGAACAAAATGTTGGGGATCCAGAGTAAATTGTTGACAGTATTCCACCCTCAGACAGATGGACAGACAGAAAGGGTAAACCAGAAACTAGAGCAATACTTGAGAATGTTTATCGATCATAGGCAAGAGCAATGACCAGAATGGTTAGGAACGGCAGAGTTTGCATATAACAATAAAGCATACTCAAGTACTCAGACGTCGCCTTTTAAGGCCAATTACAAGCAAGATTCTAGGATAGGATTCGAAGGGAGAAAGAAAGAAAAATATGTGGGGGCAGAAAAATTTGTGAAAAAAATGAAAGAAATACAGAAAGAAGCAAAAGCAGCACTAAGGAAGACACAAGAAGATATGAAGAAGTATGCAGATAGAAAAAGAGCAGAAGTTGAGGAGTATAAAGTAGGGGATTTAGTAATGCTTAGCACTAAAGACCTGAAATATCAAATGGTTGGAAAGAGAACAGAGAAGTTGACAGAGAGGTTTATAGGCCCTTACAAGATTAAGAAGATTGTATCAACAAACACAGTTGAATTAAAATTACCTAGTACAGTAAAAATACACCTGGTAATCAATGTTAGTAGAATACGAAGATATGTGGGGCAAGTAGAGAGACAGAAAAAGGAGCAACCAGCTCTAGTAATAATCAAAGAAGAGGAAAAATGGAAAGTAGAGAGGATCTTGAACAAGTGACAAGTAAGAGAGAAGGATAAATACTTGGTATGCTGGAAGGGATTCATGGTAGAGTCAGATACGTGGAAAGGAAGAGAGAATTTGGAGAATGCAAAAGAGGCAATCAAAGAATTCAAAAGGGAATATCAATGAGATATGGAAGATGTGGCAAGACAAGAATGTGAGGAAGGAACATTCAGAAGAGGAGAGTTGATTTATGGCAAAGAAATTATTTGGATAGTTGGACAAAAGATATGATCAAGAATACTGGGGTAGGCTAGAAAGGAATTGGAAATAGTGGAAAGGGAAACAAGTAGGAGAGAGAAGAATGGAAATGATTACAAAAGAAGAAGAAGCTGAGAAAGAAAAATCTGGAGTTAGAGGGTGGACAGAAGAAGATGACAATGATATAGGCAACATGGTTGACCTATATTATGAGTTGTAGGAAAATTCCTCAGGACAAGGAAACTTAAGAGGGGAGTAGTGTCATGACTTGGCAAAACGGCTAAGTCAATATTTATTTTCTTTTTCTATTTTCTTTTCTTTTATTTCTCTTATCAATGGACATGTGAGATAAAAGTGACTTATAAGGAAGCGCAGGACTTTAGTACAGGGTTAGGGTTAGCCACTTGTATAAGTAATGTAGAAAATCCAACAAGAACTCTATCAAGCTCTCTTTGTCAAATGCTGAACAAAGAGACAGTTGGCTTAATTCCAGTCATTGGAGTTTGGTTACTGATAGGGATACAAAAAGAAAGAACCTGCTGTTCCTTCTCTTTCTAGTCTGTATTTATCCTAACTAGGTATTGTGACTACATTACAATGTGGTAACACTAGTTGTAACTATGGGTGACTAGTTAAGTGACAAATCAGTGACAGAAGCAATGAGGGTGACTATCAAGCCCTAATTTAGCAGAAGAGAGCATCGTTGGTTAAATGAGTTTTTTCCCTGTACAACCTGGACTCAAATGATAGGTAAGCAGAGGAATTGGAATTTCTAGGATTTTTGCTTAGAGACAACAAAACTAAAGACTATAGTAAGGCTAGAAGTAATAATACCTAAGAAACTATACAGTTATCTCTGATAGCAACAGACTGGTGTGACCTCTAGTTATCATAGGGTTGTGACAGTGCCTCCCTCTTATGGCCATGTCCTTATAGTCTTAAGGAGGTTAGATGGTGTGGTTCTGGTTTCTGTGGATACTATTCATGGAATTCCTGTACCAACTCTGATACATGGTTTAACTCATCTGTCCCTTTGTAACCTGCCCATTGAATATAGTAGAGAAGAGGAGATTTACACCAGCAATCGAGTTTGGAGTCTAATACTTGAGCTATTTCGTATTTGATATCTCCTTTAACTTCAATTGATGGAGGGGGTGGGTTGTGATGATCCTCAATGCTGCTAGGTGATGCTGGTTCTAGTTGAGAGATGTGGAAGACTAGGTAGATTAACCTAAGATAGGTTGGCAATTTGACTTGATAGGAGTAGAAGCTAGGTTTTCCTATGATTTCGAACAGACCTAAGAACTTTTTGGATAGTTTTTTGGATGGGTGGGTGGTCTGGATAAACTTAGCTAGTATGAATACAAAGTCTCCTATTTGAATTTCTAGTGCTGGGGATCGTTTTGAGTCTGCTAGACCTTGGTAATGGTTCTGAGCTACCATGATATTCCTTTTTAGTTCCTTATGGACTATCTTAAGTTTTACTAAGTAAGGCCTTGAAGTCTTGGGTAGGTTTTCTAAGTCCATCTGGATCTGCAGTTAGGAATGATAACCCTTGTTTGCAAAGAAGAGTGACTCTTTTGTGGTTGCTAAGGACGCGTTGTTGTAGGCAAACTTTGTCAAGGAGAGTAGCTGGGTCCAGTCCAACTGCTGGTAGTTACAGTAAGTTCTCAGATATTGCTCAAAAGTTTGGTTTGTCCTCTCAGTCTGTCCATCTGCCTCAGGGTGGTAGCCTGAGGTGTGGTGTAACTTCATTTGCAGTGCTGTCACCAGTGATTTAAAAAATCTAGAGACAAACTCTAATCTCTTGTCTAAAGTGATGTGTGGGGGAACCCCATGTTTGGAGAATATGTGTTGGATGAACAAGTGAGCTAGTCCAGGGGTATCAATTGACCTATGAGCTGGGATGAACACAGCTTGTTTAGTCAACTGGTCGATGATCACAAGGATTTCTGTAAAGCCGTCTGATGGGGGCAGTTGTTTGATGAAGTCCATTGAAATCAAATCCTATGGTTGCAAGGGGATAGGGAGCTTTTTTAGGTAACTATATGAACAGTGCTGTCTGGACTTGTTCCTTGTACAAATGCTGCAAGAGTTCACATAGTCAACCATGAATTCCTAGAGTTTTGGCCAGTAGTATTTCCTGCAAACAAGGGAAAGCATCTTCGACTGGCCAAAGTAGTCTGTGTTATCACTAAGTCTTGACGACTCAAGGACTACTCGAGATGAGTATTTAGGAAGAACTCGATGGAGTTCTCCGTTGGATTTGGCTACCTACTTATACTACTTTACAAGTGGCTGTGTCTCTATTATTACACAATCTCATGACCTTCCAGAATCTTCTATGATCACATGACCTTGTCATGTGATATGATTACCTAATTTCCCATACTATTCATACCTTAATCTCATTATACGACTTGATGTTAGAGATCAGATGTTTGAATACGTGGGAGACTCTTTCCTCTTTGGGGCTCTCATAACAGTCTGCCAGCATGTGATCATATTTTGTGCATAGTATTTGTAAGCATAGTTCTTGTCCTTCTGGCACAAAAATGCACCCTTTCCAACAAAGAAGACCATTCGTGTTTACAGACCAATGGCCATTTCCTGAGGGGGTTGGGTTTTCTAGTTGCTTCCTGAGTTCTGGGTTGGCAAGGGTGGCCTCTCTAATGCTCTGGTGTAATACTTTGTGATCAAGGGTCTGGGCTATCTGGGATGGGATGATACTCAGGTATGTTGCTCTTGCAAACAGGAAAAGTTGTTTTGCTGAGAATAGGGAGCAGTAATTCTAGGGGTTTGCTTCCAGGAAGTCATTGTTGCTATTCTTTGGGTAAAGGTCCCACTGATGGGTTAGCACATCTGGCTTGGTCCCCAAGCATCCTGGTCAGAATTTAATAATCATGTTGAAATGTGAGAGGAACTCCGACTACCTAGCCTGACATCTAGAGAGAGACTTTGACTCTTGGAAGTAGGTTAGGTTTTTGTGGTCTATTAGGACCTCTACCAGAATACTTGTTCCTTCAAGGTAGTGTCTCTACTTGCGAAAGGCTTTATATATAGCTAATAGCTCCTTGTCATGCATGTCATAGTTCATTTCAGCGGCACTAAATGTTTGGGAGTAGAAGGTGATCAGATGGATTTTGTTGCCTACTTTTGTAGACAGGATTGCAGCCAAGGCATAGTCAGAGGCATCTGACTCTATAAAAATTGGTGCATTTAGATCCCAGTGAGTCAGTATTGGTGCTGACATAAATGCTAACTTGAGAATGTCAAAGGCCTGTTGGCAATCCTCACTCCATAGCCAAGGGATATCCTTCCTAGTAAGTCTTATCAAAGATACAACAATTTTGGAGTAATTGTTTATAAATCTTCTGTAGAAATTTGCGAACCCCAAAAAGGATTGTACATCCTTCAATTGATGTAGAGGGGGCTATTCCCGAATGACGCATTGTCACACCATACAAATCTTTAGGCAAAGTAGGTGACAATTTACACCTTAATACAGAATAACTGGCTCGAGAGGAGAGCTCAGCCCCTCCCAGAGATGTTCTTTTAGATGCCTAGTTGTGGACTCAAGCTAGATGCTTGAGTAGCAAGATAGTGGCTATGACCACTGCTATATATATCTCATAGATGCTTGCCCAGGTGCCCTGTATTGGATTTCCCACAGATTTTCCTTCTAGAAGTGCTCTTGAGGATGGAGGCAAACTTAGACAGGTTAATGTAACCCAAGCGATGATAGGGATCAAAAGGTTTGATCATAGAACAAAGGTGAAAGCAAGGTCAGAGAGGCGAAATCTCCAAACTGCTTCACAATTGTGCACTAAACAAGTAGGCACTGGGGAGATAAATCAAATAATAGAGAGC
>Ga0153996_1001190_pt1 | contig 10692 bp, 10 predicted proteins | sample TSNC080MetaG_FD_104728 | JGI IMG/M metagenome (GOLD analysis project Ga0153996, IMG submission 104728) | Attine ant fungus gardens microbial communities from North Carolina, USA - TSNC080 MetaG | ecosystem: Host-associated > Fungi > Mycelium > Unclassified | place: USA: North Carolina, Lumber... | reverse complement strand
GATCATCACCTGACTACTACCTATTGTTCTACATATGGTAGTGTCTTTGTACTGGAAATAGTGATAACCTAACCATATGGAGGCTGTCCTTTGTTCTAAGAAAAGGACAGATGACTATCTATGAGTAATTAATGAAGTTCATGTGCAAACATTGAGGTCTTCATATCTCCACTAATATTAATTGCCTTGAGGTTGTTCTAGGCTCATTCTGAGTGTTATGAAGAAGGCTTCTGCTGAGCCTAGAACCAAAGCATCAATCACGGCGGTTTCTGAGATATTAGTGATTTAATAAACGGTAACATGGTGGTTACTAGTTGATCTGCTTAATATCTCGGCCATTATTGATTGCCTCGAGACGTGACTGGCATCGATCGAAAGGTCTTCTTAAGGGCTTTAAGCTGGTTTTGAGACTGTGGGAATCGTTGAAGAATTGGCAGAGATATGACTGAATGAAGTTTGTGACAGAAGTAGTATGGGAAAGTATCATATGATAATGTCATATGTCACAATCACATGTCAGATCAAATTGCATGGGTGTTATATGATAGTGTTATATGATGAGTGTGGGAAAGTAGTGCACAGACCAGGTAGTAGTTGTATAAGTAGTATAGAAAATCAAATAAGAACTCCATCAAGTTCTTCTTGTCAACTCAAACTTAGAGAGTGATTAAGTCATCTCAGGCTAAGTTGCTACAGGTGGGTTCTTTTAATTACCTCTTCAACTTGGTTGTGGGTAATGGAGGAAGATACATCATCAGCTAGGTAAGAGATTTCTAATATCTTCAGATAGAATTTAGATTAGGAGAGTCTAGGGAATAAGATATTGTTTGAATTTATGGTGTTCATATCAGATGAAGAGACTATTTGGTTAGTAGTAATGATAATACATCTACTGTGTCACAAACTTCATTTGGTTATATCTCCATCAATTCTTTGATGATTCTCACGGTCTCAAAGGCTATGGAAAGCCCTCAAAAAGACCTTTTGATTGATGCCAGTCACATCTCATGGCAATCAATATTGGCCAAGATATTAAGTAGATCAACTGGTAACTACTATGTTACCGTTTATTAAATTGCTGATATCTCGGAAACTGCCATGATTGATGCTTCGGTTCTAGGCTCAGCAGAAGCCTTCTTCATAATGCTCAGAATAAGTCTAAAATAACCTCAAGGAAATTAATATTAGTGGAGATATAAAGGCCTCAATGTTTGTACATAGACTTCATTAATTATCCATAGATAGTCATCTGTCCTTTTCTTAGAACAAGGGACAGCCTCCATATGGTTAAGTTATTGCATTTTAGAGTACAAAGGCACTACCATATGTAGAACAATAGGTAGTAACATGTGATGATCTGTCCTAGTGCACAGACCATCAAAATTATGTATATAAGGACTCCTTGTCTGAGAATTAGACCTCAGACTTAACAACATCTCTTGTTATTGTCTAAACTTTGCTTATAAGCACTTTTTGAATAACTCTTCAACCCTATCACAAATAGTAAGTGGCCTTTTGTAATATGCTGTCTGAGAAAATGTAATTAGCTATGACAATAGATTTGATGAATTTAAGAAGTCTGTTAATGTTAAGCATCAGCATACATAACAATGGTGTTAATGTTATCTTGGCTCATGATCTGCTTCCTAGAGGGGCCTTAAGTAGTCATAATTTTGGGTATGTCTTTTTTTTTTTTTTGATCATCAATTTATTACACGGAGCGCGGTAGTAGACTGTGGTAAGTATATAGTACCTACTTAAATACGTAGAGAAAGAAACAGGAGAAGAAAAGAGAAGGAAGTAAAAAGGAAAAATGCTGTGCCTTTACTCAGGGGAGTCGCACTGCGATAAGATCTCAACCATTGTCAAAACTGAATGCGCTAGGATTGTCTGCTAAGAAGTGAATGAAGCTGTTTATGATAATGTTGTGTGGACATATGGATGGATCATGTATATCATATTCCATGACGATATGTTCTCTTGTCTGAACTTCAGCTTTACCACATGGGCAGCTGATGGGGAGGTGAGGAAGGAATCTTTGTCTATACTCTCCAATAGGAGCATGGCCAGTAGTCATGTGAGTGAAACGGGTACAAAGCAAGTTGGTGAAGCCTATAGAAGGAAACCATGAACTACCCTTGGCATATGTTGGTATGATCACTTTTTGGTTTTCATCTTCAAAGTCAAGAAAGCACTGTTCTCTTTTAGGATTGGACATAAAGGAGTTTTGCCACTCAGAGAGGATATTGTTGCATTCTTTTTTCTTGTTGAAAAGGTGTGACTCTTTGCTGGGAAAGATGGGAGCACAGTTATCAGCTTTGACCTGATTGTCTACGAGTTTGTGTTTAGGCCACTTGGCTTTACTGGGGCAGAACCAAAATTGAATTTTGTTTCTGCTATCTTTTTTGAAGAAGGAATCTATTGCCAAAGTGAGCATGATGAACATGTTTTGAAGAGGGTCAGTTTTCAATTCGAAGACTTTCTTTGCTGTAGCAATAGAGTTGGTAATGACAATGATGTTGTGGATGTTTTCCTCTTCTATGGCAGGTATTAGACCTAGGCATATAGCCATGAGTTCAGCTTCAATTGAAGTAACATTTATTGAGTTGGCTTGTAGGCATCGAATGATGGAGTTGTCAGTCCAGATGTGTGCAACTGCAGTGGCTACTTGCGATTTCTTAATGCCTCCGTCTGCTATAATGGCAATGTTGTGGGGTGATATTTGGGATAATCTGAAGACCTGATTGAGGTTTTGTAGGTGGTGGAAGAGATCTTCATCAGATGAAGAGAGAGGAGAATAAAAACTAAATCTACTAGGGAAGTGATCAACTACTCTTGAACCCAGAGAAAAAAGAGGAAAAAGTGGATTGAAACATTCTCTAATACTATTGAGGCATTTGTTAACATCCTTGATAGGGCTTTTGAGGTTAGACCACTGCTTGATAGTGAGTTTGGAGGTCACAGTTTTATGTAGAGGGTGATTTTTTGCATGCTGTGGGTCAAGGAGCGAGTTAATAGCATGTGTGGATGGGATAGAGCTGTATCTGAGGTGGTGTCTGCTGTTGAGTTTACGTATGTGAAGAGTGATTGGTATGAGGCCTGCAATAGCTTCAATGCCATTGGAGAGAGATATTCAAAAAGTGCCAGTGATCCAAAGGGCTGCCTTGCATTGCATTTTTTTAAGTTTGTTGATATTTTTGACGATTGGGGTACCTTTGAAGAACCAGAGGTTAAATCCATACAATGCAATGGATAAGATGCAAGTCCTGTATAGGAGTCATTTTTGCATGGGGAGTACGCTGCGAGAGGAGTTGCCTAGCATTTTCATGGCACTAAGAGTAGAGAGGCATTTAGTGGCATAAAAGTGAGTGTGGTAATGAAAGTTAAGTTTTCGGTCAAAGAAGAACCCTAGATATCTCCAGATAGGTTTAGGGTTGATGATGGGACCCTCTACAGATGTTAGGTTGATGGAGGGGTTAGGGGGGTGCTATGCTCTTGTAAAGTGAAAGATTTCAGTTTTGTTGTGTTCTATGACGAGACCGGCATCAATAAGGATTTTTGATATGATGTTGTAACTACATAGTAAAAAGGAATTAGAAAGGGAATAACTCTTCTCCTGAGAAATCAAGAGACCATCATCAACAAATAAGAGAATGTCTGTAGGAATTTCTTTATTGAGGTTTTTAATTCTTTTTTTGAATGTTTTTATAATTGGAGCTAGATATAGGGCTGATAGGATAGGGGATAGGGTAGAGCCTTGACCAATACCAACATTTACATTAAAGGGAGGGGAGGTGAAAGAGTTCCATGAATATGAGGTAGAACGGTTTGAGTGATAGTTGTTGAAAAATCAAACAATGTTAGTATTAAGACCAGCTTTTTTTAGACATAGTGAGAGGAATTGGTGGTTAAGGGAAGGGAAGAATTGAGCGATATCAAAGGCAAAAACACTTGTATGGCATTGTCTGAGCCAACCCGCCCTGATAAAATGAGTGAGGTATATTCCTGCATCTGTTGTAGATCGTTGGCGAATACCCCCAAATTGATGAGGGTTGAGAAAGCTATTAACTGACAGGTGGAATTGAAGCCTATTGCTGATGGTTTTCTCAATGAGTTTGCCCATGGTGTTGAGTAGAACAATGGGTCAGAACAATTTGGGAGAATTATAGTTGTTTTTGTTTGGTTTGGGTATTACCACTGTATTGGATGATTTGAAGTGAGATGGCCAAAATTCTAAGTCAATACAAGCGTTAGCAATTTGTACAATTTTTAGTAAGCATCTGTCATTTGTGATCAGTGCTTTGAGGTGTCTCTAGGAGATATGGTCTGGACCAGGAGTCGATGAGGATGAGTACTTAGCTATAGTGTCTCTGAATTCTTGTTTTGAGAAGGGGGGCCATAGAATTTGGTTGGCTTATGGGGTTTTGTTTAGGAAAGAGGCATTTATGGGTCTGTTTTCAGCTGAGTTATAAGACGAGTGTAGGGCGTGCCACAAGTCTGGTAGGGTGTTGCAAGGTTGACCTTCATATAGGATAGATTCTATAGTCGGCAGATTTTTCTTCTTAACCCAGTTCATAAGGTCCCATGGTCTTTTATTTGAGGAGGCAATCTTGTAGATCTTATTGTCAAAGAATTCTCTTTTTGCTATTTGGGTATTTGACTTGAATTTACGCCAATGTTCAATAAGTCCTGTGTTACGATATCTGTTTAGACTTTCAGTACATGCATGAGTCCACTATTCTTTAGAATGTTTCATTATGTGTTTCTTTTTTGCTTGGGAGTACCATGCTTCATTGAAAATGTTTGCTAGTCGTTGGACAATCGTTTCCAGGTTTTCCTTGGATGTGATGTTTGAGGTATCAAGAGCGAGAGTGTTGTCAGTAATAGCTTTAATAAAGTTCATTTCTTCCTCTCTATCTTTGCATATGGACCAGAAGGAGTTGTCTATGTAAGTCTCATTGATACCAACTTCGATAATGAGGGGGACATAGTCTGAGAATCTGCGCAGTTCAGGGTAAAGTGAGTATTGGCCAAACCCTGAGTTGTTGGGGTTTATGAAAGCTAAATCTATAACAGAATTAGTATCACGTGGATTATCTGCAAATCTTGTTGGACTGGGGTTAATAGGTAGTGAGAGGTCTAGACCTAGGCTTTCAGCTAAAGTGAAAAGATCTTTGGTATAAGCAGAATGATGAGGATAATTGGGATCCCAATCATTATCTCTTATATTGAAATCACCTGTCATGACAACAGTATTGTTTAGGTTGACGATGTTTTGATTGAGGGCGTGTAGGGTGCTTTGGTTGTCATCGGAATAGACGTTTATAATGTAGTTGATGTGTTGGCCTGAATGGAAAGCTAGAGCGTTAACGTCTTGGTGATTTATAATGTTGAGTCTGAGAGTGAATCTCATTTTTAGCAGTTTTTTGTTGATGTATGTTGCAACTCATGCATAGCTTTCTTGAGCTGGGTCCTGTCTGATAAATAAGGTCCAGTCAGGGTGGTTAGGGGTACCATATATTGGATCTCCTGTAGGGTCAGTATGACTCAGGACATGGCGAATGAGGGATTTAGGTGGTTCTTGAATAAGGATGATATCCATGTTGTTTTTGTTGTTTTCTAATATAGTGTTCATTAGAGTTTTGTTTTTTCTAACATTCTGTGAAAATATTTTTAGGGTTTCTTTAATCATAGTTTCTTACCACCTACAGCTAGGCGAATTGAATTGGCTCTGGTTTCCCGGGCTTCCTGTGCTTTTTTTGAATGCTAGTCTCTGTTGAATTGGTTTCTCCAGAAGGGGCATTTGTAGTCGTTGGCCATGTGGTCACCTTTGCAATTGATGCATTTGAAGGAGTGAGGGCATAGTAGGTCCTAGGCAGTTTCAAGTCAGGGGGGGTTTAGTTTGGGGTTGGCTTTACAGCACCATGCTAACTCTCTATGATGTTCAAGTTTATGTGGGCCACTACACTTTTGGCATCAAGATCCATGAGCTCTGCAAAAAAAGGTAGAATGGCCTCATTTCCAGCAATTATGGTACTAGGGGACACCTGGGTTTATGTTAGTTGCCCTGACCGTGGCAATGTGACAACCTAAGTTGAAAGAATAGTTAATTAACAGTTTAGCTTTAGAACTATTTTGGTTATCCCATATATCAATCCATATGATAGCCATGTTTGACTTGGGCAAGGCTTTGATAATATGTGATTTAGTGGCCAGGGAAATGTTTTCGAAAAGATCGATGTGCTTCATAAAGTCTGTGACATTTTCACTGGTAATTTTATTGCCGTTGGCTCGTAAGTAGGGGAGACCCATAATCTTCAAGTATGATTTGGACTGTGGGAGTCTGGGGCTTGGAATCTCATTGCCGTTAATATCTTCGACTGACTTGAAATATTTTTCTATGACAGAAAGGTCACTAGGGTTTGGTACATTATTAGTAATAATGGTTATTCTGCCAGAACAGGGACGGATGAATTCAGAATGCATCGAAGATTTAACATTTTTCAGTAGAATGTTAATTTGGAATATATATGTGCTGGCGTTGCCCATGATGTTTTCCACGAGATTGTTGGATACTAGAATGATGGCCTGTTTTCTAGACAGTCCCTTAGTAGTGAATTGGACTTTCTTGGCTTTGTTGGTGTGTTGTCTGAAAGCTGCATTGTGCATTTTGAGAACTTTCTTGTTTGATAAGGCTGGGAAGGCTTCCTTTATCTTGAGGGTGTTTGTGACATTTGATGCAATTTGAGCATAAAACAAAGAGGATTTTCCTTCAGTGGAGATTTTATGTTGATAGGCCTTTGACTTCTCCAAAATTTCCTTGGAAGGGTGGGATGGGATAGGGGAGGGTACTTTACTTATGTGAACACCATGACGAATATTTACATTTGGTGGAGGTTTGGTAGTTTTGCCAAATTCCTTTGTGAGGTTGTCCTTGATGGATGATTTGTTAGCGGTTATGAGAGTATTCCATCCTGATTTGAAGATAGCGGATATGAAGTCCCATGCTAATTCGCCGAAGGGGTCTAGTTGCCTAATGTTATTAGCATTTCGGTCTTTAACGTTTCATTGTCTTAGGAAGTAGACCATGCGTTGTAGGGAACACATGATGTTGTTAATATCACTGTTAAGAAATTCATTGGTACCAAACAGAGATGTCGCCATGAAATTTCTGTCCCACAGACTAGGGTCTGCTGGAACGTTAGCACTGTATGGGATGACTTTGGGGGAAGAGGGTTCAGTGGAAATGTCAATATTGCTGATGTTTATTGAGTTAGGCGCCTCCTCGAGGAGGACACATGAATTGGATACTGGAAGGGAGAAAGAGAAACGAGTAGTGTTTTTGACTGGAGAAAGGGAGGGATCCGTTATCTCTATGTCCATGTTGCAGTTAGCAGCAACACGTTTAGCATAATCAACTTCCGAAGGGGGGGAAGAATCATCCATTGGGGAGGGAGAGGCACTACGGGGATTTTTGGCGCTGTTGCTAGAAGTCGAACATCCACATTGTATGTTGTAGGCATCATCTTCTGGCCTAGCAGAGGTAATGTTGGGGTTCATGTTTGCAGTGAGACTATTGATAACTAAAATATGAAGGTTTATTTGCTAAACTAAACTCAGGCACTACCAACAGTGTTAGTGGTATGAGTAAAAGAAGTGGAGTGTTGGGTGTGTCTTTTGATTGGAATTATATGTAACATTATGTATTTCAATAATTTTCTTTGCTGACAATTTAGGAAAAGCCTCTTTAATCTTTAGAATATCTTCAGTGTTTCCTTTGGTGGCTTGTGCAAATGATTTGATGTTCCTGTGATGTTTAGATTTGGCTAAGATGCTTGTGCTGGGTCTTGGGGGGATAGGAAAGTAATCCTAGAAATGCTCACTGGGTTGATTTTGCTTGTCCCCCCTGTGGAAGAGGTGTCTTTCCTGTTGAATTACGAGGCAACACATTGTTGAAAAGTCTTTGAGTTATTGTCTGCTGTGAGTTTGTCCCATCCAGAGTAGTAGATTGAGAAGATAAGTTCCCATGCTGCAAAACTAAATTCGGAGATTTGAGGAATGTCCTGACCATTTTTGTCACCTAGGAACCTTTGTTTGATGAAGGTAGCAATCCTTTGAAGAGAGCATGCAATGTTCTTGGCATTGCCTGCTAGGAATTCATCTGTACCAGATAGAGAGATTAAATTGAAATTTCTGTCCCATAGTTGTGGGTCTGCAGGTTGATTTGCCTGGTATGGAATGGCCAAAGGTTCTAGATCCAGGGGAGAAACCAAATAGCTGGTTTTGACATGAGGTAGAGGGTTGGACGAGTTGGCCTCATTGCGAACGTGAGGCAAATTGATCTGAGAGGGAATATCCTGTTCCCTCTCTTCGAGTTGGTCGGCCCACAACTAGTGGTTTTGAGCTTGTATCCTATCCACATAATCCATGGAGGATGCTTTGGATTCACTGGATTCAGTGGATTGAGACCTTTGTTGGTTGTGGTTGATATTTGAGGAACGTCCTCTGTGAGCCAATTTGTCAACTTCCATTGAAGAGGAGGGGTCTTGACTGGTATAGTTGTTGTTCAGAGCATTGTCAGTTGGTTGTGAGAAGGAAAAGTTTGGTATATTCGCTAATTCTCTATTAGGCACTACCATATGAGATAGTGGTATAAGAGAAAGAAGCGTGGATATAGCGATCCATTACGTCTTGACTCAAACTCCTTGTGATTTGGAAGTCGAACTTGTCGACTAGTTTGCTTGTTGTGGAATAGAAATGCTGAATCCAAAAAAAAAAGGCACGTGGCCTGCCGAATTTTCGCTTGCACGCGCCGTCCTTTCCTATATCACCATAACCCGAATGCTTAGACATCCCCAGGTATCTTATTATATCACACAGTCATTCCTGAATAACTGACATATTCTAGCAGATGCTGGGTTTACTGCGTAGTTCTGCGCACCCAGTAGTTGGCCAGTCTTTGGTATTCACACCCCGAATCCTAGCTTGCCAACTGTCTACCTTTCAGCTACTTCCACCCAGACATACGAGATATGTATTGCATCCACTTTCCTTGATGTGCAGATTAGCACCATTGAACTCGCGGAATTTGAACCTTGGTTCAATGTTCTCTCGCAATCCCGCTCCTTCACCATCCCCATTGATCGTGGCTCATATAACTCGTCTTGAAGCTGAGGCCAATGTTCAGCCACAAGATGTAGAAAAGCAGCTTGCCTTGTTTTATGCACTCATGGAAACAAAACTCAAGACTTCGTATGAGTTGGTCATCAACCGATGGGAACAAATGTGTGAATTCGTAGGTTGCAGGAATTCGTGTTGTGAACGACTATGTTGATTTGCCCATTCTGAATTTAGGACCCCTCTTCACCACTACTCCACTCACATGAAGCATTCAAAATATATTTAAGTTGCCTGATGCAGACCAGCCAACAGATCACCACTATAAATGCCGCCGTATTGAGACGAGATAACTTATTGGCTGCTCACCCTCTTGCAAATGGTGAATCTTCCGGGAGCATGGATGATACAATTGCAACATCTGTGGACGCTGCTAGCCGACCCGGCTCTGAAGCAACTGTATCGATGGAATCTGTACTTTCAACTGCACCCTCAGTGTCCAAGCAAGCTGAAATTCCTACTAGTCAGCAGATTGCTCAATCTTTATTGTCTGATCAACCGAGAGCATCTGCATCCAGTCTTTCCGACAATATCTCACCTTTCGCCAAGCTCAAGGGCTTTTCTTTGGCTCCAGAAGGTTCAGCAGGAAGCCCAATTCAAGTTTCTATTGTTGAAAGTCTGTTTCGTTTCCTCTCTTCATCGAGTAATATTCGGTCTGACCCCTGTCACTAGGAAAAGGTGCTTGGGTGCCACGTCTCATTCGGTTCATTGCTTTAGTTATCGCCGGTTCCTTTTGTGAGTTGTAATGATATCGACCTCACCAATGGTGGAGTGACCTGATCGGTTCCTTTCGTTCCAGTCCTCCTTGTTCTTCTATCTGTCTTCTTCGAGAACACTGGTTTCATGAAAGCTGGTCCTCGTCAAAATGAGTTTGAACCTACGGAAGGAAAAATTGTTAAGTTCAGTGATGTTCATGGGGTGGATGAGGCGAAGGAGGTATGTTATATTATTCTTAGGCTCCATCCTAGACAGTTGCATCCGGATCTGTTGATAGGAACTACAAGACATCGTCGCCTTCTTGAAAGACCCTACTACGTTCGCGTCCCTTGGTGGTAAACTCCCGAATGGTGTACTCCTCACTGGGTCTGTCAAATGAGGATTGCCGTTGTGTATGTGTATTGATCGTACTCCTTTTTTTTCTTCAGGCCTCCTGGCACCGGTAAAACCATGCTTGCTAGAGCAGTTGCCGGAGAAGCTGGTGTTCCATTCTTCCATGCTTCAGGGTAAGTTTACTTGCAAGCCCTCCAGAACAGTGATTTAAGGACCTCTAGATCTGAATTTGAGGAAGTGTTTGTGGGCGTAGGTGCAAAGAGAGTTCGTGATCTCTTTGCAGCTGCTCGTAAGAAGGAGCCGGCAATCATCTTCATTGATGAACTGGATGCTGTAGGCGGAAAGAGAAGCAACAGGGATCAGCAGTATATGAAACAAACACTCAATCAACTCCTCGTTGAAATGGATGGATTCCAGCCGAATGAAAGTATCATTGTGATTGCTGCGACTAACTTCCCAGAATCG
>Ga0153996_1001187_pt1 | contig 10704 bp, 9 predicted proteins | sample TSNC080MetaG_FD_104728 | JGI IMG/M metagenome (GOLD analysis project Ga0153996, IMG submission 104728) | Attine ant fungus gardens microbial communities from North Carolina, USA - TSNC080 MetaG | ecosystem: Host-associated > Fungi > Mycelium > Unclassified | place: USA: North Carolina, Lumber... | reverse complement strand
TTCGTAAAGGGCACACTACTGATTGCAGAAGCCATCAGGCAGGAGTTCGAACTGCGTCTTGACCACTAAGATAATGCCTTGTCACAGGCACTAAAGGTATGTTAACAATTCTTTTTTCAATTCCTTTTCCTTATCCTAACACCTTTCTCATCTATATTGTCTGCCAACACCGACTTATTTTCCGGCCCATCTTTGTCAAATTTCCACCGCTATACATTTGGTAATTATTTAATATCGCGAGGACGACAATGGTTGCGAAACCTCGTTCGACCAGTAGAACAAAGTGAAGACACCACCTCATTCTACTACCTACCTTCCGACCCAACTACAACTTTTTATTCTTCTTCTCTCTTCTCCCCCCGAGCTCATGCCTTGAAAGTTGAAGTCGGAGACTACCACTCGCCCAACCAGAGCCATATCCACGTGTTTCGTAGACCTGTGACTGTGCATGTATCTGGTATCCTTCCCAATGCTCACATCATCCTAATCTTATACTCAGGTAATTGGACGACGAGGAAAAACCTCTGGCTCTGGCTCTGGCTCTGGCTCTGATTGGACTGGACTGGACTGGACTGGACTAGACCCAACTCTAATTCGATTCCGATGTAGATGAATCATACACCACGTTAGATGATATGATCTAATCATCCATTACGAATTGTCTCGACGTGTAAGAGTGTCAAGCTTGGAATTGGCAACATGAGGTGGTGGTAGCGACGATGACAAACGATGGACTGAAGAAGGGTAAGAGAAGAGAGAGAGGGGGGAATGTCCATGTTGACCCTGCTTTTTCCTTTTGAGGATGGGAAGGAGCCTGTAAGCCTTACTCCCCAACCCAACCTCGGTTGAAAAACGTCAAACTCGAACCTTGGACTGCTCACAATCTCTTCCCTCACTCAACATCCACGGAGGCCCTGAGTTAGACCAGCAGCCAATAAATCTGCTGAGGACGACGTTGTTGCAGTAAGTGACCCAGGTCCTTCTTTCATATTCGTGCCTTTCATTTTGATAGATGAGAGTCCTATTAACTCTCCCAATGGCATTTCTGGCAGCATAGACAACATATAAAATAGTGCAACGACGGATTCGACTGTTGGATTCTTGTTTCCTTGGATGGACAAACTCTTCAATACCTCTTTGCGTTTTCCGTCGCTTTCTGAGCAGGCTACCAGGTGCCCTCAGCACTCGCTCAAAAGATACGCCTGTTACGAGCTCTCCAAATCCGGTGTTCGAGCGAAGCAAGTATGTATTACCCAGAACGAGACTAAGGTCTTCGTGACCCCGTGACTACTATATTACATACGGCCTCTTCCTCGTGTCTTCCTCAGGACATCTCGTCATACCACATTACAGACATGAGGCAAACATGTGTGATTTGTTACAATGCCAGTGTCGCCACTAATGCCAACATCGAAAAGATCTACAAGGAGAAAGGTGTCAATATCCCTGCCGGTATATCTATTGACAAGTGCTTCCACACTTCCGCTGCTTGAGCTGCCACAGGCATGGCAGATGAATCAGCCACTGCAACTGCCACTAAGGACATCCAGAGGAGAAGGCTTCTGCAAGTGGCTGCCGTTTTCACCAGCAAATCTTTGAGGCCGGGAAACACATCAGCTTCAACTATGAGGCTTTCTACAAAGAAGAGCTTGACAAGAAGCATCAGGACAGATCCTATCGTTATTTCAGCACCATGAACCAACTTGTGGAAAGCTCCCCCGTTGCTCACATTCCAAATCAAGTCCAAGTATGGCACGCCAATGATCATCTTGACATAGACAATAATCCAGTCATGCTTGAAACTATACAGTGTGTTCTATTCAAATGCTAGCTCTTCCATCGAACTCGGTTGTGATTTCGCAGTTGTACTGTGGATAATTATGGTCATGTAGCGGGTGGTACCCAGAATATGCCTTGTAATGGTGTGATGCATCTGGGATTGGAAACAGAAGTCGCAGCTCTTCATCGCAAAGAAGCTGGTTTGGTTTTCTCGTCTTGCTACGTCGCCAATGATGCCGCTCTGTCCTGCCCTCGGTAACATTGTCCAGAAATACACAGGTAGAAAGCATAGGATCTATACGAGATGAAAAGTAAAGCTTCGAGTCAAAGCACCTCACAACGTTACATTCGGTAAAGAAGGGACAGTGATCTTCCTCTCTTGATACCTGGTCAAAGTAGAATTTATTCTGTGACATGATAAACTAGGCAGATACTCACTTAGTCTGTACTATTTTGAGTAAATCTTCCTCACAGATCTGGTCCATAGGCTCCAGCTGATTCCCCAATGTTAACCAGAGCCACCCTGGTCGAATGTTGTGCCTCCTCCCAAAAATCTCAATCTTTCTTCTTCCAGGACACATTCGCTCAATCAACCCATATGCCTCGTCTGGTTTTCGACTTGTCTCCCTCACTTCACTGACGACGACGTCCATATTTACACCACAATTGACTTACTTGAGCTCAGATCCAGAGCCACTGTGAGAAGAGGGCGGTGGTGACTTGACGCCGACAAGCATGTGTTCCTTTGTATGGTTGATCCAATGACCAGTACGTCCTGTGCGTATTACATGTTGAAGCTGATTGGCCTTTACCCACACAACTTCATCGACACGAGTGTAGCCCCAGACGCGGAGGCATACACGTCCTATTTCCATTGCACAACCTGTCAGCCATAAGAAGTCTTTCATCTTGCAATGTGGGAATCGGCATGGCGCGCATTTCATCGTCTGTCATTGTTCCATGCGGTAGCTACGTTGGATAGAGTTGCCTGAAATAACTGCATAGAGGGATTTCTTGAACCACACACACTCATATAAATGTTCCAAGATTATGTAGATCTGTGAGTCTAAACCGAGGCTTGGGTTTAGAGGAGGAGGGGAAGGACTGTCGGGTAATTTGGTCGCTATAATCGCCAGAAGCTCCATAGTTGTAATGGGAGGCACAAGTGATTGAGAAGCGCAGTTGTTGAGACAAGACACAGTTGGTCGCCCGACATGGTCTGAGAGGAACTATCTGATTTAGAATAGAGATCAAGGCTTGGATGGGGCTTGGATGGTCGTTCGATGCCAAATAAATTGCCACACCACCTATTGTTTTCTGAATTGACAAAATCCATCCTGCTTTCAGGCTGCCTACACATCAGTACTAGGCGTATCCTTGAAATAATATCTCTCTTGGTGTCCTCATCCCACCAAACATCTGGTCAGAGAAAACGTTCTTGAAGCCATGTTCAAATCTTGGAAGATTTTGCACTCAGTGAACATGAGCACAATCCTCCATGCAGTGTCCTTCTGGTCTAGCTTTTCATGTAAGACCTACCTTTCATCCATTTGCGTATGCACAACAAGCATAAATTTTCAGTTTCTGAGCTCAGTGACGTTTGAGCCAACATGTTCCCCTTCTCGGCTTGTGTCTTTGTTGAATCTATACTCCTCTTGCGATGTTGCCCTCCGCAGCTGATAACAGGATAGGCCTTGTGGATCTAGAGCCACCACAGCCAACATCCACAGGAATAAAATATTCATCTTGAAACAATATCAACGACAATCGATATAAACTTGTGGATCGTTATCCACTTGCCTAAGGATACCTGTGATTGCCTACCTGTACATGCACAGACAGCAGCAGACTCAATCTTCATTTGGGATGTTGTATTTTAGCTGGGCTGAAATTAGAGAGTTCTCGGCGACGGTAGCCGGTCCCCAATGAGTAGAATATCCAGACATGAGTTGATATCTTGCTTTTAACAAAGACACATATGCTCTTTTGATGCTAGGAAGCCTGCGCTTCCTTGATTAAATCCACTGTATTCTGAAGAATGATGATGTTCTCGAATTTCATAATCTCAGCTAGATGCTCTCAAGTCTGAGACTGAGGACATGTTTCGGTACCAGCACTGAGGAGAAGAGCGGTATCCACGACAGCAGCACCGTTGAACATCGTGACCATGAGGATATCGGGTCCAGGTAATCGACAAAGGAGACATAACGGATAAGCTTCATGCGATGACCACAACCAGGCCGCTCACAGGGAAAATTATCTTCATCTTCTTTATAAGATATAAAGGAACGATAGCTGCCTGGTCGAGGACAAACAGAATTTTCATATTTGTAGATCTATGGAAGATTAGGACCCAATCAAAGACAACAGCTTATGACATGCATGATACTGGCTGTAAACGCATAGGAACACAGAAACACAGAAGCTCTATCGAGTGGATACACATAAGACGATGTCGCTATCAAATTTGGTCAGCTTTGTTGTACACACGCGCAGACTCGACCTACTCCATGACAACATAGCCAAACCAAATCCGACGTCGCTCTTCGAATTTCGAGGCACTAAAGATAGGGATAGAAGGACCCTGATCTTGAGCAGGGCATCTCCGATCATCGGCATTCCGGTGCATGCCAAGATCAAAGTCCATACAAGTGTCATAACACCAATGCCGATCTCGCGGTAACCCATGAGAAAGAGGGCTTGGTAGAGGAGTTGGGGCGGAGGGAGAGGAGCATTATAACAAGCAGCGAAAGGGGAGGGATAACTGTCAATATAAGAGGGACTAACAGAAAAAAGTGAGACAGTGAGACGAACAAATTATTCAACAGTGGTGCAGGGGATGTCCGTCTTGCCTGCATTGAGTGCGTTTACAATGGCATCCTGCCATTCGTTGAAGGGGTGGTGGGTTAGAAATTCTTGGTGATGGGGGCCATGAAATTCTGCCTGCGACCTTTGAGAGGCATCAATGGCCACGTTCCTTCTGTAGACACACCACATAACATTAGGTCCTGCTTAGGCCCTCTGTGTCTTAGTACTAGCTTGCTTGTTGCAGAATACAAATCTAAAAAAAAGGCAGAATCACGTGCTATGTCTCGCACTTCCCGAGTGTTGTTCGAAAAATATGAATGCCTTATTTATAGCTCCAGAAGTGTTAGAACTTGCAAATGTAGCAGTGTGGATAACAGGTTTTACAGAATAAGGTGTGACCTTGAAATCGGAATATGCCGCGTGAGGTCAGTCCAGGTCCAGGGTGTGATCTGCCACGGTTTCCTGGAGCCAATGGTTTATCCGAAACCATTTTGACCCGAAACAACGTTCAACACTGATTGAAGTACTCTGCCTCTTCCCCTTTAACTATGTGTCTTTCGCTGCCTTTTGCCATTCGGTTCCCTTTCTATCATTCTCATGCAAGCAATCAAATAGTTCTACATTCTCCACTAGATGTGGTAGATCTGGACAACGATGCTGTAGATATAGCCAACCGTTTGTGCCGCATTTCTCATTTTCTCCAAGGCGCAAAGAGGCTGTTTACTTGCTACTCCTTAACACCAGATGAATTTTGCCGGTATTCGAGGAAGGTCGGTCAATCTTTTCGTCCTGTTGTTGTGTTGCCATAATGAGCTGACGCATATGTGGTCATCAACAGATTGTGTGTCTTATAGAGGTAAGCTATTTATTTCTCCTCCTAAGATGACTGACTTTATCTTTTCGATTACTTTCTTTCTATACCTGGAAGATCGCTCGTAAGACATTGACAATAGCTGGAATCCCTCCATACTCTTCATCCCGCACAGCTTCTCCGTCCAATATACACAAATCAACTTACCTGGATCTCTTGAAAATGCTCTACGATCGCCGACACCACGTTGATGCCGCACTACAAGGTAGTTTACTCACCTCTGATCCCCTCACCGATCAAGCTCAAATATGGGACTGATTTATTGCCTTTTACAGACCGCTGGGTGAGGTTATTCCAGCCCCTTGCTTTCAATGACCCAAATGCAAAGGGCATGGGCGCATCAGATAATTTAGCCACAGAGGGGTCCAACGTGGCAATTCCGGAAGGTCAACACAAAAGATTTTCCACAGCCTCAATGAAGCGGCCTTTGGAATGCCTACGACCCCAGGTTTCACCAAGAACAACATCAAAATGTGATATGCTGCTCATGCCACGTAGGTTTGAATGTTTAGTCGCAAAACATAATATAGCGCTCATATCCTTTCAATGCTTGTACACAGCCCCTGACAGATTCTCGGAACCTAAAAAAAGATATATGAATTCGGCGTGGGGCCCCAGCTCCCAGCAGCTGTGGGATCCCAAACTCGTGTTGACTGCCTTGATGAATATAGAGGATGATGATCAAGAGGACATCCTAATAGACCTGGAGCCTCCTAGGCAGTTCAGGCCACGGCCATTATCCAACCGATTTGGAATCTATTGCACAAGAAATATCACGATGCATCAGCGAAATGAGAAGGCAGGTCGCTCAGATACAAAAAGATAGCTCGCACAGATCTTTTATTCTTGTAGCTTTCTACTCTCTTCACCAGTCTTGTTCTAATTACGATAGGATACCTGTCAATTTCTTGGCATGGAATTACCTGATCCTCGCTTCCTGAACATAATAAGCCTAAGTAGCAAGATAGCTCAACATCGAGTGATGGGACTGGAGCGGTCAATCGTCTTTGTCTAGTGCAGGTACTCGCAGAGTTCTGACCTCATTACCGCCGTTTCCAGATTTCAGAAGGCAGTCGAGATATGTTGTGGAAATATATCATTCCTTTGCCACTAAGCAGTCAATATGCTGTATTCTGCGCGTAGCGGCGCAGTGAATGACGTCGTTGCAAATCTTAGACCCACACGAAAATACACTCCATTCACGTGACTGGAACCGCTCAATTACCTCACAAGGCAGCCGATTTCGAGAGTTGCAAAAATCCATCGTATCGCTTATTGTCATTATGTCGGGCGACGAGACAGTTCACAAACGAGACGGAGGCTATGAGTTTGAGGAGGATGGTGATGACGAGCAAGAGTAGGTCCTGCACGTTGATCATATCCAGAGGTCATCTCGAAAGCATCTCTGAAGTTTGCTTGATTTTTTCGGCACGAACACTGAGCTCATTTGTCTACCCTTAGGCAACAATCAAGCTGGTACGAGATTATCCTAGTTCTAAGGTCGTTTCACGTTGATTAGGAACAGTCGGACATGTCGCCCAACAGTAGTAAAGGCGATATTTGGCACCTGCATGTCTTTTTTTCTGTGCACATCTCCCATTCTCACATCAGTGTCATTGCAGCCTGCACCTTTCTTGGACTATCCAGAAAGCACAAACTCCGCAAGGACTCCATCGATGCCATCGAAGCCTGCCTCCATCAAACCGAGGTGCTTGTCGGCATCATGCTGGCATCGTGTGACCCCCGCACTCAGTCACCGTTGCAAGATATAGTACGCAATCCTGCTGCGCACAAGATCATTGCCCGGGTTGATGCCTCTCCGTACGGCGTCAAAGGTCGCAGGCAGAATTTCATGGTCCCCATCACGAGTCTTCTACCCACCACCCCTTCAACAAATGGCAGGATGCCATTGTTAACGCGCTCAATGCAGGCAGGGTAGACTGTCCGCTATACCACCGTTGAATAATCGGTTCGTCTCACTGTCTCTCTTTTTTGCTGTACAAACAGATGTGATCCAGCCACCTAGATATATGGGGTGATAGTAACAGCTGTAGTGGTTCATTGGATGTGTCGCCTGTTGTTGCTGCCGATCAGTTGTGTTGCGATGATGAAGGAGGACAGTTCAGTGGGACACTTCCACCGAGTGTGTTGCCTCAGGTTCGTTCAACTGGATTTGGATCACCGACGGTGACTCTGACGGAGGAGAAAGCGTTGAGCGGCGAGCAGAGGAGTCGAGGAGATTGATGCCATACTAGACTGATATTAATAGAGAGTGAATGTGGTTTGGCTTTGCTTTTCCTGTGTCCTCGCCAACAGCGACCTGTGCTGTGCGAGGACAATTGACTTCAGTGTTTTAATTGTTTCTATAATTCATCGCTCCGTTGTTTTTTCTTTTTTTTTGCAAAATACCGCTCTCCTGCTGTTCAATTCGCAACTTTCTCTATTCTACCGCAAACTCTGTATTGCACCTCCCAAGACATGCCCGCTATCCTTACTCCCAGCCTTGTTCTTTCACATGAGGAATGGCCAGATGCAGACTTTGACGGTGCTCTCATAACAACTCCATCTGACAAAGATGATGAAACGAAGAACCCCTGTGATGCGAGGTATTGAACCCATTGGGAACTGAGGGTTAGGAGTAGTAGGCTTTAGTTGAAACAGACGTCCCAACACTTTTTTTACGGAACCACACAATAAACTATTGGAACATCTATGCTCTCCTATGGCCCAAGCTTGGTGAATATATTGGATAGGTAGATACAATTATTCTACGGCAAGTCCTTCATCCAAACTGGTACTTGCCACATTGTAATGCAACCAAGACGTTTTGATGAGTGAGTGGTAATCTTGAGGATGTATTTGTTGTTGTGCCCTCTATGATTTAATTGTCAATGAGGACGAGCAGCATTAAGGCATTCTCCTGTAGATGGTAGTGATTGGCAGGCTAGAAAATGACAATTATGAAGTGTCTTGTTTAAGAAAGTTGATAGAAATTGCATTGGCAAGATAGCCGAGTTCGTAAAGGGCACACTACTAATCGCAGAAGCCATCAGGCAGGAGTTCGAACTGCGTCTTGACCACTAAAGTAATGCCTTGTCACAGGCACTAAAGGTATGTTAACAATTCATTTTTCAATTCATTTTCCTTATCCTAGCACTTTCTCATCTGTGTTATCTGCTCTAATTCTTCATATTTCCTCTTCTTCAAAGACAGCATTATCAGAGATAGTATGAGAAGTTGTGACTCCATCAGTGATGCATCAAGTCATGTGTGATCATGAATCAATATTAAACTCACATGTTTGACATGGTTGCTCAGGCAGATGATGCAAACTGGACGACCGTGAGGCACAAATTCAGTCATTTGTATAAAATATCGTTACGCTGAGTTCTTCTTACCTGGGACAATGATTGTGGCATGAGGTCCTGAACGTTACAGTACAACCAAACCTCACAAAACAAAGTTCATACAATCCATGGCCTGCTCTTGCAACATCTGAGGTTTTTGCTAAGAAGTAAAAATTTAATATCATAGCAAGGTCTCAGATCACTTTGACCAAAGGCATCTCATTCTGATGATGATCTGTGAGTCATACTTAATAAACTCTGAGTACCAAATGCTATGGATGAAGAGTTGAAAGATGTCCAAGATATAGCCACTCCTGGCTAAAGTGTCACATCATAGCATGTGATGGGGTGATACATATCTTTGGAATTTCACATGCACACCCAAAATTCTTATGGTTGATTTGGGCTTTTGAAATCTCCAGACATGTTTCTTGGGCTCTTTTGTCTAATCCTCCAGTGTGATACTGCTTCAATTGCCTCTGCTCAGACTGTGTAAAACTATACAGGTTTTATTCTTCAAACAAAAAGTCTGTCTCTGAGGTTTATAACTGCTCGATGTATCACTTCCACAAATTTGCAAATCTGTTTCGTCCTTTTTTCTGATCTCTGTGCACTCAAACCAGGCAACTGGTTGAGATGTGTTAGCCTGAGGAACCTCTGTACCTTCCTATAGATCATTATGGATGTCTCTATGATGGATCTCTTGGTGCTATCCTCAATCCCAGATACACAGTCATTTACAAACTTGGGTGGGGCCATCACTCAAATGTGTAGCTTGCTCATGACATCAGATGAGAGATTGAGTACAATGTCCCTGATGACTTTTCTTCCAGAGCAGAGAGTCTGGAATCAAGATACTGACAGCTTATGCCACATCGCATGTTCTTGATGAGTTTGGGATCCTTCAGCATATTGCTGAGCAGGTAAGGATAACAAGTTGTCTAGAATGCTCACTCTATCTCTGGTTAGAATACAAATGACATCCCTAATGACACGTCACTGGACCTCTTCTCCTGATGTGTTCTGTACTGACATATGCCAAGCAATACATAGACACCCAACCAAAATACACAAGGTACACTTGGCAAGTCATGTAGAATGCAAACTAGACCAAAAATGAAAATGAAAATATGGACACCAGTCACGATGCATGCTTGAATGGTACTGGACCATGACACAGCCACCATGTCATGAGCTTTTTTGTTCTTGTGGTTTCAGATAAAAAGATGAGCTTGTCTTTGGCTATCCCCCCAATTTCTATCCACTCACTGCTACTATGTACACGACTAGCTACCTCTGTGCATCTGACCTCAACCAGTTCATGATGTATTGGACAATCCAAGAGCTCGAGCTTGATGATGGACCAGCCTGCTTTCACATTGATGATATTGAAGAGCACAGCTACAATTGTTCACCCAGTTAATACCAAACAATGGATCCAGTATTTATGCCATCCTATTTCAGCTTGATGCTATACATGAACCACACTGACATGTGGAAAATATCGAGGCCCATGACACATGAGCTTATCAGCCCAGATGATAAAATAATTTATTCAACTGGAAGGACACAGCATACTCATAGTGGTGCTTGGTCTCTTTTGAGAACAGGTTTTATCCCAATCAACAACAACCATCACTAACAATCAAACTTGTGTTCTCCGTCATTGTCATTTTCCTTGTTGTTATGCCGCTAGAGAATTTTCTGTGGAAATGTAACATGGGATATACATTATACCCCTGGATTTTACTATTAGAACCTACTCTAGAGACCTCTTACAAGCCCCAGACATAATCTAGACCCAAGATTGGGTACTTCTATTAGGTAGTTGCCAAGCTACCATATGCTAGAATAGCATATACCTTGGGAGGCAAGACTGATGAGCTAGCATCAGGTTTC
>Ga0153996_1001185_pt1 | contig 10713 bp, 9 predicted proteins | sample TSNC080MetaG_FD_104728 | JGI IMG/M metagenome (GOLD analysis project Ga0153996, IMG submission 104728) | Attine ant fungus gardens microbial communities from North Carolina, USA - TSNC080 MetaG | ecosystem: Host-associated > Fungi > Mycelium > Unclassified | place: USA: North Carolina, Lumber... | reverse complement strand
TTCAGGAAGATGAGGAAGGATTCCTTGCGGTTATGCTGCATTCCGGCAGCCGGAATTTCGGTAAGCAGGTCTGCGATTATTTTCATAAGAAGGCCCGGGAACTAAACCGGAAATGGAAGAGTGAGGTGCCGGATGAATACCGACTGGCTTTTCTGCCTGTGGATGCCCCAGAAGGAAAGCAGTATCTGAACTGGATGAACCTTTCCCTCGATTTTGCTCAGGAGAACAGAGAAAAGATGCTACTGGAGGTGAAAGCCATCCTGTATAAATGGATCGGGAAATTTACCGACCTGAATCTGGAATTTGATGAGATCATCAACTGCCATCACAATTATGCGGCGTTGGAGAACCACTACGGCAAAAATGTATGGGTCCACCGCAAAGGTGCCATCCGTGCCAGAGCGGGGGAGCTATCCCTTATTCCGGGAGCGATGGGCTCTTACAGCTATGTGGTAAAAGGAAAGGGAAATCCGGAGAGCTTTTGTTCGTCTTCTCATGGCGCTGGCCGAAGATATTCGCGAAAAGGAGCGATGGAAGCCTTCTCCTGTGAAGAGGTAATGCTGGACTTAAAAAATCAGGGTGTAATTCTGGGCAAGAAAAAGAAATCGGATGTGGCTGAGGAGAGCCGGTTTGCTTATAAGGATATCGACGATGTGATGGCCTGCCAGACCGATTTGGTTGAGCCGGTTAAAAAGCTGCATACAATCGCGGTAGTAAAAGGATAAAGAATCTGCTGTGTAATAATCATTTCCTCCGGTGATGCTCTGTATACTGTATAGATGTGCCCAATCACATAAACAAGGGCTGGGGTATACAAAGTGAGGAGGAATACATATGCAGAAGGTTATGGAAATCAACTCTGCGATTAACAGTTTTATCTGGGGGCCGGTGATGCTGATTTTGAGCGTCAGCGTAGGAATTTATTTTACTGCCCGCTTACAAGGGTTTCAGATCACCAAAGTAAAATATTGGCTGAAATACACCATCGGACTTTTGTTTGGGGGAAAGAAAACCGCCAGTAAAGGCTCGATCACCCCTTTCCAGGCATTTACAACGGCGATGGCAGCGACTGCTGGTACCGGTAATCTGGTCGGTGTGGCGACCGCCCTTATTGCCGGCGGTCCGGGAGCGGTGTTCTGGATGTGGATATCCGGTTTTTTCGGGATGATGACAAAATATGCTGAAATACTGCTGGCGGTACATTTCCGTAAACGTAACCGGCAGGGGGACTGGGTCGGCGGTCCGATGTATTATATTACCGCCGGAATGGGCCGGGACTATAAATGGCTGGCTGTTTTATTTGCCATATTTGGATCGTTCTGCGCTTTCGGTATCGGAAATATGACCCAGATCAATTCCATTGTAGGGACGACCGAGGCGATGTTGATCGAACTGAACATAATGGCCGGGAATCCTGCGGGCGGACATTCCACATTTAAATTTGTCTTTGGGATTGTGCTTGCGTTATTGGTGGCGCTGGTACTGTTCGGCGGTTTGAAGAGAATCGCCAATGTTACCGAACTTTTGGTCCCCTTTGTGGGGGTCGCATGCATTTTGGGCTGTATCGCTGCAATTTACATAAAACGGGAGAACCTGCCGGGTGCCATGTCGTTGATATTTCAAGGTGCGTTTCAAATGAAAGCAGCAGCCGGCGGCGTATGGGGGTATACGATTGCACAGGCGATTCGTTTTGGTGTTGCCAGGGGGGTATTTACCAATGAAGCAGGACTGGGTTCGGCTCCAATCGCACATGCTGCTGCAGATACCGATCATCCGGCAAAACAGGGGCTGTGGGGATGTTTTGAAGTATTTGCCGATACATTGGTAATGTGTACACTATCAGCACTGGTAATTTTAACATCCGGTGTTTTTAACGGCAATGATGCTGCAATCGACGGTACCCGGCTGATTAGCGCAGCTTTTAAGGCTTCTTTTGGTATTGGCGGGACGGTATTTCTGGCTTTTTCGATCCTGATATTCGCCTATTGTACTTGCCTGAGCTGGTCTCTTTATGGTCTGAGGTGTTTTGAATTCCTGACGAAAGGCAGGGGGGGACAGCTTTATCAGGGAATCTACTGCGGTGTAGTAGTACTTGCTGCAATTATGCAGCTTACGCTGGTTTGGGATATTTCTGATACGCTCAATGGATTGATGATGATCCCGAATCTGATCGCGCTGATCGGTCTTTCGCCGATTGTACTGAAATTAACAAAGGAGTACTTTACTAAGAACCGTATATGATCTAAAAAAGTAAAGAAACCTTTATCCATTTTAAATCATGGGATAAAGGTTTTCTTCTATTCAGCTATTCAGCAGACGTTCCAGAAAATACTCCCGGTTATTGATAAACATTTCGGTGACCTGATAACTACCGGTCTGTTCATACGCACAGGATTTGATCTCACCATCATCAAATGAGAGGATCTGCGCATCGGGAAGTCCTAACAGGATGGGTGAGTGACTTGCAATGATAAATTGTGCGCCATCTTCAGCCAGCTGATTTATATGCAGCAGCAGGGTCAGCTGCCGCTGCGGTGACAGTGCCGCCTCAGGCTCATCCAACAGGTATATGCCTTTGGCGGCAAAGTTGTTTTGCATTAAGGCCAGAAAGCTTTCACCGTGGGATTGCTGATGTAAGGACTTCCCGCCATAACGGTCATAATACACCTCTAACGGATCGCCATCACGGTATTCTTCCGCCTTGCTGGCAACGTTATAGAAGCTTTCAGCCCGGAGAAAATAGCTTCCCCGCGGTATCACGGCGCCTCTTGTAAGCTGCAGGGCCTGATGAAGCTCGGAATGGGAATCATAAGTGGAAAAGTTGTAGTTCTTAGACCCCCCTTCCGGGTTAAATCCATAGGCCACTGCAACGGCCTCCAGCAGTGTTGACTTTCCGGAACCGTTTTCACCGATAAAAAAGGTTACATTGCGGTTGAGAGTCAGCGGGGCGGCAAACTGCAGTGCCGGGATGTCACGCAGGTAACTGTCCCGGGCAATTTTGGTCCAGTCGATCCAAATATTTCTGATAAATCTGTTTTCCATATCTTCATCTCTATTCAGCAGAATCAAACAATCCTTTAAACCAGTCGCCAATACCGCTGAAAAAGCTCTTGATGCTGCTCCAGATACCTTCGGTATCGACGCTGATGGTGCCCAGCTTTTCACTGATTTCCTGCAATTTATCCTGAACAGCGCTCAGGTCGACATTCTCATAAGCTCTGGCCAGAGAAAGTAATTTTTCCAGCTGTTCGTCGGTTAAGGTGATGGAATTGGCCTCGGCGATGTCCTGAATTGCAGCAGTTGCCTCAGCGTCATCCATATCGTTAATTTCATCGGCCTGGAGCTTGATCTCATTGACGATACCAGCCGCTTCTTCCGAACCGATTTCATCAGATAACTCACCGGTGGTCACCAGTTCTTCGGTTGCCGCTTCCTTGGTTGCTTCATCCAGTTCCACGCCCATCTCGTTTTCATAAGCCATATAAATTCCGGTCAGAGCGGCAGTTCCCGATACGGAGATAGGGCTGGCAATAACGATATCGGCATCGGTAATACCAACGGTGGTTAAGGCGTTGATATAGGCTTCTTGGGTCAGCCATGAGATATTGTGTAAAGTGAGATTCAGACCGTTACCATCCTCGGTAACTTTGATATAAACCGAAGAATAACTCTTTGTACCGATTTTGGCTTCGCTTATGTAATCGAGTAAATAGTTTCTCTCGTCGGCATTGGTTACGATAACCTCGGGGATGGTTCCGTCTCTTTCTATACCGAAATATTGGTAAACCTTATTTCGCTGCTCATCTGTATGGTCTGCTCCCACCGCGATCATCTGGGTACCCGCAGGGATATCGATCTGGTCGGCGAAAGCGTTAATGGAACTTCCTATTAACATAACTGCTGCTAAACTAAAACAGCATAACCTCTTTATTGTCTTATTCTGCATAATACTCCTCCTCTTATTTTGTTTTTCCACCATAAAGACATCTTACACTAAAATATTGTGAAAATAAATAAGATATATATTTATTTGTCTTAAAATTTCTTTAAGTAAACTGTTGACAATTACTAAAAGATATATTACTATTAGTAATATAAAAGTTAAGGAGGTTTTTTATGGATATCATTGTATTGGGGTTGCTCATGATGCAGAATTGCACGATTTATGAAATGCGAAAGATCATTGATACCCAGTTTATAAACATCAGCAGCGACAGCATGGGCAGTATTCAGGCGGCGATTAAAAAGCTGATGGATAAAGGCATGATCAATTTTAGTGAATATGTTGAAAACAGTGTAAACAAAAAAGTGTATTCTATCACCGATACGGGTAAGGCATTCTTTTATCAGGCTGTATCATCACCGATGCTTTATAAGGAAAAAAATATGGAGCTTCGGAAATTGTTCTTTATGGGATTTACTGAGAAAAGCAAATGGCAGGAACTGCTTGATGCTTATATCGGTGAATTAGCTAAGGAACTTGAACAGCTGGAAGTGATAAATGCAGCCATTTCCCCCCGGTTTGCTCTGGATGAAACCGATCTTGAAAAAGCACGTATCAGAGGCGCGGCAGAAGAGATAACAGTCGATAACATAAATCACATTGCGTTATTTCAATATGCTACTCTTGATTTATCCATAGCTAAAATCAAATTTGAAATCCAATGGTTTAAAGACTTTAAACAAAGTCTGTATTAAGGAGGGAGTTTTTTGATGATTAAGAATCAAACAGCGATTTTAATGGAATCGGTAGAAAAATCATTTAAGGGGCTGCAAGTCCTTAGGGGGGTCAATCTTTCTGTAAAAAAGGGCAGCATATTTGCACTGCTGGGTTCTAATGGGGCGGGGAAGACTACCACCATTAATATTCTGTCCACATTGATGAGGCCTGATAAAGGAAGGGCAGAAATATGCGGTTATAATGTTGTCAGTCAGCCGGAAAAAGTGCGGGAACAAATCAGCCTCACCGGACAATATGCCGCCGTGGATGAAGTTCTGACCGGACGCGATAATCTTCGCCTGATCGGTGAGCTTCGCCATCTGCGTGACACAGCTGTGTTGTCTGATGCACTGCTTGGGCAATTTGGGCTCGAGCATGCTGCTAACCGCAGAGTATCAACCTATTCAGGCGGTATGCGCCGCAGGCTGGATATCGCTATGGGCATCATGGGGGATCCGGCTTTAATTTTTCTGGATGAACCCACCACCGGGCTTGACCCTCAAAGCCGGTCTGCAATGTGGGAAATTATAAAAGACCTGGCCAAATCGGGTAAGACGGTTTTTCTGACGACTCAGTATCTGGAAGAGGCAGAACAGCTGGCCGATAGGATTGCCATTATCAACGACGGCATCATTGTGGCGGAAGGCACGCCTGAAGAACTTAAAAGCACACTGCCTCAGGGGGTTATTGATCTTTCTTTGAAAAATGAGCAGGAATTAACAGCGGTAACGTCATTGCTTCAGGACTATTCTGTGAAATGCGATATTACGATGCTTTCCCTTACGGTTGTTACTGACGGGAGCGTGGATCAGCTTGCGGATATATTTAGCCGCATCCGTCAAAACGGTATAAATATTTCCAGCTTCACCCAGAAACTGCCGACGCTGGAAGATGTATTTTACGTCCTGATCGGTGAAAAACAGAGGGAGGATATATAATGACAACTATCACAAGATCGCTTATCGACACGAAAACTATGGCTGAGAGAAATCTGCTCAAATCCATAAGCAGTCCTGATAAGCTTATTGAGAATGTAATTGCCCCGGTTATGACTATGCTGATATTCGTCTTCGTGTTAGGCGGGGCGCTGGAGGAGACCACCGGGGAGATGAGTTATGTGAACTATGTAGTACCGGGTGTGATTCTGCTATGTATAGGTCAATGCAGCACAACTACGGCAATCAGTGTCAGCATGGATATTGAGAAAGGTATCATCAGTCGTTTTCGTTCGATGCCCATTGCACAATCATCGGTGCTGACCGGGCGGGTTATAGAAGCCGTTCTCAGGACCATGTTTACGGTCGTATTGATAATCCTGGCGGCATTTCTGGTGGGCTTCAGGCCGAGCGCCGGAATTGCCGGATGGGCAGGCTGCGCGGCATTATTACTTTTATTTAGTCTGACCATAACCTGGATTTCAGTTGTGTACGGGCTGCTGGTAAAAAGCGCTGAGAGTGCAGGCTCGATCACGATGTTTATTATGCTGTTTACTTATTTAAGCTCAGGGTTTATCGCTACAGAGACTTTACCTTCGGTACTCCGGGTATTTGCCGAAAATCAGCCTATGACACCTATTATTGAAGCGGCGAGGGCCATGCTGTTAAACAGAGCTTTGGACAATAATCTTTTGCTGGCTGCAGTATGGTGTATTGTTCTGGGCTTAGCAGCACATATCGCGGCAGTCCGGCTGTATAAAAGGAAGCTGTGGAGATCATAAAAAAGCCTGGTTCCATCTTGAGGGATGGATCCGGGCTTTTTTTAAATGATTTTCTCTACAGCGGGTTACAACATGGGATACCCATAGCTGTTTACAATTGCCGTGGGCTTCTTGTGCCGCTGTCACCTCATGAAGTTTCTTGGACATCCGCACCGCAATTACCTATGTATTATTTTCAGAAGGAGTATATCTCCGATATAGGGAGGGCGTCAAGTATTCCTGTTTCTTGAATATTTTTGTGAAATAGCCAGGATCACTGAAACCAAGATGATCACTGATCTGCGTGACCGGCAGGTCGGTATTTGTAAGTATTTTTTTGGCCCATTCAATTTTCAGTTTGGTTATATATGCGGTATAACTTACACCAAATTCTTTTGTAAAGGACCTGCTGAAGTAGCCGGAACTTAAATGGCAGAGCTGTGCCGCCTCTTCCAGTGAAACTACAAAATGAGTATTGTTATATATATATTCCAAAGCTGGCAGCAATTTTGTGTTTTTCAAGCTGTTAAATACTACATCCGGTGTGTGTACAGGTGTAAGATTATTTGAGAAGGGAGTAGTTGCAAAAGTCACACTGTCGGGAACCGGTGCGTTTGGAAGCATAGTCTGGCTTAATGAAGTTATGGAATTGTACATGGTTGAAATCATATTTTTTGCAGTTGTCTCCTCAATAAGATAATTACACAACTTAAAAAGCATATTTGAAGTTCTTAAAATAGTACCATAATCCAGTGTTGGGATTTCCCTGTATAATAGCTGCAGCTCTTGAGATTCCTGAAGAGTTTGGAGACTATCAGGAGAGTATGCTATTTGTTCTAAATCAGGAATAACTCCGGAGAAAGATGGCTTTATCTGACCAGCCATAACGGCACCAATGTATTTATCATCACTTGTTATGGGGATAGCAATATCAATGATGTTATAGTGACATAGATAAATATATGGCCGATTATGCCGTACTGCTTCTAATCCCGCTCTGGAATCACATTTCTGGCACATCCTGCCTAAATCTGCGCTATCACGTATTTTTTCACAGAATGGTGTACATTTACTATGAGTGGAGATAGGGTTTCCTTTATAATCGATAGTAATAATTGCAAGCTGAGTCGCGTCTGCAAGGGAGTTCTGCAAATCCTGCCATTTTTCTAGATTAAGAATTTTATCTAAGTTAAAGTATGTCATAGAAAAACCCTCCGTAAATGATGATGCTCATAATGTTATTATATTACTAGAATAAAAAGTATTAATCAATCCTTTTTTGGTAATATTGTGAGTAATTAACGGGAAAAGAGGTTTTTATTTGTTATAAATATAATAATATGTGAGATGGATAAATTAAAAATCATATTATTACTATAATTTAGTATAACATCATAAAAATACCATTGGAATTTGTGAAAAATAGACAAATGATTCTCTTGTAATATAAAATGGCCTGTGTATAATTGAATAACAGTGAAAGAAGTATTGACTGAAATATCTAAATGGAGGAAGAGTTGATGGATGTAAAAAAACAAAAGAACTGGAAGAAATGGATTACGCTTATTGCGGTAGCTTTTGCGGGAGGATTAATTACCAAGCTTCCCTATTTGCGGGAGACCTATATGGATCCGCTGCAGTTAGCTACAGGAACGACGAAAGCGCAGTTAGGCTTAATTATGTCATCCTATGGAATTGTAAGTTTTATTTGTTATTTTCCGGGGGGAATATTAGCAGATAAGTTCAGCTGCAAGAAACTGATTGTGTTTTCATGTATTACATCAGCGCTTGTCGGCTTGTGGTACTGGACGATGCCCGGATTTACATCATTGGTTGTGATTCATGGAGTACTGGCCCTTGCGGCAGAATTTATCTTTTGGGCAGCCATGATAAAATCGGTTAACCGCCTTGGCGGACCGGAAGAGCAGGGACGGTTATTTGGAGCGCTGGAAGGTGGCCGGGGATTGATAGGAACGCTGGTGGCATTCGGTTCTGTTGCAGCATTTGGGATGGCAGCAGATGATATTGGCGGAATGAAGAATGCAATTTTATTTTATAGTATAATGTTGGCTGTTGCAGGGATTCTAGTAGCATTTCTATTAGAAAATGATAAGACGGTCAAGAAGGTTGAGATTGAGAAAAAGAAAAAAAAGCTGAATTTAAAAGATTTTTTGAGTGTGGCTAAAATGCCGCGGGTTTGGCTTTGCGGAGTATTGGGAATGTGTAACTTTTCAGCATTAATTTTCCATGGTTATGTTACGCCTTATCTTACCGATGCATTTGGACTGAGTTCCACGGTAGTGGCAAACTTAAGTATTATTCGAACATATTTTATGATGATGGTTGGTGCTGTTGTCGCTGGCATACTTTCGGATAAAATTGGAAGCAGGATAAAATTTATATATTATGCATTTGTTGGAATGACAATATTTGCCACCTTATATGTTTTGATTCCGGCAGGACCAAAGGCGATACCGCTTGTTGTAGCGAACTTCGTAATTTATGGTCTGTGTTTATACAGTATCAAAGCACTGTATTTTTCAACCATTGATGAAGTTTATGTACCGAAAAAACTTGCCGGTACAGCTTCCGGGATTATATCTATGCTCACTTATGGTCCGCAGATCTTTTTATACTCCGTATCCGGAGATATGATTGATAAATTTGAAGGAACAGCAACACCATTGCAAGGCTATGTGCATTGTTTCATCGCTATGGCGGTTTTATCAGCAGTTGGTTTTGTCTGTGGATTCATCTTACATAGATTAAACAAAAAACCAATTGCAGAAGCAGAGATAACTGAAAATTTACATGCCTAAATAGGATGCAAAGACGGAGGTGGAATTTATGGCAGAACAAAAACTATTAAGCTCCTGTGCAACAGATTTCAGCAATAATATACTCATGTGGAGTGAAATGGAACGTCAGGTTAGATTTCTGGCTGAGGCCGGATTCACACATACACAATGGATGCAGAACTGGGAAGGGGACTATCTGTTCAGCAAAAGTGAAATGTTTCAGATAAGGGATGTGATGCATTATTATAACCTCTCTGCGCACAGTATTCATGCAACGGAAGGCGGAATAAGAACTACTATTATAAATGGACAAAAAGTATTCCGTAATCGCTACCGTTTGATGGAACTGCAAAAGGACTATACTTCTACAAATGAATATCTGCGGCTTGCAGGTGTTGATTTGATAAAGAACAGAATAGACTTGTGTACCCATATTGGTGCCACAGTCATGGTACTTCATATGCAGCTTCCTTATGTTCTGTTTGAAGAACAGCCTGAGGAAAAGGCAGCATATTATCGACAGGTTATGAAATCTTTTGACGAAGTAAAAGAATACGCGAAGGCATCAGGAGTCAGAATTGCACTGGAAAACATGATCTGTACGCCCCAAAAATATCAGGAAGAACAGTTTGATTTATTGTTTAATCATTATGACAGCGACTTTCTTGGTTATGCATATGATTCTGGCCACGCATCTTTAATGTGCCGTCAAGATTATTACCATTTTCTGAAGAAATATAATGATAGAATTTATGCAACCCATCTTCAAGATAACGCATCGATTTCGGATGAACTATTAAATCAAGAGGATGGAGAGAAGGTGGATCGGGCAATATTGATGCATGACAGCCACTGGGTACCAAATGTAGATGGAACCCTTGGCCGCGGGATTCTTGACTGGGATTTGATTGCCCAATATATTGCAAAAGCTCCGCTGGAGCTGCCGGCAGATTTTGAAGTCAGCATACAGGGTCGGGATGGAAGTCAGGAAGATGAGTTTAAACAGCTTGTCAACTGTCGGAAACAGGCGGAACTTTTTCATAAAAAAGTAATTAGATACAAAACCTCCTGTTCATAGAGTCGAGCATATGGGTGATGGGTTTAATTCCCTTTATTCCTGCAGGTATTGTAATCGAGTAAATAAAAGTGTTGTGAGCGGTACTTTTACGTTTCTCTTCCATATACAGTTCTCTTATCTACGGTCAAAGGTGGCTTCTCCTTTTTGTCATCAGACTATCATTAAGAAATATACAAAAAAGTGGCTAGAAATAGCCACTTTTTAACCTTTAATTATCGGGATGCCGGATTTCCATGTCCGCAAATGGCTTTTGGATGCTGCTCACGATGCCATGCCCTACTACCTTTATTGTCGTGAAAATGGCATCACTCCATTTGTTGACCTGAATCAAAAATGGGGAATTTTTCACCATTGGTAAAGACGGCGTTCCGGTCTGTAAAGCAGGCAGGAAATATGGTTGTTCTTGTACTCAGTCATGTTC
>Ga0153996_1001183_pt1 | contig 10725 bp, 11 predicted proteins | sample TSNC080MetaG_FD_104728 | JGI IMG/M metagenome (GOLD analysis project Ga0153996, IMG submission 104728) | Attine ant fungus gardens microbial communities from North Carolina, USA - TSNC080 MetaG | ecosystem: Host-associated > Fungi > Mycelium > Unclassified | place: USA: North Carolina, Lumber... | reverse complement strand
CATCCACATCGACTTCACGGATCCGGAACCGACCAACTACGGGTTAAGCAGCACCGGGGACAGCTTGATTAAAGAGGACCTGCTGGGAAACCAGACCAGGCAGCATAACTTTGCCCTGTATGCCGTCGGACAGTCGTTTAACGACTATACCCGATTGGCCAACAGTAATTTTTTGCTGGAATTAGGGTACTGGCTGGAGCAGCTGCCGGAGGAATCCGGGATTGAACCGAGAGGAACATTTAAGAAAGCATGGGCGGCCAATGCCATGGCGATGCAGCCCATGGGAGAAGCAATATCAGACGGCGTACTGTACCAGATACAGATATACGCCCAGTACAAAGTAGAAAGTGAGGGTTTTTAAATGGGAGCATGGACTTATGAAAATGGTGACGCAAAAAGAAAAGACTTTGCAGTATTCTGGGTAAAGGATCCGGATGCGTCCATTATAAAGAGCAACCTGATGATTATCGGAAGAGGTGTGGAGGATATGGCAATCTCGGCCAATCCGGAGACATCGGAAAAAATGGACGTGCTGGGTAACAACAACTTCGACATTACCGGTTATAAAAAGTCGATGAGTGTTGACCCGGTAAAGATCAGCGGTGATGATGAGTACTCACAGCTGATTGATGAGCTGGACGAGGCAGACGCGACCTTAAGCGATCTGTACCAGACGTATTTATGTGTAAAGAAATACAAAAAGGACGACACCGGCAATTTCAGGGCCTGGACCCAGCAGGGGGTGATCGAGATGGGAGACTTTGCCGCCGGCCTGGAAGGTGTGTCCACTACCCACACAGTACACTATGTTGGTGAGCGGGTGTACGGCGTTGTCCATCCGACAACCCTGAAATTCACACCCGATGACATTACCTACGAGGAGGGTTAATTATGGCAAAGAATATCAGTTACGATGATGGATATATGTCGTTTACCCTAAACGGCGACAAGGACCGGGTTATCCGGTTCAATCCATCGGATCTGAATATCATAAAGCGGGCAACCGAAGCGGCCGCGGTGCTTGATGAGGCGGAGAAGAGCCTGACGGCAACGGTGAAACTAAATCCTGACGGTACCATCGCGGAAAGCGGGAGCAGCGGGGAGGATATGAAGGCGGCGATCGATCTTCTGAACGGCTTTGAAACGGTCATGAGGGAGCAGCTGAATTATATCTTTAACTCTGATGTTTACGATATTGTATTTGCTGGCCAGTCCCCTCTAAGTACCGTGGGCAAGAATAAAATTCCCCTGTACGAATCCTTCCTCGATGGTGCCATGGCGGTAATGTCTGATGAGATTACGGAAAATAACAAAGCCAGCAGGGCGCGGACCGGCAAATATACAAAGGGCTATAAATAATGGCACTGGGGCGCTTACCGTCAGGCATTGAAGTCAACGGCGCGGAGTATCCGGTCAGAACGGACTACCGGGATATCCTGCAGATATTTGAGGCCTGTCAGGATCCGGAGCTGACAAACTCTGAAAAGCTGCAGGTGATGCTCACCATTTTTTATCAGGGTTTTGCCGAAATGCCGGCAGACGACTACAAAGAGGCCCTAAGGCAGGCACAGTGGTTCATTGATTGCGGCCGGGAGGACACCGGGGACAGGGAACAGCGGAAGCTGCTTGACTGGGAACAGGATGAACGGCTTATCTTCCCTGCGGTCAATAAGATTGCCGGGCAGGAGGTCCGCGCCCTGGAGTATCTCCACTGGTGGACGTTCATGGGATACTTCATGGAAATTGAAGAGGGCATGCTCTCCACCGTCCTGGGGATCCGGCAGAAAAAAGCAAAAAGAAAACCGCTGGAAAAATGGGAGCGGGAATTTTACGCAAACAATAAAAGTATCTGTGACCTAAGGCAGCACATCACGGCCAGAGATCAAGAGGAATTGGATTTCTGGGAAGATTTATTAAAAGAGGATACCTGATGCGGGTGTCCTCTTTTGGCGGGGAGGTGAATGAAGCATGTATGATGGCAGCTTGAAATTTGACACAAGCATTAATCAGGATGGATTTGAAGAAGGCGTGGCAAGTTTAAAGGATGTAGCAGAGCGCCTGATTACATCCATCGAGACACTCGCAGGCAAGATTACCGAATCTTTCACCGCTGCCGGTAGTGCCGCAGCTTCTGCTGCCGCTGATGTGGACAGGATAACGGAATCGGCGGAAAATGCGAAGGATAAAGCTGGTCAGCTGGAGGAACAGATGGCAGCCATTGAGGTGACCGGCCTTGACCCGGAAAGCCCGGAGCCGGAGAGTCCCGAAGACATAAGCAGCGTCTACGAACGTGGAAGTGCCGCCATGCGGGATTACGGAACCGAGGTCCAGGACTTTATTGCCCAGTATGGAGCCGGGACCGAAGAAGCACAGGGAAAGACGAACGAGTTTATTGAAGAACTGACCAGGCTGGGGAGTGAACTGGAAAGCCTCCAGGGAGCAGGGATGTACTTTGGCGATGATGAGTTTGACGAAGCTTATCTGAAGCTGGAAAAAGTGAAGCAGGCGATAGCTGATTATAAAAAAGAATTACTTAATCCGGCAGAAACAAAAGAACAGAAGACACCTTTTGCCAGTGATTCACTGCAAGGCACGATTGAACGGTTAAAGTCAGAATTGCGGGGTCTGGAACAACAGGGGATCGGTTTTGGAGATAAGCTTTATGACGAAACATACCAGGCATTAAAAGCGGCCGAGGCGGAACTTGCTGATTACAAACGGCAGCTAATGGCGATTGATGACGGGGACAGTGCGGAGAAAGCAGCTAATTCCGTCAGGAAAATTCCCGATGCAGTAGAGCAGGCGTTTTCAAGAGCGTCAAAGACAGTGGAAAATTTTGCGAAAACGCTTGGCGGAAAGATAAAAGGTGGAGCAGAAAAGGCAATCAGACATTTGAAAGGGCTAAAAAAGCCGGCGGAGGGTGCCAGCAAAAGTATTTTAAAGCTTTCCAATATGTTCAAAATGATGGTGCTGCGCATGGCCATGCGGGCAGTCATTCAGGGCGTAAAGGAAGGTTTCCAGAACCTGGTGCAATATTCTGATTCGGCGAACCAGGCAATATCCGGTCTGTCGTCATCATCCACGTACCTTAAGAACAGTTTTGCGGCAGCATTTGCTCCGATCCTGTCAATTGTGGCACCAACGCTAAACACGCTTATCAGTCTCCTTGCTACAGCGATTAACTACATCAACCAGTTTTTTTCTGCCCTGGGTGGCAGCACGACTTTTGTAAAAGCCAAAAAGGTCAACGAAGACTATGCGAAGAGCCTTAGCGGTGTCGGATCAGCGGCCAGCGGCGCAGGAAAGGAAGCGAAGAAAGCGCTGGCGCCATTCGATGATCTGATCCAGGTATCCCAGCAGGCCGATGCATCTGGTGGCGGCGGTAGCGGAATAGACCCTTCCAGCATGTTTGAAACGGTCGCCATTGAAAGCTCCGTTGCTGATTTTGCCCGGAAGCTGAAAGATATGTTTGCAGCCGGGGATTATGAGGGTATCGGCAGGATTCTTGGAGAGAAGATCAATGCGGCCGTTGCAAGGATAAGCAACTTTATAAACTGGAATAATTGCGGCGAGCAGATTACAAAATTCATAAATGGCTTTACGGCCATCTTTAACAGCCTGGTGGCGACGATTGACTGGGATGCCATCGGGGCTATGTTTGGCCTGGGGATCAATACGCTGGCGCACATCATATACCTGTTGTTCACCGGCATTGACTGGCACCTTCTGGGCACGGCATTGTCGGACGGGCTGAACGGCCTGGTCCATACGGTTGACTGGGAACTATTCGGCAATGCAATCGGGGCGACACTCCAGGCAAAGATCGCTTTTCTTGCAGCCTTTGCCCTTAATGCAGACTGGCCGGCTATTGGCGCAGCCATTGCCACCGGCCTGATGGGCGTGACAGCCATGATAAACTGGGAAGAATTAGGCCTGTTATTTGCCCGCGGCCTCAACGGCATCTTTACCGTCATGCGAAATTTTGCCGGTACCTTTGACTGGACCGGCTTTGGCAGCTCCCTGGCGTTGAGCCTTAGTACGTTCTTCCGGAATTTTGACTGGGCGGGTGCCGGAACGGCAATCAGCGATATTGTAATTGGTATCTTGAATACGTTGACTACCTTTGTGAAAGAAACGGATTGGCGGGCATTCGGCCAGGGCGTTGCAGATGGGATAAAGGCAATTGACTGGAGCGGAATTGTAAGCGGACTTTTTGAATTTATCGGTGCCTGCTTTGGCGGTTTTGCAGCATTTCTGGGCGGGCTGCTTGCGGATGGTGCGGCAGCGGCCAGGGATTACTTTCAGGGGAAAATTGAAGAATGCGGCGGAAATATCGTTCTTGGCATATTAAAAGGAATCTGGGATGGATTAGTTGGGATTGCCGGATGGATTTTTGACAATGTCTTCACGCCTTTCATGGACGGGTTCAAAGCTGCTTTTGGCATTCACAGCCCTTCCACTGCAATGGCCGAGATGGGCAAATACCTGTGGGATGGATTTTGTAATGGGATCAGGGAATTCTTTGCTGATCCAACCGCTTTTATCAAAGCCAACATTACAGATCCGTTTGTGAATAAGATCAAGAATCTGTTGGGGATCCACAGCCCGTCGACAGTCTTGCAGGGAATCGGTGGAAATACCGTTGAGGGATTTAACAAGGGAATAACCGACAAGCGAAGTGCATCGCAGAGTGTCGTGCAGTCGTGGGCGACAGGTGTGATGGGCTGGTTTTCCAGTAAGCTTGGCATCAGTACTGGCAACTCCACCGAATCGCAGAAATGGGCATCCGCTACAATGGACGGATACAACACGACCGTGAGCAGCAAATACACGGGTTCCCAGGGGGTGATGGAAAGGTGGGCCGAGAATGTGCGGAAGTGGTTTGTGGCATCCAGCGAAGGACAGGGAGTTAATGAAGCTTCCTGGACAAAGTTCGCCGATCAGGTCATTCAGGCATTCAAGACTAAGATTGAAGGGAGTCATACGGATACCCAGTCCGTTATGGAGCTTTGGGCCGAGAACGTCCGGATCTGGTTTATCGGGCCAGGTGAGGCGCAGGGGGTCAATGAAGCTTCCTGGACAAAGTTTGCCGACCAGATCATCCAGGCATTCAAGACTAAGATCGAGAACGCTTATACAGAGACCAGGAGCGGCATGGAGACCTGGGCCAGGAATGCCAGGGAATGGTTCTGGGGTGATTCCAATCCAGGCGGGACCGGCGGCATGTATGCTGTCTTCTACGACATGGGCAAACGGATCAATGAGGGCTTTGCAAAGGGAATTTCTGACTTTGCGCATCTGGCGAAGGCCGCCATCCGTAAATGGGCGCAGGAGGCCATGGATGAAGCAAAGGAAGAATTTGACATCAACTCACCGTCAAAGAAGTTCCGGACCATAGCTGAATATGTCGTGGAGGGCTTTAATGCAGGGATCCTGGACATGATCGACACCTCTCTGGACGCAGCCGGGAAATGGCTTTCCAGCGTCACGGATGCGTTTGACGGAATGGACATCCGGGTACCGGTAGGCCTGGACCTGCCAAACGCAGCCTCGTATCTGCCGAGGACAGCTTTTGGTTCGGTGGTGCCGCCACGTGCCGGTGAGTATTCCGGCAGCAATGCCCAGGCCGAATCAGGCAGTTCCCTGATGGCAACGATGAAACAGGCATTAGTCGAAGCGTTGTCAGAATCCGGCTTAGCCGGGGGAGAAGCGAAAGCAGACCTTATTATTGACGATATCAAATTCGGCCAGCTGGTATATAAATTTGGCAACAAAGAGAAGCAGCGTGTTGGCGTGCGGTTAGTGACGGGAGGTGCATGATGAGCAAAAAAGTATTTACGATAGACGGTGTGGCTTTCGATCTGTCGGTAATCAGCCTGAAACGTAAATTTTCAGTCACGGACACGGAAAATTCCGGGCGGACTACCGACATGGCCATGCACCGTGATATTGGCGGAACGTTTTACAACTACGAAATGCAGATTGAACGGAGCAGGCTGGACACGGACAGTTATGACCAGTTTTATGACATCATCTCCACCCCGGTAGAGAGCCATGATCTGACATTCCCGTATAACCAGGAGACACTAAGCTTTAAAGCTTACGTAACGAATGGCGAAGACACGCTGATGATCCGGAACGGAACCAACTACTGGAGCGGGCTGACGGTGAATTTTGTGGCCATGGAGCCGCAGCGGAGGTTGTAGTATGCAATGGGATGTGACAGTAAAAACAAATGGCGAACAGCCCTATTCCGATACCGGGAATATCACGACGCTGGAATATGCATTTCCCAACTATTCGTACTGCCTGCCCCGGTATGCCCGGCTGGACGGCAAGTTTGAGAACGCCCCGGATAAGATCGAGCAAGGCCGGAAGGGATACATCAGCCTGGCTCTTTCCGGGGCAGATGGTGAGTTTGGCGCAAAGCCCGTCATAGAAGTAGAGCTTGCCCGAAAGAAGACAAGCAACGGCATCCGGCTGGTGTTCAATCAACTCTCGGGCGATTATGCAAGCCGGGTGACCATTGAATGGTATAAGGGCGAAGAGCTGATCGTTGAAAAGGATTTCCTGCCTGCTTCGGCAGATTATTTCTGTGCGGTAAAGGTACCACTTTTCGACCGCTTCCGGATCACCTTTCACGGGACGAACAAACCGTACCGTTATCTGTGGATTGGCATGATCCAGAACAGGCGCATGACGGATGCCGGCGGGTTGAAGATCGTCTATGATGACATCGCCCTGGGAGCAAAGGACAGTAGCGTGCCAGTGTCTGACGACAGGATGGATTATGTCAGCATGGAAAATCTGAAAGAGGATACGATTGAGTTTCCAAATCACTCCATGTGCCTGCCCCGGTATGCCCGGATGGACGGCAGCTATGAAAACGCTCCGGATAAGATAGTGGATATTGGCTATGTAAGCAAAAGCATATCGGATGCAACCGGCAGTTTTGCGGTACCTCCGGTTATAGATGTGAGATTTGGCGAGCTGTTTTCTTCTGTCGGCATAACCCTGCAGTTCAACGACTACTCACAGGATTACTGCAGCCTGGTAAATATCAGGTGGTACCAGGATAACAGGCTGTTGGCAGAAAAGGATTTTGAGCCTGACGGCTACCTTTACTTTTGCTATCATAATGTTGACTATTATAACCGTGTGGCCGTAACGTTCCTGAAAACGTCAAAGCCTTTCCGGAATGCGTTCCTGACCCGGATCGACTATGGGTTACAGCGGATCTTCCGGGACGATGAGATCAAGGAGATTGAATGCTATCAGGAGATTAACGCCATATCCGAAGAAGTAAGCATCAACGTTTTGAACTTTACGGTCCGGAGCAGGACGGATATCATGTTCAACTTCCAGAAGCGGCAGCAGATGCGTCTGTATTTCGATGAGGCTATCCTGGGTGTGTTCTATTTACAGGCGGGCAGCCGTAGAAGTGTAACTGACTACCGGATGGAAACCCAGGACGCAATGGGTGTATTGGACGGCAATCAATTTTTTGGCGGCCTGTATAGCGGAATCACGGCACAGGATCTGATCGGTCAGATCATGGCCGGTGAGGAGTTTGATTATTATCTGGATGATTTCCTGCAGGATATGCCGATCTATGGATACCTGCCGGTCTGCACCAGGCGGGAAGCAATGGCCCAGATCGCCTTTGCGCTGGGGGCCATCATTGACACCAGCTATTCCCTGCGGCTTTATATTTATCCGAAGCAGGAAGAGATCACAGGGGAATTCCGGAAGTCGGATATCTTTGCCGGGACCGTAAACGTGGACCACGGTGAAATTGTTACCGGTGTGAGAGTGCTGATGCACAGCTACGAGCCGTTACAGGAGCAGACCGAACTCTATAAGGCGAAGCTGACGGGCGGGGCCCTGGTGACGTTTAGCGAGCCCTATCACACATTGGAAGTGACCGGCGGCAGCATATCCCGGTCGGGAGACAATTATGCATATCTAAACGGCACGGGATCGGAAGTGATCCTGAAGGGCAAAAAATATGATCACCGGACGGTGACTGTCCAGAAAGAGAATCCCAACATAAGCCGGAATAAGAATGTAGTGTCCGTGGAAGCTGCGACACTGGTGACTGCCCATAATGCTGCCGGGGTGCTGGAGCGCGTCTATGATTATTACACTAACAACCAGAGCACCACTTTCCGGGCCATCATGGCGGAGCGTGAGCTGGGACAGGTAGTGACGGTAGACACGGACTTTGACGGAGTGAAGCAGGGGACGGTGGAAAAGACAAGCTTAAAATTCAGCCGGAATGAAATCACAGCGGAGGTGACAGTACGATGAGTGTTATGGACAGCCTGATATTTGACAGGAGCAGCATGGATCTGATGAATGATACGGACCGGTGCTATATCTCCTGCACGGACCTGAACCGGGTTGAGCAGGCCTGTGAATATCTGGCCGGAATCCTGGGTGTTGCGATAAAAACAAAAGTATGGAAAATGGAAGACTGGCGGACCGGTACGGAGATGGAACGCATCCGGCAGAATATCGCAAAACTCAAGGAGGCCTATTTTGTCAGGGAATCAACCCCGGCGATACCGGTGGAAATCACATATACGAGCATCTACCAGGCGAACAACATTGAAAAGATATTAAAAGATATCGGAGATATGTATGACAGCATGGTGAGCGGAATCCCCAGGCTGCCATTTGGACTGGGGAAACAAGTTTTAGGGAACAGGAGGTAACGCATGTTAAAAACAGACTATAAAGACGATGTGTTTGAGGGAGACAGACAGTACAGCCTTACCCAGAACGCAAACAACACAGTATCCCTCCGGGATGTAACGACATACACCCGGGAAGGGGATCAGTTCAGTGCCAATGATATCAATGCCACAAATGAGGCGTTAAACAATTTGACTGACGTGGAGTTGCCGGCATTAAAAAAATCTGTGAGTGATGGAAAGACATTATTGGCCGCAGCCATCACTGCCAAAAGAGTTGCGGCCGCAGCTACGGACACTTTTGCTCAACTGGCTGCCAAGATCGGTCAGATCATACTGGGAAGCGGTAACGCCACGGCAGCGGACGTACTGGCCGGTAAAACCTTCACGAATTCAACCGGTGTTGAGCAGACGGGAACGATGGTTGATGCATCCGGCGCAACCAGTGCTGCAACTGCCAGCCTTGACGCAACCAACAGCCGCCTGCAACTAACAATACCAACGACCGGTAAATACAGCACGGGAAGCAGACTGTATGCGGCTTATTCTACAATCGCAAGTCTGATCGGACTGACGGCGGCAAAGCTCATACCTGGCAACACGATACTGGGGATTACAAGCAGTGTTACCAGCAAAGGTGCAGCAACCTACACGCCCGGCACAGCAGCGCAAGTAATAGCCGCCGGGCAGTATCTAAGCGGCGCGCAGACGATCAGCGCAGTAGCCAACCTGTCCGCTGCCAACATTAAAAAGGGCGTGGTGGTTGGCGGGGTGACTGGTACGTGGGAAGGTTGGGTGCCGACGGCACAAGATCTGTATTACAATGGCGTCAATTCGGCAGGTCTTACACTTGCTTCTAGTAATTTAAGGTTTGACGCTTCGCAAATAACAGTGACCAGTACGGAAGTTTACCACCGAATAATGATAAATAAAACATATGATGTGACAGGACACACACGGCTTATTATAGAGGGCAATTTTCGGTTCTATCAATTCATAAGATTTGAATTACAAAATACTGCTACTGGTGTGACGCGCACGTTGGTTAGTGGCTATGCAACTGATACGTATTATACGTCTGTACAGATTGATATATCGCAAGAAACAGGTATCGTCGCAGGTTCGACTTCAATGTATTTTGCTATGCGTGCAGACAGTTACATAAACCGGATTAGAATAGCGTAAAGATGGGAGGCAATATGAAAGCAGTAATAATCTATGATAACAGCGCCACGGTTGTAGCGATACTCTACGGCACGGAGGCAGTGCCGGACGGCGTGCAGGGTGTTCTGATCAATCTAAGAGAGGGCGAGACTATCATCGGCAACACTCTGGACTTGTCTGATCCGGACAATCCCAAAATTGAAACGTCATGGGTAGAAACAGATAGCATTAGGGCAGCACAGGCAGAGATGCGGAAAGAAATAGATGATATTAACATTACTCTGGCTGACCTGATAGGAGGTGTAAACAATGCTTAATGAGGCACAAAAAAACATCATTATTCGAGCACTAACAAGAAGAAAGACATCTGGTGAAAATGTGACAGAAATTTTAAAGACTTACAAAAATCTGTCCGACGAAGAAAAACACGAGGTTTTGGTGACGGTAGAAGAGTTAACGGAAGAGGCTGGTAACGAACAGAACAATCAGTAACCCGCCGCTTATGCGGCTTATATTATATATTATAAAGAAAGAGAGGAATTGAATTATGGCAAGTAAACCAAACAAAGCAGAAGCAGGACATGTGGCTCATGGCCCGGCAACCGGCATCCCGACCCCGGAGCCGAAGAACGAGGTATTAGGAGACAGCCGCTACACCGGCGCAGTCAAGCCCGGCACCAGTAAAGCAGTATCGCCTGGCCATGCAGAGGGCGGCCCGGGACATACGGACTGCGGGGCAGAATAAGGAAGAGACGAGGAATAATAACATGAAAAAAGAATATGCAGTATTAACCCAGGCGGCGCTGACTACAGTTGGCGCTTTTTTAAGCGCAAAGCTGGGGATATTATTCCCGGTTCTGTGCAT
>Ga0153996_1001181_pt1 | contig 10744 bp, 12 predicted proteins | sample TSNC080MetaG_FD_104728 | JGI IMG/M metagenome (GOLD analysis project Ga0153996, IMG submission 104728) | Attine ant fungus gardens microbial communities from North Carolina, USA - TSNC080 MetaG | ecosystem: Host-associated > Fungi > Mycelium > Unclassified | place: USA: North Carolina, Lumber... | reverse complement strand
TCTACACTTCTTATTTACCGATGTTGAATAAAATAATGATTAATTATCAAGAGTTCACCTTAGGTTATGAAACGGTCGAATCAACGGATTTAGCTAATAAAAAGATACTTAAAACATTAAAAATAGCAAATAAAGCACTAAGAAATATTATTGATTCTTTAGCTGAAAAGGATTATTTAGATTTAAGTGTTGATGCTAAGGTATTTGAATCATTATTGCACCAAGATGGATTACTAGAAGATAATATATTTAAGAAGGTGAAATAGCACTTTCTTTTTTTACTATGCAAAACTATTTTATTAATGGAAGGTTATCTGTATAAAAACAACACTTAAAACAATAACGACAATCAAAAATAAAGTTACCTTTAATAATGTCTTTCTATACATAACAATTAATGCAATATATTCCCTTAATAAAGCATTCGGTAAATAATATAAGGCAGTTTTACAACCAATTCCATCAATAAATAATCCAACTTTTTGAGCATAAATGCCAGCACGGAATAAGTGATAATTATTAGTTGAATAAATACAGTGATATGATGGATCTTTCGCATGTTGATCCATCATTTGTTTAGAGTAAAGCATATTTTCATAAGTGTTTGTTGCTTTTGTTTCTAACATAATTTGTTCTTTAGGAATTCCTTGATTGATGGCATACTCTGCCATTGCCTCAGCCTCGCTTCTAGATTCGTCATTTCCTTGACCACCGGACATAAGTAACATAGGTATTTTTTTTCTTTTTCGTTTACTTTGTTTTTGATAAAAACATATTGCCTTATCAATTCTTCTTGCAAGTAACGGAGGAACATTTCCATTTATTAAGCCACTACCTAAAACAATAATGTAATCTTGATTATATTTTGGTCTAGCAAGATTTGCTAGAATAAGACTCGTAAAAAATATGACAATATGAAATAAATATAAAGAAAGAAGAAGTGTAATAATCCACCATATGATTTGTATGAAAGGGGATTGCACGTTTAATGTAACAAAGAATGAAGTTAGTAAATAAAGTGTAAACGAAATTCCAAGAATTAGAGTTAAACTATTAGAAAGTGAAAATCTTTCTTTCTTAATAATGATATAACTATTAATAAACAAAAATATAATGACGACATAAAGACCAAATACGAGGACACATAAAATAAAAACAATAGGGATTGCGGCAGTAATTCGCAAGATATAGTTTTCATATTGTAATACAAAAAAGCAATAACTAATTCCAGACATCATTAGAAAAATACCAAACATAACTCCATTCAATAATCTAAATTTATTTCGTTTATAAATAATTAAAAAAATTAAAAAGGATAGTAAAGTAACAATTAGTAAGTATTTTATTGTCATCAGCCCCCAATCTATTGTAAATATTAGTTCTTATCATAGAATGCTTTTTTAAAGTTACACTATAAATATTCTATCAAAATAATTGGGATTTAAACAGTAAACATATAATTCTTGTTATCCAATAGTAGTAAATATTTATTTTCGTTTCTAAAGAAACTGGACATTTTTTATATTTTGTCTATTAACTATGTAAATCAGATAATTTGTAAATCGAATATGTTCTTTACATGCATACGTATATATGGAGGGGAGTTATAGAAGCAAAAGAAGCTAAGAAAACACTGCTTACAATTATGTGCTAGTTTCCTTTCATATCTTAGCTTTCTTAATTGTAGGTATAACATTCCCTCAAAGATAAATAAGAAGAGTAGCTTAGCTATCTTATTTTTTATTAACGAAAAGCAGTAACTAATTATATATTATAAGGAAGACAAGCAATAGTAGCATAACAAAAAAATGTTATGGCTAATCTGCTTGTCTTTTTTATCAAATTAATGATAGATAGTACAAATAAGAAATAGTACTATCTATAGCTCTAAAAATCAATAAACATATACATAGACGACATCGTTTACCTATATAAATCGTTTTCGGATTAAGAAAATATTATAATTTCAAAAACAGAACATAGTAAGATATAATCATAGTAATCAAATAAAAGGAGGATATAATATGTCATTTAAAAAAGATTTTTATTGGGGTGGTTCAGTTTCTTCATTTCAAAGCGAAGGAGCATGGGATGAGGGAGGAAAAGGATTATCGATATATGATGTTCGTCCAACCAATCCACAGTTTTCTGATTGGAAAGTAGCAATTGATTTTTATCATCGATATAAAGAAGATATATCTTTATTAAAAGAAATGGGATTTAATTTTTATCGTTTTAGTATTTGTTGGAGTAGAGTCATACCTGATGGTGAAGGTGAAGTTAATGAGGAAGGAATTCAATTTTATAATAATGTGATTGATGAATTAATTGCACAAGGAATTACACCAATGATTACATTTGTTCATTTTGATATGCCATATCATTTAGTAGAAAAGTATAATGGTTTTGCTTCTAGAAAAGTAGTCGATTTATTTGAACGTTATGTTAAGCTTTGCTATGAACGATTTGGTGATCGAGTAAAGCACTGGATGACGTTTAATGAACAAAACTTACATGGATTAATGCTAAAAGTTTCAAATGCAGAGCTAATACCAGAAGGAGTTAGTGAAGAAGCATTTTTATATCAAGTAAACCACCATGTTTTTATCGCTCATTGTAAGGCAGTTAAGGCATTAAGAGAAACATGGTCAGATGCTCAGATATGTGGTATGGTGACATATATGTTGGTCTATCCAAATAGCGAAGATCCAAAAGCGAATATGATTGCTACATTAGCTAATGATCTATTAAATAATTTTTATATTGATGTATTTTCTAAAGGGAAATATCCAAAATACATGTTAAATTATTTGAACACTCAAAAGTGTATGCCTGTATTTGAAGAGGAAGATAGGGAACTATTAGAATACACAGTTGACTATATTGCTTTTAGTTATTATCAAAGTAGTGCAGTACAAACAACTAATTATGAAGGAAAAGCTATCAATCAAATTATGAAAGAAGCTACAACAAATAATCGTTTTGTTTCTGCAACTGAATGGGGGTGGAATATTGATCCTATCGGGATTCGAAGAGTCGCTAGAGACATTATGATTCGAACTGATATGCCTGTTTTTGTCTTAGAAAATGGGATAGCTCATAGGGAAGAACTACCTGAAGAAGGGATTATTCAAGATGACTATCGTATTGAATATCATAGAGAACATATAAAACAATTGAAGTTAGCAGTTGAACAAGACGGTGTCGATTTATTGGGATATGCATCATGGGGACCTATTGATATTCCAAGTTCACAATGCGAAATTGCAAAACGTTATGGTTTTGTTTATGTAAATCGAGATGAAAAAGATTGTAAAGATTTAAGAAGAGTTAAGAAAAAATCTTTCAATTGGATTAAGAAAGTTTATGAATCTAATGGAGAAGATCTAGAGTAAATCAAAACCCATTTCATCAATAGCACAAGTAATGTATTGAATATAATTAATAAGTAAAAAGCTAACAACATTATAATTAATGTTAGCTTTTTACGTTATCGTTTATCAGTCATCTTTAATGCTTATTGACTTAATAGCACTTCAACAGCAATAAACATAATTGGTTGACCATCTAAAAAAGAATCTTGCTGACTACGAGATATGTAAGGCAAATAAATAACTTGATGACCATAACCAGCAATAGGACATTTATGATTCATTGTTAATATAAGAACATCAGCTCCTACCGTTTTAGCATAACTGGCAATGGAAGAGTATAAAGGCAATGAACCAGTAATTGAAATAATAAATAATAAGTCACCTTTTTTAATGAATAACCAACATCTTCCATAACTACTGTGTCAGTAATAGCTTCACAATCTAATGGTAATTTAGCTGCTCGATAGCGAAATTGTAAAGCTGAAAATCCAGTTCGATTGTAACCAAATATTTTAATTCGATTTGCTTTCATTAATAAATTAGTCGCTTTATTAAATTGCTCTAACGAAGTAGTAGAGCTCATCATTTTTGTAAAATCAGCATATGGTAGAAGAATCTTGCTCTTTATTGGCAGATAAAAGATATAGTCTAACAACAGCTACTTTTGAGGTTGAAAATTTTTCAGCTATTCTATCAATTGATCCACGAATCTAAAAAGGGGAGAGAAAAATGCAAAAGTTTATGGATTCAATTGAAAAAATTATGCTACCACTTGGTATGAAGTTAGGAGAAAACAAATATCTTAAAGCAATTATTAAAGGATTTATGAGAATCCTACCATTAACTATCTTTGGGTCAATCTGATTTTACAATTCATGGTAGAAACTGGAGATTTTGTGCCAAAGGGAAGAGATTTACGATAATATAGTATAGATGAATTAACCTATTAATAAGTTGCTTTAAATTTCTGTTAACAACATTTGACAATAATCAGTATATGGATATACTAATATTGATAGCACGTTAGAAATAGAATTATAATAGTAGGTGTTAGGGGGTTATATAAATGGATTGGTTTTTACGATTTGTAAAAGGAATATTTATTGGTTCAGGCTTTATTCTTCCTGGGGTTAGTGGTGGTGCTTTAGCCGCAATTTTTGGTGTGTATGAAAGGATCATTTCTTTCTTAGCACATATGAGGCAAAACTTTATGGAAAATGTCATGTATTTATTTCCGATAGGTTTAGGAGGGCTAACAGGTGTTTTTCTATTTTCTTTTGTTGTTAGTTTTCTATTAGGAGCATATGAAACACAAATTCTTTGGTTTTTTATTGGATGTATCTTAGGAACACTTCCTGAACTATGGAAACAAACCGGTAAAAAAGGACGTAGTAATAAGCATATTATAATTCTTATTGTTGTGTTCTTTGTGGTGTTAGCATTTTTAGTTTATGGAGAACAATTATTTAGTGGTAACGTTCCTCAAAACTTTGCAACTTGGATAATTGCTGGAGCTTTGATTGGACTTGGGATTATTGTTCCAGGATTAAGTCCATCTAATTTTCTTGTTTATATGGGAATGTATAAAGATATGGCAGATGGAATAAAAGATCTAAATTTTATGATTATCATACCAATTGCAATTGGTGGACTTGTTACCGTATTAGTATTTTCAAAAGTAGTAGATGTTATCTTTAAAAAGGCATATGCTGGATTTTTTCATTGTATACTAGGAGCAGTTCTTGCTTCAACGGTTATGATTATTCCACGCAACTTTAATTATTTAAGTTTTGGTATCGTTGCGTGTATCCTTCTGTGTATTGCAGGAACAGCATTAGGATATTGGATGTGCTCATTAGAAAATAAATACAAACCAGAGTAAAAGGAAGATTGAAACTAATAGCAGCCTTGATAATTCGCAAGGCTGCTATTTTTAGCATTGATACATAGGAAACTCCAACAGTTGCTATAAAAATATTCATTGCAAATTTTGTACGCTCTGGTTGTTCTTGGATAGTTTTTTCTATCGTTAAAAGTTCTAGGGAACCCTCTCGATTAGTTTAAGCTATTTGACTTTCAATAAACCAGCGATTAACTTCAAAGAACAATTTGACTTCTTTATCATGAATTTTACACCGATACATGATACCTCCACCACCAACAATAGATGAAGAACGTTTCACTTCATATATTTTATCTACTTTATAAAAACGGTTGTTATTGTTTTCTATCCATTGGATGTATAAAGGTTTCATTTGCTTTTCTTTATTCATTAATACAATAACATCAACGTAGCGTTTATATAACATTATTTAAAGTAACTTTCTGGATGAATAGTATGTTCTTCTTTTGGATTAAAATGAGTTAGCTCATGATGGAGTAAAACATTTGCTCTTTTAATGGTGTTATAACCATACTTATTTCTAATAGTATCAATCGCTTGTTCAAGTTTTAATTGCTTCATTGAGAGTATCTCTGTAGTAGAATCAAAAATCGACAATTGTTTACTTCTTTCTAAATATTGATCTTCAAGGTTTGATACAGAAATACCAATACTTCGAAGTGGAATAGTGAAATCATAATGTAGGGCTAATAATATTCTAACTTGTAACATGATATCACTGCTAGTATTGATAGCTTCATCAATACTGATTTGTCTAGAACCATAATGTTTTAAGTTACAATCACGCAAACGAATTGATATTGTCCTACCTTTTAGTTGATGGTCTCGAAGTCTAGAGGCAATACTTTCACTAAGTACATAAAATACAGCCTCTGCTTCTTGATAATTAGTCATATCATGTTTAGTAGTAATACTATTGCCTATTGATTTAATAGCTGAAGTATGATGGAAAGTAGTAACTAGGCTATGATCAATTCCATTTGCAAAGTCCCAAATGATAGCCCCAATCTTTCCAAATTTTTTTGTTAATTCTAATTTGTCATAGTTGGCTAAATCACCAATCGTGTTAATACCAAGATGATTCAATTTTTTTTGAGTTGCATGACCAACATACAATAAATCTTGTACTACTTGAGGATACACAATATCTTTATAATTATCTTTTCTGATATGAACTAACCCCATTTTCTTATCTAAATCACTACCTAACTTTGAATATATCTTATTCCAAGAAACACCAATACTTACTGTTAATCCAAGTTCATTATATACTCTTTGTTGGATTTGTTTTGCAATTTCATATCCATTACCAAAAAGTTTCTGAGATTGGCTAACATCTAGCCAAGCTTCATCTAATCCAAAGGATTCTACTTTATCTGTATAGTCTTGAAAAATTTTTTTGACTCTATTTGTGAAATAAATGTATTCTTTATAATCTGGATGTATGATTAATAACCCAGGACATTTTTGATAGGCGTCTCGAAGAGATTCACCAGTTTTAATATCATATTGTTTAGCTAAGTCATTTTTAGCTAATATAATACCATGTCGGTTTTCCTCGTTACCACCTACAGCCATAGCCATTTCACGAAATGCAGGGACTTTCATTTCTTCAATTTGAGCATAACAATGATTTAAATCAATATGTAATATTTGTCTTTCTATATCCATAGATATCACTCCCATGATTACAGTATATACAAAATTGAAGGAAACAATACCTTTATCTAGAAATATGTAAACCAAAAAAAAGGATGCAATTTTCTTGGAAAAAATTGCATTTTTTTAATAGTGTAATTAGCTAGTTTTTAGCAGTTGGTTACCTATTTATGTTTCTTTTGTTTTGATGATTGATAAAATAAAGTAGGTAACTGCACCAGATAAAAGCATAGTCATAATGTCAATTAAGGAAAATGGGATGGCACCTAGTCTATCAAACAATAAACCGTTACCAAACCTGAATAAATTCCAATCCATCATTATCATTTCAGCAAAATACATGAAAAGTGTTACTAATATTGCTGTTGCAGAAGGAATCATCACAGAAAGAAGTTTTCGTTTTCCATAAAGTAATGTTCCAGTGTAAACACCTGTACTAATCCCAAATAGCATGAAAAATATTGTCATTAAAATGGCGGAGAGAGGTGAAATATTAATATCTCCTGTTCTAAAAAATGCTGTGAAACAAGCTAAAATGCAAAGACTAATGAAAGCTAATACTGAAACAAACTGAACCACAAGCAGTTTGTTTCTTTCGTAATTTTGTGTATAAGCATTCTTATAAAACCCATAGATAGTACTAATAGAAGCTAAAACAATCAACAAAGCAATTGCGTAAAAGTGTATTTTGAATGAAGAATTGTATCGTATACTTAACGAATCCCAGATTGAATGACTTACCTGAGGCGTCATGACACATGATAACATTTGCCAAGTTTCAATGTTCATCTTTGTGGAAAGATCAGTAAAAACAGCGACCTGTTCAAATACTATTTCAGAACCTAAAAATAAAAGTATACTCAATATTGAAAGTATTGGAAGCACAAATTTTTTAGTAAACTTAAAAATAAGTGGCAATAAAGCAGTGCAGACAATTAAAGAAATGCAGATAGGTGTATACGGGATGATGTACTTTGGATAATCTGCAACATCAATACCACCATATTGTAGATAAGAGAAAAGCATAACAATACCCATATATAGCGGATATATCGATACCAGTAAAACACCCCCAAGAGATAACAGATAAACTTTTTTAGTAGTCATAAACAAAACCTCCTTATCCAACCGCATTTGTAATTAGTGTTATAGCAATCAATATCAAAAGCACCGTAAAACATAACCCTGACACTAGTGTTAATTTTTTATAAGAAAGAATATTCTCAATTCTCAACTTTGTTTTCGTGTTGCCAAAAGCACTTGCGTAGTAATTATTTCCAACAGAGTAGGTTAGCAAAGCCATTGCATAAGCCTTTTGCTGATCTCGATTTAATTTTTTCAAAACACTGGCATCACAAGCCAATTCCATATCAGTAAAAAAGTAGTTTAAAAATATCCAAATCAAGGGATTAAACCAATGAACACATGCACTTATAACAGCAACTATTCGCCATAAATTATCCGATCGTCTGATATGAGTTTTCTCATGCAGAAGGATATAATTCAAATCGGCATCCTCAAGAGTTGATGGAAGCATGATTTTTGGTCGAATAATACCATATACCGCTGGAGTAGTAATGTTATCAGATTTATATATATTATCTTTGATGTGATTAGTATTTATTAAAGCCTTCTTTGTAAAGAAATAGAGTAAGATAGAAAATAAAAGTGCACCAACCATCACAATTGCCCAAATCACTCCACAAACAGCAAAAATATTTTTCAAAAGATTGGATTTATATTCAATCGGAAAGTAGCTGTTTGCCGCCATAATGCTGTTTGTCATGGTAAATTGTAGCTCTTCCTTTCTTACAACAATTGTTTTTGTGGTAAATTGGGCGAGTAAGTTTAGCAAACTATATTGATTGGCAAGTCCAATCGGAACCCAAAATCGAATCAATGGTAGTAGCCAAAGCAAGTATACTCCAAAACGAGGGAGCTTGCGTATATGACGGAGCATAAGAAGAATCAAACCTGTGAAAGAGCCAAGGATACTAAGATTTAGTACCCAATAAAAGATTTCGCCAAGCATAATCATTCCTTCTTTTCAATCAATGCTCTTAGGGCATCAATTTCATCTGGTAATAATTTTTCATCCGCAAAGGTGGCAAAAAACGTGCTTCTTGAACCATTAAACAACTTTTCAATTAACGTTTTAGTTTCTGCTTTTTGAAAATCCTGCTCTTTAAATACTGATGTACAGATAAAGTCTGGCTCATTTCGGATTAATATACCCTTATCTATCAATCGTTTGATAACCGTGTATGTAGTGTTCTTATTCCATTTGAATTTTTCAGCCGCTAATAAACTTATTTTTTTTGCGGAAACAGGTTCGTATTCCCATACGATTTTCATCACCCGAAGTTCAGAATCAAATAATTTCTCCATAGTATCCCTCCTGACTATCCTAGTAGTCTAACTATATACTATCACAATAGTCTGTAGATGTCAATTCGTTCTTTACTGATCATAAATAAATAGAATACATAAGTTTTAAACTCAAATATTGAAATAATAGTTGTTTCTAAGAATATTATTATTCATTTTAATGAAGGAAAATGTTTATTGATATAGAATATAAAAGAAGAAAAAGAGCATAATTTAAAAAGTAAAAAATGTATAGTCAGGAAAAGAGGAATAATATGCTTGATATTTCACTTTTAGGAACTAGCGGAATGATACCGCTGCATAATAGATATTTAACTGCCATGTTAGCACGATATAATGGTAGATTGTTATTAATTGACTGTGGTGAAGGCACACAAGTCACAATGCGAGAGCTTGGGTGGGGATTTGTCAATCTTAATGTATTATTAATTACTCATTTCCATGCCGACCATATTTCCGGACTTCCAGGTTTGTTACTTTCACTAAGCAACTATGGGCGAAAAGAGCCGTTACATATTGTTGGGCCAAAAGGAACGAAGGATGTAGTAAACAACTTATGTGTAATTGTACCAAGGTTGATGTACACAATTGAAGTCATTGAGCTTGAAAATCAAGCTCAAAGTATTGAAATTGAAGATTGGCAGATTTCAGTATTACCTCTTTTACATTCATTACCCTGCTTTGGATACAGTATTCATATCCCACGATTCAATAAATTTAACGTTACTAGTGCTAAAGAACAGAATATTCCAATAGAATTCTGGTCAAAGTTGCAACGTGGAGAAACCGTTGAGGGTTTTACTCCTGATATGGTGTTAGGGGAGCCACGAAAGGGTATTAAAGTTAGTTACATTACGGATACTAGACCTATTGATACAATATCATCTTTCATCAAAGATTCCGATTTGTTTATTTGTGAAGGTATGTATGGTGATGATAATCTGAAAGAAAAAGCTGATCGCTTTTATCACATGCTATTCTCTGATGCTGCAAAACTAGCTAAAGCTGGAAATGTTAAGGAATTGTGGATGACACATTACAGTCAGGCTTTTGCTAATCCTGAGCAATACATTGATGCTATAAAGCCTATTTTTGAAAATAGCAAAGCTGGATATGATCGTATGACGAAAACAATTATTTTTTAGAATAAGATAGTTGCAACATGAATGAGTAAAAAATCAATGATAATTAGGTAATTTTGCTTGTGTGATTATTAAATTCATAATTGAAGATAGATACATATACCATAATAAATTAATTTATTATGGTAGCAATAAAAAAGTCATAGAAAAAGAAGGGTTCTTACTCTCTTATGGGTAAATGGAGTATTTAAGCAGCACAAGAAATTGTGCTGTTTTCTTTTACTAAATCCATTAAGCTAAAATCAATGTTATTCATTAAAAAAGGGACATAACATTTT
>Ga0153996_1001179_pt1 | contig 10757 bp, 14 predicted proteins | sample TSNC080MetaG_FD_104728 | JGI IMG/M metagenome (GOLD analysis project Ga0153996, IMG submission 104728) | Attine ant fungus gardens microbial communities from North Carolina, USA - TSNC080 MetaG | ecosystem: Host-associated > Fungi > Mycelium > Unclassified | place: USA: North Carolina, Lumber... | reverse complement strand
GCGAATTGGCACAATATTACAGCCATTAGCGGCGGTAATTATCTCGATACTGCTGCAGCAGTTCCAGATAGTTATGACGATATCCCTCCTGATCGCTGCCAAGATTATTTTCGGCCATTTCAACAACCTGATCTATTGTCATATCACCAGCGTATTCTGAACTCCTCAGCAAATGCCCGAAACCGGCCACCGAGCAGGCAAATGCAAGGTCACTGCCGGGCTTCTCCGTAATATCACTGTAATAAACCGGTGTTTCAAATAATTTACTTTCCGATTCTCCCGGATTCTTATAGCGCATACGCACTACAAACAGCTCATCGGCGTTTTCTTCTTTGAGTTCCAGTTCAAACAACATAACAATATCGGTACCGGCACCTATTTCACCGGCATCTTTGGAATCATCATTAAAATCCTCATTGCTCATCCTGCGGTTTTCATAGCCTATCAGCCGGTAACTGGCAACATTCTGCGGATTGAATTCAACCTGTGCTTTCACATCGTCAGCTACAGTAAATAAATTGCTCCCCAGTTCATTAACCAGGCTCTTCTTTGCATCGGCTACCGAGTGGATGTATTGATAGTTTCCGTTGCCGTTAGCAGATAACGTCTCCATGATATCATCCTTCAGGTTTCCGGTTCCAAACCCTAAAATGCTCAAATACATACCGCTGTCGCGTTTAGCAGAAATCAGTTTCTCCAATTCATCCGTACTTGAGATACCAACGTTAAAATCACCGTCAGTAGCCAGAATAATCCGGTTGTTACCGTTTTCTATAAAATTTTTAGCTGAAAGTTTATAGGCCGTCTGAATCCCTTCTGCCCCCGCGGTCGAACCAGAAGCTTCCAACTGATTGATAGCGGTGAGAATCTTCCACTTCTCTGCACCGCCGGCACTGTCCAGCACAACTGCCGAACTACCTGCATAGGTAACGATGGACACCCGGTCGTCTTCATCAAGGGTTTCCACCAGAAGGGCAAAGGCCTCTTTCAAAAGCGGCAGCTTGTCATAAGAATCCATCGAACCCGAAGTATCAATCAGAAAGGTTAAATTACTGGGAGGAAGTTCACCCGTATCGATCTCCTCGGTCTTAACGCGGATCATCGCGATCTTTTTGCCGGCATCAAACGGTGACCGGCTCACTTCAGCAGAAAGCGAGAACGGACCTCCGGTATACTGCTGCTTACCATCATAAGAAAAATAATTAATCAATTCCTCGATCTTTACCGCATCGGCTGGCGGCAGACTGCCGCTTTCAATGTAGCGGGCGACGTTTGAATAAGAAGCGGTGTCAACCTTTAATGAGAAGGTCAGCATCGAATCCTCCGCAGTATTGCGTTCGGTATTTTCTTCGATGTCCAGATAAGATTCCGTACTTTCCTCAACATCAGCATAGGAAGACTCATTGGTCTCGGTTTCCCCGGACTCATTTGAGTAACTGCTGCTATCACCGGTCTGCTTCGCGCTGCATGCACTTGCCAGCATGGCCATAAGCAATAATACAGATAGTATCAATTTCTTTTTCATAATTCATCCTCATTTCTCCAATCATTATTTATTGGCTTCTCTATAAATAAGAACCATAAAAATAATGAAAACATTACAGCAATTGGAAAAATTTTTAAAAAATATGTTTGCTGACAGCGATCAGAGTGTTTATATCATATTTACAGGTCAAGGTATATAGGATTTCGTCATGCACAAAGCTGAGCATCTTATAACTGTCCGTCGATATGCCGTAAGCTTCATTCCCCTCAATCTTAATTGGTTTCAGTGAATCAAAGACCATTTCAGCATTGTCGCTGTATTCCATCCGCAGCACCACATCGTCAGCAAAGGAGTCGGAAAGATAGTAAATACTCGCTCCATTATCTACTTTGCTGTCGGTAACCGTAAGATTATCCGGTAAGGTAAAAGACAGCGGTATCAATTTCACGCTCGGCGATTCGGCTTCGGTGCTTTCCGAAGAAAGATCAGATGAATTGATATCACCGGGGTTTTTCAGCTGATACATAATGGGTATGGCGATAACCAGCAATAGGCACGCTGCTGCCAGGCCGCCAGCCAGACGGATAAAACGCCGGTTTTTCAAAGTACGCATCCGTCCGGCTACGCGCGTATCCAGACGGTTTAGAGCCGCCTCGGAATGAGGGGGCAGGGTCTGAGACTCCAGCCGCAGCTTTTCACCGGTGTAATCCACATATTCTTTAGCTATCTGCCCGTATATATCTTCAGATTTATCTTTCTTCATGGACATAGCCCTCCTTTTTGAGCAGATCGGCCAGTTGCTTCTTAGCACGGTGGAGACGAACCGTAACATTATTTTGACTGATTCCCAGCATATGGGCAATCTCCTTATGCGAAAGATGATAGGCATAACTTAAAAGAAAAACCGCCCTCAGTTCCTCTTTTAGAGTATCTACCACCTTTGCTATCTCCTGTGCTGAAATCTCTCCCAGAATATGATGTTCCAAATCAAAAGAGTGGTCGGTCTGATCGTCATCTAGCGGTTCTAATATCTGCCGGTTCTGTTTAGCCAGCATCGTCAGCGAAACATTCTTAACAATCGTTACGACAAAGCTGATAGTGCGGCCGGATGCCGGTTCGTCAATCTTATCCAGATTCTTGTATATCCGGATGAATGCTTCACTGACAGCATCTTCGGCAAGAGCATAGTCTTTCATGATACCGTATGCTTTATGAAGCATAAGATTCTTATACGAATGATAGATATATTCAAATTTTTGTTTATCAGATATAGTTGAAAAAGTTAAAATCAATAACACAGTATTGTCCTCTTTTGCTTAATATCTGAAGTATAACATGAAGCTGTAGATGTGACAATTACTGCTTTTCTCCGTTTTTATGCAAAAGCCGCCGATAGGTCAGATCCACTCCTAACGCTCCCAGAGGTGCCGTTATCAGAATCGCAATCACCGCTGCCGTCAGCACCACCTGTCCGCAGGCCAGCCCCATTGCCAGCGGCAGACCACCGATCGCTGCCTGGACGGTGGCCCTGGGAATATAAGCGATCATGCAAAATAGCTTCTCCTTTTTAGCAAGTCCGGTTTTCAGCAAACAAGCAAACACTCCGGCCATCCGGAACAAAATAACCAGCAATATCAGCACGATCACTTTCAGTCCGGCCGCAGCAGCGTACTGTATATCCACCATTGCCCCAACCAATACAAACAGCAGTACTTCGGCCGCCACCCACACCTTATTGAACTTCGGAGAAATCCGTCTGGCCAGAACCGGATAAAACTTCAGCATTGAAATCCCCGCTGCCATGACTGCCAGCAATCCTGAAAAAGGAATCACATCGCCAACTGCCGATTCCAGAGCTACCAGCAGCAAGGAAACAGACACGAGAACGAGCAGCTTGACCGAATCACGCATATGTATCCGCTTGAAAAATGCCGTCAGTAAGAATCCGCATATTCCCCCTGCCAGCGCTCCTGTTACAATTGCGACCGGAATCTGGACAAATTTGATCCAGGATACGTTTTCCCCCATCGCCAAAGAGGTAAATGACGTAAATAAAACGATGACAAATACATCATCTACCGATGCCCCTGCCATGATAAGCTGCGGGATACTCTCCCTGCTGCCATACCCTTCCTCCATAAGCTTGAGCATCTGCGGAACTACGACAGCAGGCGACACTGCTGCAATCACACTGCCCATAATGAGCGCTTCGAGTACCGATATTCCCAGAAGAGCCGGAGCGAGTAATGCCATCCCGGCAATTTCAAAGCAGGCTGGCACAAAGCACATCAGTACCGCCGGCCGTCCCACCTGCTTCAGATCATTAAGATTTAGTGAGAGCCCCGCCCGCATCAAAATAATGATCAAAGCAACCTGGCGCAGTTCTGAAGACATTCCTAATATCTTATCATCGATCAGGCCTAAGGCATACGGCCCCAGAGCCATACCTGTAATCACCATCCCCAGCAGGTTTGGAAGGCGGAGCCGTTTGAATATCCCTCCCAGAAATAATCCCATTAAAAACATCAGCGCAATACTTGTAAGCATATATCTTCCTCCGTTCCGGTTTTATGCGGGCATCAAAAAAAGCCAATGATCCCTGCGATTTATCACAGACGTCATCAGCTTTAAAAGCGGTTTTACCAAAGCAATTTCTGGCTGGGGAGAACATCATTCCCCGGTTAACTATAAAACTTATACCATGAATTTCTTGGTTTGTCAACTCTTAACCCGCGGCTATAATATCATCTCCCAAACAATAACCGCTGCTGCCGAACCAATCATACAGCAGATAATATCGTTCATTGTATCCACCAGTCCCGCCGGCTGCATGGCTTTTGGAGAGACATGATTTCTCGATTTATGGATCTTCTGCCACCTTTGACCATCGCTGTGAGTCACAGAATCGGTGATATACTCAAGCATCTCCCAAAATGCATGAATGGTGATCGAAAAGGTAAAGCTAAAAAGTAAAAGCAACCATTTCGTCGATTCTGAGCCACGGTCAGCAATCGCCAGGCCAAAGCCAACAAAAGCAATTCCGGAGAACGCATGGATCGTCCGGTCCCACCATCTATATTGATCATAAAAGCCAAGAGAACTCCCCAGATACAGGGACATGATTGTAACGATATAGTATGCCCATATACTGAAAAGATCAATGTCAATATGAAATAACCGGGACAATAGCAGAGGTACAAATGACAGCATAAGGTTTAAAAAAACTGCCCGCATAACCTTATACTCTTTTTTATAAAGATAGTAAATAGTAAGTAATGCTAATAAGCAACGATAAATAACCTGTAAAAGATTCGCCCAATCCATAATTTCACCTCACCGTTTTAGTATGTGAAGCGATCGGTCAAAATATGCATCAATGAGCTCTGGTAGCAATCAGTACGATCTTATAAAATCTCAAATAATTGAGTCAGTTTCTCAATCATATACACCACCTCTTCCGGTGACTTATCAACCGACTTGCGATTCATCCAGCAGGTATCGATGCCCGCCTTCCTGCCGCCGCCGATATCACAGATCAGTGAATCGCCGATAATCAACGCTTTATCGTTTTGAAATTCCGGAATATTGGCTTTCACATAGTCAAAAAACACTTCTGAAGGTTTAGCCGCACCGATATACTCGGATATAAATATATCTTTAAAATATTTCCCCAGCCCCGAACCCGCCAACCGGTCGAGCTGGGTTTTCGCCGTGCCGTTGGTCACTATGTACATCTCATACTGCTCTGCCAGCAAACGGCAGACCGCTTCCGCATCAGGCATCAGATCTATACCCTCGCCGAGAAGCCGCCGGTACTGATGTTCCAGTTCCTGACCGTCGATAGTCAAATGCAGTACAGCCATTAATTTATCAAACCGTACGAAAATCTCTTCTTTTTTTATTTTCCCCAGTTCATAGTCCGTCCAGAGTTTATGGTTTATACGCTTATACGCGGCAACCAGGTCCTCTGAATACGGGATATCATTTTGTACCATAACCTGCCTAAATGCAACTTTTTCAGTCTGTTGAAAATCAAATAATGTGTCATCCATGTCAAATAGTAAAAACTTGTATTTCATTTATGCTTTACTCCTTTTTAATTGCTGTCAAAATATATTTTAATTAATGCACTGACGATGGTTGCCAGCGGTGGAAGCGCCAATTTCAGCACTTGAAATAAACTGATCGGCCGATTATGTCCGAGCGGATTCTGCAGATACCGAATCCAGCTCTGCAGATCACCAAATAAACGCTGACCCTCGATATGGTAGCATACAACGCAGTATCCTGCAAAACCTGCACCAAAACCCAAGAATGCAAACAGAGTCTGCCAGAGCGGGGCATCCGTTCCCAGCAGATCAAGAAACCAGATCTCAAATATAAGGAAAATAATAAACAGCGGTACTGCGTACAGACAATATTTAATCCAGAACTGCACGGTTGAACTCTTTGGAGCACTGCGTTTTAAACATTTTTTCATTTTACGGGTAAGTTTATCTGACTTTATCTGCCTTCTCTTTTTCCATGATAAAACCGCCAGCAGACTAAAATATTGTTCACAGATAGAATAAAGCAAATCCTGCTTCTGCAAATTATCGTTATCCGTCGCTTCTAAAACTGCCTCTGCATCATGATAAACAGCGGCTAAACGCTCAAATGTCTCCCCTAGCAAAACGGTATGTTCCGAAGCCAGTCCAAAAGACTCTGCCAGAACTTTCCGCTGTTCCTCCAGCGCAAGTCCTGCCGGGGCCTGTACGTAGCGTTCTTTTATATCTTCAATCGGAATATGTATCTGACGGCGGTCATTTGGATGATAAGTCATTTCTCGTTACCTCTTTTGTTTTATAATTAAACCTCATTGTTTATATTATACCAGAGGAATTCACAAATATATAGTGTGAAATGCCGGATGCAAAAACAGGGATGTCACCGAGTCTTAAGCCAACGCCAAAAGTGATCTTCTCAATCCGTTCAAACATCGGAGTGTCCATAGCGCCGGCATGACAGAACTGGCGTTCGGAAACATCTTGTTTTCTCTTTTGCCTTGTGATAATCTACATGTAAGAAGCATCTTCAGGTGCGATACATAGATGCTCGGTTATTTAACTGCCGCGTCGTTCACATAAGAGAAGGCATGAAAACACATAATTACCCCAACACATCTCAGGAGGATAAGAAATATGACAAATTGTCTTAACTTGATTAATAAGGCTGAAGATTATATAGAAAGTCATTTGGATCAAAAAATAACTTTGAAAGATCTGGCGGATAATGTAAATATGTCTGAGTATCATTTCCACCGCTTATTCAAGCAGGGGACTTCTGAAACACTGAAAAACTTTATAACCAGAATTAAGATGGAGCGCTCCGCTATTTATCTGGTACTGAATTCGTACATCTCGATCACGGACATAGCCTATCGCTACGGTTACTGCGATACCAGCTCTTATTGCAAAGCTTTCAAAAAACATTATGGTATAACCCCTTCACACTTTCGAAAAGAGCAAGAAAATACAATTAAAAAGAAATGTATTGATCTAAAATAGGGGTAAGGAGGTGGAGATATGAATAAACCAAATATCACCATAGAAAAGATTACGAATATGCAGATTTTATATATTCGCTTCAGAGGAACCTATATTGAGTTCAGAAAAAACAGCCGAAAATTATTTGGCACCCTGTTCACATACGCTGAAGAGAAAAGTATGATTATTCCCAATGTAACTAAAGTATTAACACTGTATCACGATAACCCTTATATAACCGAAGCAAAAAACTTACGGACCAGCGTAGCAATGACAGTAAACACCGATATTGTTCCCCAAGCCAGCGAACCCATCGGCGTAATTGCAATATCCGGCCGATTTGCTATCGGACATTTTGAAATCTCTCCAGATGAATACCATTTAGCTTGGCAGTATATGTACAATGAATGGTTGTTCAAAGGAACCCAATCGCCCAGAGATGCAGTCCCATTCGAATTATATGTTACGGAACCACCACGCAGTTTCAAGCAGAAAAGCAAGACCGATATCTATATTCCGATTGAATAGTATTGCTATTGTTTACTCTACACTCGGATAAAAGACACAAGGGGCCGGCTCAAGATGCTTCATTCAACTCTGCTGCCCCTCCTTCTGCATCATTAAATTGTTATAATGTAAATGCTAAAAATATCAGAATATAAGCATACACAGAGTATTTGCCCATCAACAGATAAATACAGCCATATAAGATTCCGGATAGCATTGCTTCCAAACCGACAAATAAACTTCCCTTAGTTAAGGCATGTACCAGTCCCCAAGTCAAACCGACCAACAAACCGCCCCAGGGAATCTTAGATTTTCGAAACCACATTTCACCAGCTTTTTGTCCATAAACAATCACCGAAAGAACCAAAAGGGTTTCAAATAGATAATAGATATATTGAAACACAAAAAGCAAAAGGCCTTTCTTGGTAAACTCACCGATCAATTTCAGGGTTCCCCACGACCATGCATTAGATGCTATACACAGAGCGGCTATGCTCAGTGCCAATACCCAGTTCATCATCGGCAGTCTCTGACGTTCACCGATAATATTAAATTGGTAATTCTGTTTTGAATAGCGTGACAATCCAACAACAAACCCACCCCATACGATACTGGTTAAAATCCAATGGATAATATTCTGTACCGTCGTCATCTCATTCATCGAATTAGCATAAAACACCTGCTCAACTCCTAAGATTACAACCTCCATCCCCAGACCCAGAAATGCATACAGGCCAAAGGCTAAATAATTTCCCCCAGTAATCTTCTTATCTTTCTTCACCCTATTCCGCCTTTCTTTCATTCCATCGTATCGCTTGATTCAATGCAGCCTGGTCGTATTATATCATATTACCTCACCATATGGTACACCTGATTTGCATTACAACTTATGAAAGCAAAATCTCCGGCATTTTCTCAAAATTAGTCGCCATCGTCCATGTCTTAGCTCTCCCGCCCTTCAGTGACAGGATGACGAAGTTCTCATAAAAATCAGCCATCTCACCCTCATCTTTCCATGTTCGCGCAAATGCCCGCGAAGGATGATTTAATATCTCTTCTTTAATCTCCTGACCCTCAAGAATCTCCAGCGTTCCACTGACCCGAATCTGGATTCCGGTCTTAGCATCGGCAAAACATAACTCTGCTGCCGGGTTCTCCAGTATCTGGCGGTAAATCTCCTTCATCTTTCCGGTATGAAATACAATTCCCTGCTCATCTGCTTTGTACAACAGCATCCCTCTTACTCTGGGCTGACCATTATCAATTGTTGCCAAATGAAATGCCGGATTTGCATTCAGTATTTCATAAATTTGCTGTCTCTCCATCATTACTCCTCCTTCTCGCTGTAAGGACAAAGCAGAAACTCAAAATCTACTTTGCCGTTTCCTCATAATCTTACCGCGTAATGAGAGCTAAATACTTTCACATTCCGGTCAAATATTTATATATTTATGTAAAGTGACCGATACTCCCTGGGAGACATGCCAAGGTTTTTCTTGAAACAACTGGTCAGATGAGCCGATGATGAAAATCCGCAGGAAAGGGCAATGTCAGTAAGGCGCATTTCGCGATCCCGCATCAGCTTCCGGGCTTTAATAAGTCTTTCTGCAAGAACGTAAGCCGCCGGCGTCTCACCGGTTTCATCTTTAAACTTTCTGGTAAAAGTCGAAACCGACATTCCGGCCTGTTCCGCTAATACAGCTATGGTTAACGGCCGGGCAAAATTCTGCTGGATATAATCTATGGCACTGCGGATAACATTATTTACAGCAATCTGTTTATCTTCCCCTATATCAGCCGCACCTTTAATCAAATCATTTGCAATTAAGTACCCCAGCGCATCCAACACCGAATCATCCGTCGGCTGAGACTCATATTCTTTCATAAACCGCTCGATCAACAACAAAATCTGCTTTGACAGAGCGAAGGCATGCCAGACCGGCTCGTCATACGGTCGGATCTGATAATGCCGGCAGATTCGTTCTGCCAATTTCGTCGTCATCATAATGGCTATATATCGAACAAACTCATCGCCCATTTTTTCTTCATGAGGAATCCCCGGCGGCAAAACGGCCGCGGCATAATAGCCGGCCAAGGGTATCAATGGGGGAGAATCGATAATTCCCTGATCAGCGCTCAAGAATATGACAAAAGAATAGGTCGGATGAGTATGCCCTGGCTGCACTGCATACCCGCAAAATCCTACGCTGGGAATAAAGATTCCCAAATCATCACAGGCATAGCAATCTACATATGCCAGATCCCGTTCACTGATATTTCCGACCAGATGTTGAATTTTATGTATATTTTCCATCGCACTACACCCTTATCCTTCCTTTATTTTTTCGCAAATCTGGAAGTCTTTCGATATTCTGACGGCGATACACCGCATATCAATTTGAAAGTCTTCATAAAATGCTTTTCATTATCATATCCAACCTTCCGGCTGATATCAAGTATTTTATCCTCTGTTTCCGCCAGCAGGCGGCGGGCTTTATCAATTCTTATCTCTTTCAGGTAGTTGACAAAATTCACGCCGGCATACTCCTTAAATGCTACCGAAAACAGCGAATAGTTCATTGAGACACGGTTAGAGACAACCGCCATATTCAGATCATCGGCATAATTTCGTTTTCTCCAACGGAATACAGTATGTAAATTATAAAAAAGTATCATTTTTAAATTTTAGGGTATGGCTCAATTATTCCGCCATATTACAATGTACACCCATGATCCACTGCCAGCACCTGACCGCTAACCGCTTTAGACTGATCACCTGAAAAGAACAGAATCGCTTCTGCCCGATCCATAGCACTAGCCTCCGGAGGCCAACCGGAATAACCCAATGGTTGATTATCCGCAGTGAGCAGTTTCTGCAACTGGGAATTTTCTAAAATAAAAAGGGCACGGATTTTCCGTGCCCTCGTTTTCACATCGTTCCTATGCTGTATAAGCTTCCAGCATCCATTGCAGTTTTTCGTATTCTCTCAGATAACCGGTAAAGATATCGGCAGTAACGCTGTCGCCTTCCACTTCTGCCATCTGCATGATTTCTTTGGTATCCTTCACCCAGTATTTGGTATCTTCCAACAGCTGATGAACTGCTTCATCATTGTTGATCGGCTTGTCCTCAAGCTCTTTTACCGCTGTCAGTTCTAACGCTTTCTGAAGACTTCCCACCGGAGCCTGTCCCAGTGCCAGCATCCGCTCTGCTACTTCATCAATAATATCGGCAGTCT
>Ga0153996_1001178_pt1 | contig 10761 bp, 8 predicted proteins | sample TSNC080MetaG_FD_104728 | JGI IMG/M metagenome (GOLD analysis project Ga0153996, IMG submission 104728) | Attine ant fungus gardens microbial communities from North Carolina, USA - TSNC080 MetaG | ecosystem: Host-associated > Fungi > Mycelium > Unclassified | place: USA: North Carolina, Lumber... | reverse complement strand
GCGACGGGCAGTTACTTTTGGAGGAACAAAAGTAACCAAAATTCCCACGGGGGAGGGCCCCCGTGACCCCCCTGCACTATGGGTAGCTGTCTTTGGTAATCTTATAGATGTTTATAGGTATCTACGATATTTAAATAGGGGCACCGGCCCCTAAAACCCCCGCTTAAGGATCTCGATCCTTAAGAATCCAATGTTCTTTGGCAAACACTGTTGGCGCTGTGCCACGGGGTGCGCCGTCGGCGGACTGCCGTCGGTTGCGGCGCTGCTTTTGCAAGGCTAACGCCTCACCCGGGCACAAAAGCAGCTCCCGGAATGGGGTTTTTGGGCCCCATGTAGGGAGCGGACGGTTTGATTGAGGTTTTGGCTGTGCAGAGCTTTCCAAACTGCTAAACTACGGGTTCTTAGGGCAATTATTGCCCTAAGCGGATCCGGGCAGGCCGTAGCCCTCTATCCTAATGCTCGCCGCAGCGATTGTATTGAGAGGAGCCCGACCGCCGGAGGCAAAGCTAGGGCTTCGCACAGAGCAAAGCCAGAGGCAGCGGCCTGGTCAGGCATCCTGGATTAGAATTTTACGGATTTCCGCCACATAGAAATGGTGGTAATCCTTATTGGGGTAATGGTCGATGGCCAGGTTACTGGTGACGAAGCAGGCGGGATCCATGGGCTGGTGATAGAGCTTTTGACAGAGGATGGCGATTTGAGCCTCGTCGAAGTAGGGGACGCCGCCGTCATTGAGTACATGGAAGCCGCAGGCCCCCACCTTATCTATTTCACGTCCGGATTTGGAGCCGCAGAGGGCGAGCTGCGGCCGGTATTCCTGGGAAAAGAATGTGCAGGAAAACCCGTTGCTGGCGTCCACCAGCTCCTTGGTGTACCGCTGGGGCCGGATGAAGGCAAACACCACCGGCTTCCCCCACAGTATCCCGGTGCCACCCCAGCTGGCGGTCATCATGTTCACCTTATCGTCCTGCTGCGCCCCAATCAGCATCCATTGCTCTCCGATCATCCGGAAAAGGTTGCCGTCAAGCTGCTGAGGCGTGATTTCGCTGAACGTATGCATGGTATAACTCCTTCCAATGGTAGGTATTTGCTCCAGTATACCACAAATTCCCACGAGTGCGCGCACATTTTGCGGAAAAATTCACATAAATTTTCCCAATGTAATATAATACATAAAAAGAGAATAAATATCCATTTTCCCTCTTGCTTTTTTGTGGGAATGGGTGTATGATAGCAATATCTCAAAATCAATTTGGAAGATGATCCAGTTATAAAGGAGCGTATGGATATGCAGGCAACGTTTAAAAAAGTGGTTTTGGCTTATTCCGGAGGCTTGGACACCTCCGTCATTATTCCCTGGCTAAAGGAAAACTATGGCTGCGAGGTAATCGCGGTCGCGGCGGATGTGGGCCAGGGGGCGGAGCTTTCCGGACTGGAGGAAAAGGCCATTAAAACCGGCGCGTCCAAGCTGTACATTGAGGATATTACAAAGGAATTTGTATACGACTACATCTTCCCCACCATGAAGGCGGGGGCAAAATACGAGGGTTATCTGCTGGGTACCGCCTTCGCCCGCCCCATCATCGCCAAGCGCATTGTGGAGATTGCCAAGAAGGAGGGCGCCGACGCCATTGCCCACGGCTGCACCGGAAAGGGAAACGATCAGGTTCGCTTCGAGCTGGCCATCAAGGCGTTTGCCCCCAACATGCCGGTGATCGCTCCCTGGAGAACCTGGGAGCTCCGGAGCCGCGAGGATGAAATCGCCTATGCCGAGGCTCATAACGTTCCGCTGTCCATCACCAGCGAGACCAACTACTCCAAGGATAAGAACCTGTGGCACCTGTCCCACGAGGGCCTGGATCTGGAGGATCCTGCCAACGAGCCCAACTACGACGCGATTCTGGAGCTGGGCGTATCCCCCCAGAAGGCCCCCGACAAGGACACCTATGTGACCGTTTCGTTTGAAAAGGGCATTCCCACCGCCCTGGACGGCAAGCAGATGGACGGCGTGGCCCTGATTACCAGACTCAACGAGCTGGGGGGAGCAAACGGCATTGGCCTGCTGGATCTGGTGGAAAACCGGCTGGTGGGCATGAAGTGCCGCGGCGTATACGAAACCCCCGGCGGCGCTATCCTTTACCACGCCCACGAGGTGCTGGAAAGCGTCTGTCTGGACAAGGAAACCTCCCATTACAAGCAGGTGGTGGCCTGCAAATACGCCGAGCTGGTCTACAACGGCCAATGGTATACCCCCCTCATGACCGCCCTCAACGCCTTTGTGGACTCCACCCAGTCCCATGTCACCGGCGACGTTAAGCTGAAGCTTTACAAGGGCAATATCATAGGCGCCGGGGTCACCAGCCCCTACAGCCTCTATTCCGAGGAGGTGGCCACCTTCGGTGAGGACAACGTTTACAACCAAATGGACTCCCAGGGCTTCATAAACCTCTTTGGCCTGCCCTTGAAGGTGCGGGCGCAGATGCTGGAAAAGCGCGGCGAGCAATAGACATAAAGAACCTTTTCAGCATACCGGCGGGATGTATTCGAGATGGGAGCCCTTGCGCCTTAGGCGCAGCAGGCTCCCGTTGCCGCTTCCCTCCGTCAATCTGATGAACCCAACGACAAAGGAGACAAAAAGCGATGAAGCTTTGGGCCGGACGTTTTTCCAAGGAAACCGACGCCGGGGTGAATGATTTCAATTCCTCCATCGGGGTGGATCACCGCATGTTCCGGGAGGATATCGGAGGCTCCATGGCCCATGCCGCCATGCTGGCGGCGCGGAGCATCATCCCCCGGGAGGACGCGGAGGCCATTCAGGAGGGCCTGGCGGGCATTCTGGCGGATTTGGAGGCCGGAAGGCTGGCAATAGACCCGGCGGCGGAGGATATCCACATGCTTGTGGAGGCGGAGCTCACCGCCCGCATCGGGGACGCCGGAAAGCGGCTGCACACGGCGCGCAGCCGGAACGATCAGGTAGCCCTGGATGTGCGGCTCCACCTGAAAGCCCGGATCCGGGAGCTTATGGGGCTGGTGGATACCCTGCTGGAAACCCTCTGCCAAAAGGCGGAGGAGCACGCCGAAACGGTGATGCCGGGGTACACCCATTTGCAGCGGGCGCAGCCCATCACCTTCGGGCACCATTTAATGGCCTACGGGCAGATGCTGCTGCGGGATCGGGCGCGGCTGGAGGACGCCGGGAACCGAATGATGGACGCCTGTCCCTTGGGCAGCGGGGCGCTGGCGGGAACCACCTACCCCATCGACCGGGAAATGACCGCCGGGGCGCTGGGCTTTGCCCGGGCCGGGGTCAACTCGCTGGACGGGGTATCCGACCGGGACTTTTGCCTGGAGCTGGCGTCGGCGCTGGCCATCCTCATGATGCACCTGTCCCGCTTCTCGGAGGAAATGATCGCCTGGTGCTCCTGGGAATTTAAATTTATCGAGCTGGACGACGCCTTTGCCACCGGATCATCCATTATGCCCCAGAAAAAAAATCCGGATATCGCGGAGCTTGTCCGGGGAAAGACAGGGCGGGTATACGGCAACCTGATGGCCCTCCTCACGGTGATGAAGGGCCTGCCTTTAGCCTACAACAAGGATATGCAGGAGGACAAGGAGGCCATCTTCGACAGCTTTGACACGGCGGCCCTCTGCCTGGGCGCCTTCACACCCATGCTGGACACCATGCGCGTTCTGCCGGAAAACATGAGGGCGGCGGCGGCCAGGGGCTTTATCAACGCCACCGACTGCGCCGATTACCTGACAAAAAAGGGCATGCCCTTCCGGGACGCCTACAAGATCACCGGCGAGCTGGTGGCCGCCTGCATCACCGGGGGAAAAACACTGGAAACCCTCACCCTGGCGGAATACAAGGCGAAATCACCGCTGTTCGCGGAGGATATATTCGAGGCCATCAGCCTGGACGCCTGTGTGCGGGAACGCACCTCCCTGGGAGGCCCGGCTCCTGATTCGGTCAGGCTGCAGGTAAAGCTTGTCCGTCAGGCCATTACAGAAAGGAAGCGGTAACCATGAGCATCAAAGCGGGAATCGTCGGCGCTACCGGATACGCGGGACTGGAGATTGTGCGGCTGTTGCTGGGGCATCCCGGCGTGGAGATCACAGCCGTCAGCTCGGTGAGCTTTACCGGCAAGCCGTTGTCCGAGGTATATCCCTCCATGGCGGGGATTATAGATATGATTCTGGAGGACGACAAGGCGGTGGTGGCAAAGAGCGACGTGGTGTTTGCGTCCCTCCCCCACGGGTTGTCCGAGGAGATTGCGGCCGTCTGCGCCGCCAAGGGCAAGCTGTTCATCGACATGGGCGCGGACTTCCGACTGAACAGTGAGGAGGACTACAAGCAGTGGTACGGCGGCGCATACGCCCAGCCGGAACTGCACGAGGCGGCGGTGTACGGCCTGCCCGAGCTGTTCCGGGAGAAGATCAAGGGGGCGCGCATTATCGCCAATCCCGGCTGCTACCCCACCTCGGTGGCCCTGGGGCTGGCTCCTCTGCTGGAAAAGGGGCTGGTAACGCCCGGCTCCATTATCGTCGACGCCAAATCCGGGGTTACCGGAGCGGGGCGCGGATTGTCCCAGAACACCCATTTCCCCGACTGCAACGAAAGCTTCGCCCCCTATAAGATTGCCCAGCACCGCCACACCCCCGAGATAGAGCAAACCCTGTCCATGATTGGCGGGGATCCTGTCACCATCACCTTTGTTCCCCATCTGCTGCCGGTGAACCGGGGGATTCTGTCCACCATCTACGCCATGCCCGCCGCGCCCCTCACCCTGGATGAGCTCCACGCGCTGTACACGGATCGCTATGGGGATGAAAAATTCGTCCGCGTGATGCCGGGGGGCGGCACTGTGAATATCAATCAGGTGCAGTTCTCCAATTACTGCGATATCTCCCTCCACGCCGATCCCCGCACCGGGCGGGTTATCATCGCCAGCGCCATCGACAATATGGTGAAGGGCGCAGCGGGGCAGGCGGTTCAAAATATGAACCTCGCCTGCGGCCTCCCCGAGGACAGCGGCCTCCGCCTGGTGCCGCCTGCGTTTTAGCCTTTTGCAGACATAAAGGAAGCTGGGTTGGTGACGCAGCCTCGCCTCCATTGGCCGGGTCGCTGCCTCTGGCTTGACGATGATCTTGGCGCTAACCTTGCCTCCGGCGGCCGGGCGCTGCCCGAACCCGCTTAGGGCCATAATGGCCCTAAGAACCCATAATCCAGCAAGGATGTAAAGCTTTGCACAGCAACAAGTCTCCAGCCAACCTCCCGCTCCCTACATGGGGCCCCAAAACCCCATTCCGGGCACTGGCGTTGTGCTCGGGTAGGCGTTAGCCCTGCAAAAAGCAGCGCCGCGCTGGGCGGCAGCCCACCGACGGCGCACCCCGTGGCACAGTGCCAACAGCGTTTGCCAAGGAACACTGGATTCTTAAGGACTGGAAGTCCTTAAGCGGGGTCTTAGGGGCAGGGGCCCCTATTTAAATATCGTAGATACCTATAAACGACTACAAGATTACCAAAGATAGCTACCCAAAAACCAAGGGGGGTCACGGGGGCCCTCCCCCGTGGGAATTTTGGTTACTTTTGTTCCTCCAAAAGTAACTGCCCGTCGCGGCATGAGCGACATGCCACCCCGTGGCACTGCGGCACCGCCAGAGGCACAGCATTAAGCAAAAACATCAGCGGCAACACTTAACAAAATGATAGTAAGATAAATACAAAAGGGGGGTCTCCCAATGACGAATATTACGAGAGAATCCGGCGGCGTCTGCGCGCCCAACGGCTTCCAGGCCGCCGGCGTTCACTGCGGCCTGGCCAAAAAGGCCGAAAAACTGGATCTGGCGCTTATCTACAGCAAGGTGCCCTGCACCGCCGCCGCCATGTACACCCAAAACAAGGTGAAGGGCGCGCCGCTGCTGGTCACCCGGGAGTATCTGGCATCGGGGGAGGCCCAGGCCATCCTCTGCAACTCGGGCAACGCCAACACCTGTAACGCCGACGGCATGGAGGTGGCAAAGCGGATGTGCGCCGCCGCAGGGAGAGCCCTGAACCTGCCGGAGGAGTCCGTTCTGGTGGCGTCCACCGGCGTAATCGGCCAGCCCCTCGCCGTGGAGAAGGCGGAGGCCGCCATGCCCGGGCTGGCCAAAGCCCTGAGCTCCGGGGGGAGCACCGACGCGGTGCATGCCATTATGACCACCGACCTGATGGAGAAGGAGATCGCTGTATCCTTTATGGTGGGGGAAAAATCCTGCCGCATGGGCGGCATCGCCAAGGGCAGCGGCATGATCCACCCCAATATGGCAACCATGCTGGCCTTCATCACCACAGACGTAAAAATCACCGCGCCCATGCTGGACAAAGCGCTGAAGCTGGTAACCCGGGACACCTTCAATATGATTAGCGTAGACGGTGACACCTCCACCAACGATATGATTACCATCCTGGCCAACGGCCTGTCGGGCTGCGAGGAAATCAGCGGGGAAGGCCCCGAATTCGATGTCTTTGTCTTTGGCCTCATGCATGTGTGCATCTATCTGGCCCGCATGATGGCCAAGGACGGGGAGGGAGCCACCAAGCTGCTGGAATGCTCCGTGTCCGGCGCTCCCGACGAGGAGACCGCCCGGGTATTGGCAAAAAGCGTTATCTGCTCCAGCCTTTTCAAATCGGCCATGTTCGGCGCGGACGCCAACTGGGGCCGGGCCCTCTGTGCCTTGGGCTATGCGGACGCCCAGTTCGATATTACCAAGGTTGGCATGCTTTTTGAATCCAAGGCAGGCTCCCTGGAGGTTTGCCGGGACGGCGCCGGTGTTCCCTTTGACGAGGCCACCGCCAAAGCCATCCTGTCGGAGGATGAAATCGAGATCAAAATTTCCCTGGATCAGGGATCGGAAAAGGCTGTGGCCTGGGGCTGCGACCTTACCTATGACTATGTGAAGATAAATGGAGATTACCGCTCATGATAGAAAAAATAGATAATGCGGGCAAGGCCGACGTTCTCATCCGCGCGCTGCCCTATATACAAAAATACTTCGGCAAAATCGTGGTTATCAAATACGGCGGCAACGCCATGGTGGATCAGGAGCTGAAGCAGGCCGTCATGGACGATATCGTCCTGCTGTCCCTCATTGGCATCAAGGTGGTGCTCGTCCACGGAGGAGGCCCCGACATCAACGACACCATGCGCCAAATGGGGCTGGAGCCCCGCTTTGTCGGGGGGCTGCGCTACACCGACGAGGAAACAATTAAGGTGGTGCAGATGGTGCTGGCGGGCAAAACCAACAAGGAGCTGGTGTCCCTACTCCAGCGTTCCGGCGGCCGCGCCGTGGGCCTTTGCGGCCTGGACGGTGACCTGATCCACGCCAAAAAGCTGGAGTCGGATCCCGACCTGGGTTATGTGGGCGATATTGTGGACATCAATACCGATATTATCACCGACCAGTTAGCCTGTGGATATATCCCCGTGGTGGCCACCGTGGCCTACGACACCGACGGCAGCACCTACAACATCAACGCCGACACCGCCGCCGCCCGCATTGCCGCGGAGCTGGGCGCGGAAAACCTCATCCTCATGACCGATATCCGGGGCCTGCTGCGGGATAAGGACGATGAAAACACCCTGATCCCCTTCGTTCACATCAGCGAGGTTCCCTCCCTGGTGAACGAGGGCATCATCTCCGGCGGCATGATCCCCAAAATCGAAAGCTGCGTTGAAGCCGTCCGCCGGGGCGTCCGCAAAACCTTCATCATCGACGGCCGTATCCCCCATTCCATCCTCATAGAAATGATGACCGACGAAGGTATCGGCACCATGTTCCGCGTTTAGTAAGGTGCCTGTGGCGAAAAATAGGGCCTTGCCCTAAACTAAAAAGCGCCAGCGCCGCGCCGGGCGGCAGCCCGCCGTCGGCGCACCCCGTGGCACAGCGCCAACAGCGTTTGCCAAGGAACACTGGATTCTTAAGGATCGAGATCCTTAAGCGGGGGTTTTAGGGGCCGGTGCCCCTATTTAAATATCGTAGATACCTTTAAACGGCTACAAGATTACCAAAGACGGCCACCCATAAACCAGGGGGGTCACGGGGGTCCTCCCCCGTGGGAATTTTGGTTACTTTTGTTCCTCCAAAAGTAACTGCCCGTCGCGGCATGAGCGACATGCCATCCCCGTGGCACAGCGGCAGGCAAAGCACACGGCATCAACGCCATTGACGCAACCCAGGCGGCAACGCCATTGGCACACAGCAAAAAAAGAAAAAAGGAGGCAGCCACATGAACTTCACCGAGCTCAAAGAGCTGGATAAAACCTATATAGCCAACACCTACAACCGGTCCAACGTCCTGGCGGACGCAGGCAAGGGCGCCACCCTCCAGGGGGAAAAGGGCCAAAAATACATCGACTTCTCCTCCGGCATCGGGGTAAACTCGCTGGGCTTCTGCGCGCCGGGCTGGGCGGAGGCAGTCAAAAAGCAAGTGGATACACTGGCCCACATGTCCAACCTCTATTATACCCAGCCCCAGATCGAGGTGGCGGAAACCCTCTGCAAGCGGACGGGGATGAAGCGGGTATTCTTCGCCAACTCGGGGGCGGAGGCCAACGAGGGAGCAATTAAAACCGCCCGGAAATACGGCAGCGACAACCACGGCCCCGAATGCTGCGAGATCATCACCCTGTGCAATTCCTTCCACGGCAGAACCATTGCCACCCTGGCCGCCACCGGGCAGGATGTGTTCCACAAAAACTTTGGCCCCTTCCCCGACGGCTTTGTCTACGCGCAGGCCAACGACATTGCCGATGTGAAGGCAAAGGTCAGCGCCAAAACCTGCGCCATTATGATGGAGTGCATCCAGGGCGAGGGGGGCGTTGTGCCTCTGGACGGGGATTTTGTAAGGGATGTAGCCGCGCTGTGCGGCGAGAAGGATATCCTGCTGGTCATCGACGAGGTGCAGACCGGCGTGGGACGGACAGGGAAATTCCTGTGCTGTGAGCATTTCGGCGTGCAGCCGGACGTGGTTACCCTGGCCAAGGGCCTGGGGGGCGGCCTGCCCATCGGGGCGGTGCTGTTCGGGGAGAAAACAAAGGATACCCTGGGGATCGGGGATCACGGCACCACATTTGGCGGCAACCCGGTTTCCTGTGCCGGAGCCGGGGCGGTGCTGAAAGCCATAGACAACCCGTTCCTCCGGGACGTAAGCGATAAGGGCGACTACCTGATGGAAAAGCTGCCCGGTCTGCCGGGGATAACCGGTGTGACCGGCCGGGGCCTTATGCTGGGCCTCTCCCTCCGGGAGGGCCTTGTATCCGCGGAGGTGGCCAGGGCTTGTGCGGAAAACGGCCTTATCGTCCTCACCGCCAAGCAGAAGGTGCGGCTGCTCCCGCCCCTGAACATCAGCCGGGAGGATCTGGATGCCGGACTGAAAATTCTGGGGGACACATTGGCGGCAATGATGACGCAAGGAGGCGTGGAGAAATGAAGCATTTACTGAAAATGATGGATCTCACCGGCGGCGAGATTCTGGATATCCTCAACCTGGCCGACCAGTTGAAATACGAACAGAAGCACGGCATCAAGCACCCCAAGCTGGAGGGCAAAACCCTGGGCATGATTTTCCAGAAGGCGTCCACCCGCACCCGGGTATCCTTCGAGGCGGGTATGACCCAGCTGGGGGGATATCCCCTGGTGCTCAGCGCCTCCGACATGCAGATGGGCCGGGGCGAGCCCATCCAGGACACTGCCCGGGTTTTGTCCCGGTACATCGACGGCATTATGATCCGCACCTATGCCCAGCAGGATGTGGAGGATTTGGCCGCCTACGGCTCCATCCCCGTTATCAACGGGCTGACGGACTTCTCCCATCCCTGCCAGGTGTTGGCAGACCTTATGACCATACGGGAGTGCAAGGGCAAGCTGGAGGGCCTGCGGATGTGCTATCTGGGGGATGGCAACAACATGGCCAACTCCCTCATTGTAGGCGGCCTCAAGGTGGGCATGGACGTAGTGGTCGCCACGCCGGAGGGGTACGAGCCCGATCCCAAGGTGCTGGCTTTTGCGGCGGAATACCCGGACGCCTTTACCCTCACTCATGACATCTTCACCGCGGCCAAGGACGCGGATGTGGTCATCACCGACGTTTGGGCCTCCATGGGCCAGGAGGGTGAGGCGGAAAAACGCCGGGCAGCCTTTAAGGGATTCCAGATCAACGACCGGCTGATGGCGGTGGCAAGACCCGACGCCATTGTGCTCCACTGCCTGCCCGCCCACCGGGAGGAGGAAATCTCCACCGCCGTGTTCGAGGCGCACCCCGAAATCTTCGATGAGGCGGAAAACCGCCTCCACGCCCAAAAAGCAGTGCTGGTGACACTGATGGCGTAACCCCCAAAAGAGAATAGCCAATATACAAGGAGGGCTGCCGCGTTACGCGGCAGCCCTTAGCTGTCCCGGTTTCCTCCCTGGCTTTGCAGCTGGCGCGAATTTGTAAAAAAGCAGCGCCGCGCCGGACGGCAGTCCGCCGACGGCGCGCTGCACCGCACCACAGCGTTTGCCAAAGAACACTGGATTCTTAAGGACTAGCAGTCCTTAAGCGGGGGTTTTAGGGGCCGGTGCCCCTATTTAAATATCGTAGATACCTCTGAACGGCTACAAGATTACCAAAGACAGCTACCCATAGTGCAGGGGGGTCACGGGGGCCCTCCCCCGTGGGAATTTTGGTTACTTTTGTTCCTCCAAAAGTAACTGCCCGTCGCGGCATGAGCGACATGC
>Ga0153996_1001177_pt1 | contig 10769 bp, 9 predicted proteins | sample TSNC080MetaG_FD_104728 | JGI IMG/M metagenome (GOLD analysis project Ga0153996, IMG submission 104728) | Attine ant fungus gardens microbial communities from North Carolina, USA - TSNC080 MetaG | ecosystem: Host-associated > Fungi > Mycelium > Unclassified | place: USA: North Carolina, Lumber... | reverse complement strand
CACCTAGTCCAGACATCATGGAATGAAAGCCTCAGCTAAGGTTGAGTACTTGAAAATCTGTTGGATGTTGGTAAGGCAAACAGTAATCAATTAGATGAAGACAATAAATCATCAGGGCAGTATGATTACAAGGCTTTCATCCAGGCCTTTAGCCTAGCTTTACTAATAAGGTTGCATTGAAGTCAGTCTGCTATGCTCCCTTCCTACAACAGTCTGTAGAATAGCAGGTAGTGTTGTCTGTCAGGTTGCTTTGCTCTCTTCCTCCAACAGTCTGATATTCTGACTTATTTTTGTATATCTCAAATCATAGTGAAAATCAATCTCAAGTCCATTGTCAGATACATATACAATCTATAATCTAATGCTATTAAATACTTTTTTATATACCACATTAAGTGTCCTTCTGTTCTCTTGGAAGAAGTACTAAAAATGTTCAGATGTGAAGTACATCTTGAAAAGGCCACATAAAGTTGTCCATAGGAGAACACTGATATCTGCAAATTAATTCCCACATGCTCCACTGACTGTCCTTGAGACTTGTTGATGGTTGTAGCAAAGGCTAGCCTAACTGGGAATTGAAGTCTCTTGAGTGGCACAGGCAATGTCTCTCTGTATTAGGTGATAACTGTAAGACTTTAGCCAAGGCAACTTAAATCTACTCCAAGTCCAAGTTAACAGGAAGAACTTGATGTTGGAATATTGAATGCTATACTAAAAATAGTCACATTCTATTGTTTTATTTCTTATTGTTTTATGTAGTATAAATAGTGAAGATAGTAATGAAGAATGTTGCACATTTGCAACGAGTTTCCCCCACATTTTGGTACTGCTCGTTTTTAACTCAACACTTGATAGAGCCCTTATTTATTTCTTGTACACTACTTATACAACTACTACATGGTCTGTGTGCTATGTTCCCACACTCCTCATGTGACTTGATCATGTGACATAACACTGTGACACCCTATCATGTGACTGTAACTATATGACACTTGTGACATAATACTTTCCCATACTCCTCCCTATATAGTAAGTCCAAAAGAAAAAGAAAAAGAAAAGAAATATAAATAATAACTTAGCTGTTTTGCCAAGTCATGACAATAACTTGATCCTTGGAATCTTGGGATTAGTAGTCATAGTAAGGAAAAAATCTAGTTTGTGGAAGTATCTGCAGATAGTCATAGTATCTTGGAACAACTAGGTCATAAACCTAGGGCTTTCTATATAAGAGGAAGAATGAGCTTGTATCCCAAAAACCCAGCATCTTCACCATCATGTCTATCATGTATAGCAGCATCCTAAAGTCCCTGGTGTAAGGGCAACTGGAGCACAAGACTCCAGGAGAATCCTCAGTTAATATTACAGTTTGCAATTATGATACAACTCATCTCCAGGAGAATCCTCAGAGATTAGGATAAGGCTCCTGAAGGAATGTTCTACATTATATACTAAGTTTACATTCTTTGGTGTCAAGGTCAGTGTGATCGGAGCTATACTAGTGTGTTTAAATATCACTTTAGTAATACTTGAACAGGCTTAGACTGCTCCAGAGTATCGTTATACAGTTCAGGGGTGGAAATAGAGCTGTTCCCTTACACCTGGTAAAGCTCAGATCTGAGAGTATGCTGATGTGTCCTAGTCTAGTTGAGTTTTCTCTGTTTATAGTTTGCCCATGTATCAACAACAAATTGCTAGAGCAATTTTCTACCATAGAAGAGAGGTGGTTGAGGACCTTCCCTGACATGTAGACAATAGGCATAATAGTATATATCAGACATACACTATGAGCAAGCCCTTTCCTCTTCTTCTCTTTGTCTTGTATTTTCATCTCTCTCTCACAGTTGAGTACCACAAATAGGGATTCTTGTATACTATCCATTTTCACCCTTGGGAAAGAGCAGAACATAATAAAGAGCAACATAAGAAGGACTGTTTTGGTTAATTCTTTGAAGTTATCCTCCTCTTGCTCATAATACCACATTTCTATTGTCCATTGCATAATGTACCCTTTTCTCTGGAATGATGACTGCAATCTCCTCAGCTATAGACAGGTTGTGGGTTCTTTTATCTTGTTACAAATTCATATATAGCCTAATTGTGATCTCCTTCTGTTATAGAATCACATTAGGATTAGAATTATTATCAGCCCTGGACTAATAATGAATGGATAATAGAAGAGATGTTGGCAATATGGAACAAAGAAAACAAAGATAATAAAATAGATGATATGTCAGCACATCAAGATTAGGTTGGAAAAAGAGACTTTGGACTATAGGAAAAATATTAGATAAACCTCAAAGTAATTATAGATAAACTCTGTAGCAGTTATGGACTTTAGGATAAATAGGAAATCATTAGACTAATCCATTTATAGACTCTGACTTAACTAGTCACTTACTATTATCTACTAGTACTTAGGATAGTAGTTTCTGTGATATTACTAGTTAGGATAAATACAGTCCAGAAATAGAAGAGAACAGCAAGTTCTCTCTTTCTGTAGTTCTTGTGTAAATATCTTTATTCTTGAAAACCCACATTCTCTCTAGTTCTTGAACTCTTATGCAGAGTGTGACATTAGTCTTGTACTTCTCACTTTTGATATAACTTTACTGAAAACCTTAATTGGACCCTTTGCAGAGGGACATGAAGATATCAAGTGTTGATATAGGCTTAAGGTTGAAATGTATATTCTCCTTATAGTCTAGAGTCTTAGCACCTTTTGCTTCTTTGTTGGATTTTTCCTAATTGTTACAATTAACCTCATGTTATACAGGAGTTCTCCATAAGTCCAACACATAGACTGCTTTTCTTATTGATATTTCCTTACTTGTACAATAACTCAGTCAGTACCTCACTAGCAGGGCATATTCTATACTCAGCAGACCTTATGTCTGCCATGTACTTTCCTCATTTCTACCTCATGGTACATAGGTATATATAGTAGTAGATACTCATCTGTATTCCCTATGCTTTACCAATTGTATCATTTCCTTTCTTCTCAACTTGTCCTCAAGTCTTTATTGAGTGTTGCAACCTGAGTTACTCCTCAAGGTTGTAATACTAATTAGTTCATAGGCATGACAATAATAACCAATATATGAGTAGCTATCTAAGAGCATTATTTGAAAATTATCTATTACCACAAGATTAAGGTTTCTATTATTGAGTCTCCTAACATTAAGCTACTCTGCTGTATTGAGGATATAGATTTGTGCATAGGTAGGAGAATAATCACCATGAGACAAAAGGGCACAAGTGAGATAATGAAGCTCTCCTTGGATTTTGAAACAGTAGGGACCTGATTGTCTGGTAACTAAGTTATCAATTTTGACTTCTACTGAAGTCATAGCAAATGCTGTATTATACTGCTGTACATTTGTCATGACTTGGCAAAAATGGCTAAGTCAATATCTATATTTCTTTTCTTTTCTTTTCTTATCAATGAATGTGTGAGAAGAAAGTGACTTATAGGGAAGCACGGGACTTTGGTACAGGTAAAGGAGCAGTTGGCTTTATTCTGGCTCAGGAGTTAGCTACTCTGACATTAGAACTCAATACACTTCAGAGCACCATCCACCTTGGACCTTGCTTACTCTTTTCATCTCATATAAATCAACCCTCAGCTGCTGATCACCATGATCAGTAGCCACCTCCATACATAGCCAGGCCCTTGGCTTAAGGGGACTTTACAGTCAGTTAGGGACTGTAGGGGGAGATACAGTACCATATCTAGGCAGCACATTTGAGACCTAACCTTACAATTAGGTGGTACTCAGTAGTTTACTTGTTCTTTCTCAGTATAAACCTTGTGCTGCAACTCTATTGTGAGTTAGTATATGCAGAGGAGTAACGGTTACCTTTAGAGGACCATCTAGATTAGGGATCCCATCTGTTGGGTGATATTCTATCATATTATTAGGGCAATAGCTAGTAGGGCAGTAGATGTCTGGTTGGATGAAGATCTTGCACTCCAACAGACGTAACATTAGTAAGATCAAAATCCATTAAATCCATACCCATCTTGAAACATTATCATTATGTCTTAAGAACAATAAAAATCATTGATGAGTGACCTGCTCAAAGAGAAGTGCACCCTTGCCAAACTAAGAAAAGAACTAGAGGGGAGGAAGGGAAAGCTGTGTCGACAATGTAAAGGGTTTGGGCACCTGGTCTAAAATTGCAGGAATGAGAAAGAGAAAGAGAGGAAAATAGTTCCCCAGAATAAATTCAAAGTGTTGTCTAGTAGAGTGATGCAAAGTGGTGAAGAAGGGAGGACAATAGGGAGAGTAGAAGCAGTAGTAGTAGAGTGTTTTAAGTGTGGGGAGAAGGGGCACAAGTATAGGGAGTGCCTGTTATGGAGGAAGAAAGAAAGAGCAGTAGAAAGGGTAGCATGTGTGGCAAGGCCACAAGCAGAGGAGCATTGTGGCAAAAGAGTACCGGAGGAAGCATGCCTCCTAGAACTCGGATAGCAGACCCCAGAAGTAGTAGTATTATATTTGACTTGCGAAAAATGTGGAAGTCAGGGCTGTCATGTGGAAGAGAACAGGGGGCAAGAAGTGGTACCAAGGAGGAAGCTAGAAGAGTTAAAATGGTGTGAATGCTCAGAAAAGAAGAAAGGGAAGGCAGTATGCTCCAGTGAGGGAAAAGCACAGCAAAGCAGTGCATGGGCAAGAGCTCTGGAAAGTGCAGCAAAAGAGGGGAGTAGTCAAAGGGAGGTCAGGTAAACCTTCAAAATATTAAGGAAAGTGTGGTTAAACATTGGGATGGAAAAGATAGATATGCATGAAGGAGCCATAGTAAAAGCGCTCTTGGATAGTAGTGCAACAGAGATGTTCATGGATAGAAAGATGGCAGCAAAGTATGGTTTTAGGCTGCAGAAACTAGAAAGACCAATAGTGGTTAGAAATGTAGATGGAACGAATAATAGTGGAAGGACCATTATACACCAAGTAGAGGCAAACATGTAAGACTCTAGCTATGATGACTTAAGTCCACTCCAAGTCAGAGTTGACAAGGAGAACTCAATAGAGTTTCCATTTGATTTTGTACACTACTTATACATTTTACTACAATAGCTGTGCAATATCCTCCTATGGTCCTCATGTTATTCCTGTCATATGTCTTCCTTATCACATGTTGTGACTGTGACTGTGACTGTGACATGACCAAATGTATGACCAATGTCATGCTTTGTGACTATGTGATTATCACATGATACTTTCCCACACTCCACCTTAGTAATAATCTAACTAAATAAAAGAAAAGAAATGTCAAGGATGGAATGGACAGAGTAATAGATAGGAGTTAACTCCTTTCTGGAGTAATGTACTATGTCAGAGAATAGGTAATACTTAGCGATGGTGTAAACCCCAAAAGAAGACTCTGGCAGAGAGAAAAGATATCAGAGTAGAGTACGACTTAATGAATGACCTTGGCTTTAACTTATGTGTTACACCCCAGTCTCTGGTTGTGAGGTTGGTCACGTATTTTGGAGTAGAGGAAAGTTGTCAGAAAGAGGTCCTAAGGAAGTAGAATAGGAATCCGGAGTGGACAGTGAGAGTATTAGGACCAGATGATGTTAATTTATTAGCTGAGGAAATATACTGTAACTACTCAGTACTTATAGGAAGTCCAGAATAGGAAGAGAGTAGTCTACTGTGCTATCCTACTAATTATAATTTCAGGAGAATTATTAGGAGAAATAAATTACATAATTGTCAGATTTCTGGAATATGATAGTATCCCTTCTTTAAGGCTGAGCCCTTGAAGCTTCTATGCATAAGCAATTCAAATATTATCTGATTCTGGCCTTAAAAACTTTTTTTTTTAAAAATTTTCAACCTCAATCTTTACCACCATGTCTTTTGTTTCCACTTCCACTGCCAACCTCTTCAACTCTGATGATGAGTATTATGAGGCTGAAATAGCCAAAAGACATGCTGAGATGGAGGTCTTGCTCTATCAACAGGAAGAAAAGGAACAGCTTGAGCACCAAGCCCGTAGAGATGCAAAAGTAGCAGAACAGAAAAGATTGGAGGAGGAGGCGCAAAGGAAAGAGAAGGAGAAACAGGAATATAGAAAAGAGAAGGAGCACCAGAGAGATCTGGCTTACTGTCTTGAGGCAGACCATGTCGCTACCATTGAACAACAATGTGAGAAAAACTGGTGCAAGACTTTTTTGTCTCATTCCAATCCTCCTTCTGATGAGAAAATGAATTTAATTGACCTCCTGCCTCTGACTAAGAGGAAATATGTCTGATATTTGCCTCAAGAAACCCTAGAAACTCACCAACATCGTGAGGAATTAGCAAAAGAAATGGATGTTGCTGCTATTGGTGGAGGAAGTCCCTGTGAGAGGTGCGCAGACTTTGGCATTCTGTGTCTACCTCAAAATTTGCCATGAGTTTTTTCTTTAACCTCTGTTACTTTGCTAAGTTTATAGTCACACAATATCATGTGCTCCCTGCACCAAGGCTAAGGCTGCCTGTAAGCCTTTTGATGCAAACAAGGCACATGCAAAGGCCAGGGCAGAGGTAGTCCAGAGATCCAAAGCAAAGAAGACCAAGTAACAAATGGATGCAGAGTAGAAGGCAGAGGTTTCAAGAAAATTAGAGGACTTGAGTGAGTTGTGGGGATTGAGAAAGGATGTTCAGAGGATTGTGGTGGTAATAGAGAAGTTGGCTGGAATAGAGAGCCAGAATTCCGAGGAGATGGAGGTATAGAAAAGCAAGGAAAAGAGGAAGCAGAGGGAGGAGGAAGAGGGCAGAGGGCAAGAAGAGAAAAACGGAATGGAGGGTGTAGAAGAGAGAAGTAGTAGTTTTCCTCTGGTCGCATACTCTGTCAGCACCGGAACTTTGTAGTTTTTGTTTTTGTTTTTGTTTTTTTTGATAAATATTACTTTTTTCTGTGGATAGAAAGTGGATGTGAGTGATGATAAATGATGAAGCAAGAATACAAGTATTGGACAATTGCAAGGGAGGACTGCGGAGGAATACAAGTGTGTGAGTTTTGCAATGGAGACTGCTTCTGAATACAAGTATTAGATTGCAATGGAAACTGTGGAGTGGAATACAAGTAAGCAAGTCAGTACAAAGGAAACTGCACTCCGAAATGTGTATAAGTACTCAATTTTTTTTTTTTTTTAAAATGGTGTAAGTGCAGAGAAACAGAGATGAGGAAGTGGAATGGAGGCATCTTTAGAGTCATAATGGTCCTGGTTTAGAGGGATATTTGAGATGAAAATTGCTTAGTAATTCCTTCGTATGTTCCAGTTCTGTTGCTAGTAACCATTTGGAGTTGTTGTCAGTATTTTTGTATCCTAGCCACATAACCTTATAGAGCAGCTTGCATGCTCTCTGGCAGTCAATCTTGGAGTCAACTATCTTGGAGATTTCATATTCTGGTTCTCCGTCAATGATTACAGGTGCTAGTAGAGGTTCAGAACACTATGGAAAGGTGTTGGGTGTGGCTGGTTCGAGCATAGAGATATGGAACACAGGATGAACAGCTCTTATGGTGTCTGGAAGGCAGAGTGTAAAGGATTGCGAACTGGGCTGAGCAATTATTTTATATGGTCCAAGGTACTTTTTGGAGAGTTTCTTCAATAGACAAGTTGTCCAGAAGTACTGTGCTCTGACAAATACTGATTGCCTAACTTCAAAGTCTGGTGGTTGGTGTCGACGAGAGTCAGCAAAAGGTTGATATTGTTATTGGGCTTTGGCGATTTTCTCTTTAAGCATGTCTTGTAGTTCGTCAAGATCAATTATGAAGTCATAGGTGTGAGAGAAAGCTATATCTTGTTCTGGGTATACACTGAGGTTAGGATGGTATCCTTTGTTGGCGAAGAATAGGGAGACACCAGTGGTAGCACTAGGAGCATTGTTGTAAGCAAACTCAGCCAGAGATAACAGTTCAGACCAGTTGTCCTGTTGGTAGTTATAATATATATGGAGGTACTGTTCTAACGCCTGGTTGGTCTGTTCCACTTGACTGTTTGTCTCTGGATAGTAGTCGCTGGTAAAGTGAAGTCTCATATCTAGGGCAGTACCTAGAGAGTAGAAGAAATGAGAGACAAACTCAGAGCCATAGTCAGATGTAACATGAGATGGAACTCTGTATTTTGAAAAGACATAGACAACAAAAAGGCATGCTAATTCTACTGAAGTGATGGTGTCATGTATGGCTTGTTTCGACAGGCGGTCTGTAAGAGTGCACTCAGAGGCGCATCAGCACACACTGCAATATAGTAGAGCAGGCGTCTTAAGTAGAAGCAATGAGTAGCCCAGAAGCTTCAACTATTGTTGAGGTGAGTATTCTACTACACCATCACTAGCTATATATACTAGACTAGCTGGTCCATGCACCAGTCGCTATGGCCATGTGCATCCAGACAATAATAACTACACTACTAGTTATAGCTATGCAGTACCATAATGGAGACCTGAACTAGAGAGAAGGAGACTATGACCACAGACTTTCACAGATGATCAGGAACGCTAGCTCATGCAAACCCTACCATGTGATCTAAGCAATCATAGCATGGTCCCCTTATACAGTCCACTATAACTAGGATGGTGTCAAAACTGGAAGAGGAAGGGAGTTTTTGATAAAATTCATAGAAATTGAATTTCATGGGCATTCTAGGATAGAGAGTTGTTGGAGGGATCCATATAGTCTGTGATGCTGTGGTTTGGATCTCATACAGGTAATGCAAGACTTACAGAACTTTTGTATGTCATCGTGGATGTTTGGCCAGATATAGTGTCTCTGTACAAGTTCCAGTGTCTTATTTTGGCCCAGATGTCCTGCTAGGACATGGTCGTGGTGATACTGGAGAACTTGGAGGTGTAAGTTGGCGTTATCTGGAACATACATTCTATTGTCAAGTCTAAGAAACCTTGCATTGTCTTTCAACCAACATCCTTCCAGATGGAGTAAGTGGTCAGAGATAGAAGAGTCAGAGGAAAGTGCTGCCAGGATATTGGAGTGGAGGTGGTTTTGGTCCAATATTGTGGCTGTGCAAAGTGTTGGAGTGATGAGAATGGTTGTTCGGAGAGATGCTGCAATTTGTTCATAAGTAAAGACTAGATGGAAATTATGAGGGTTTACTGAAGTATAGCCATTATCTCCCCCTTTTGGGTAGATGTCCCATCGTCTAGTGAGTGCATCCAGTTTGGTGCCAAGATGTCTGGAATAGAAGCAAATTACAAGGTTGAATTGAAAGAGATATTCCAACCATCTTGCTTGTTGGTGTATTAGAATTTTGGTCATTGAGAAATACTCCAAGTTCTTGTGATCCATTACAATGTCAATTGGTGAAGCAGACACCTTCAAGTAGTGTTGCCAAATTTTGAAGGTCTCAAATATTACAAGTAATTCTTTGTTGTAGATATCGTAGTTGAGTTCCAGAGCGGAGAATGTCTAGGAGTGGAAGGCTATGGGGTGGATCTCATTATCTTTAGTTATAATGGAAAGAATAGCAGCAAGAGCATAGTCTGAGGCATCAGTTTCCACAACAAGTTGTGTGTCTGGAATCTAATGTATAAGGATAAGAGCAGAGGTGAAGGCTTGCTTCAGGGTATTAAATGCCACTCTACATTTGTCATCGAAATTCCATGGAGTGTCTTTTCTAGTAAGACGAGTGAGCAGAATGACTATGTCTGAATAGTTGAAAATAAAATGCCTGTAGAAGTTGGTGAATCCTAAGAAGGACTGGATATTCTTTATTTTCTTTGGTTCCAGTCACTCCTGAATGGTTTTTACTTTAGTGTCGGACATAGTCAAGCCAGATAGTGATAGAACATTATGGGGGTAGCCTTTGGGCTACCTGCATAATAGTGTGTGCTTTATTATCTCCTATTTCTATTTCTTTTATTAGTGTTCTCATTCATTTAATTTCTATTTCAATTCTATTAGATAATTATGTAATTATCAATAGTAAAAGTGACACGACACAAAAATATAGATATATTCTTACACCCTCAACCACTAAATCCGAAGACACTTTCCTCTCTGAACTTGTTAACCTTCTCACAACATAGCCTAGATATTCCACAGAGTCTGAATGGAATTCACATTTTTCTGTCTTTGCATACAATTCTGATTTGCGAAGTTGTTTTAACACTTCTTTGATGTAGTTCCAGTATTGTGTGATATCATCGGAGTAGATCAGGATGTTGTTCAAGTAGACTACTACGCACACATCAAAGAGGTTGGAGAACATATCGTTCATGAAGTGTTAGAAGGCAGCTGGAGCATTAGTTAGTCCAAATGGCATTACCACCATTCAAAGGTTCCATAGTAAGTCCAGAAGGTGGTTTTCTATTTGTCTCCTTCAACAATGTAGACCAAATGGTATGCATGTTGGAGGTTGATCTTGGTGTAAATGTGAGCCTTGCAGAGAGAATCTAGGAGGTCAGAGATGAGGGGAAGTGGGTATTGGTCTTTTTTTGTGATTTTGTTGAGTCCGCAGAAATCTACACAAAGCCAGAGGGACCCATCTTTCTTCTTTATGAACAGGACCAGCACTCCATGAGGAGATGACATTGAATGGATGAATCCATTGGTAAGGTTTTTGTCAATGAATTCCTTTAGCATTTCTTGTTCAAATTTGGATAAGGAGTAGATGGTTCCTACTTGTCATATGACAAAAAATAACCATTTAATAATATAATTTCTTTTATATTTTATATTATTACTAATTTTTCGCTCCTAAACTCCTGTTGTCTACTCCTATAGGATCATGATGTAGACTAGTTACTTGTACTCCT
>Ga0153996_1001176_pt1 | contig 10775 bp, 13 predicted proteins | sample TSNC080MetaG_FD_104728 | JGI IMG/M metagenome (GOLD analysis project Ga0153996, IMG submission 104728) | Attine ant fungus gardens microbial communities from North Carolina, USA - TSNC080 MetaG | ecosystem: Host-associated > Fungi > Mycelium > Unclassified | place: USA: North Carolina, Lumber... | reverse complement strand
TGACGCTGGAAGATCCCATCGAATATCTCCACCAACATAAACAGTGTATCGTCAACCAACGCGAAATCCAGGTCGACAGCATGTCTTTCGCCGATGCGCTCAGAGCGGCGCTGCGGCAAGACCCTGACGTCATCCTGATAGGGGAAATGCGCGATGTTAAAACGATCGGCACTGCTGTTACAGCAGCTGAAACCGGTCATCTGGTATTTGCTACATTACATACGTGTGACGCAGCCCAAACGATTGACCGAATTGTTGATGTATTTCCGCCCCACCAGCAGCAGCAAATCAGGATTCAATTGTCACTGACGCTGCAGGGGATTGTCTCGCAACAGCTATTGCCGCGCCTAGACGGCGCCGGACGGATTATGGCTCATGAGATTCTAATAGTTACCCCGGCTGTGCGCAACCTCATCCGCGAAGGTAAGACTCATCAAATTGCCTCTGTCATCCAAACGGGTGCTAGATTTGGTATGCAGACGATGGACGGTTGTCTGTGCGACTTATTCCGGCGCGGCATCATCAGCTATCAAGACGCCTTGGAGCGTTCAACAAATCAGGAGGCATTTATTCGCTTAGTCAATAGTTAGTCTCTACCTAACCCTAAGGTAAAGAGGTTTGCAAGGGAGATAAAGTGGCTAGAACATTTTGGTTTAAGGCTAAAGATTGGAACGGTCAAGTGCATACTGGCAGTATTATGGCCGATGAGGAGAAGGCAGTAGCCCGTTATTGCCGGGAAAAAGGCTACTTTGTGCTGCAAATTAGAGAGCAGAGCAGGCAAGGTGGAATACTAGACACAATAACCAATAGTCTCCATCCTGTTAACACTAAGGATTTAGCTGTTCTCTGCCGCCAGTGCGCTACCATGGCGGCTGCCGGTGTGGCGCTTATTTCCTGTTTAAGTGTGCTGATTGACCAAACAGCTAACCGGCGTATCAAAGCGGCATTGCATAGTGTATACAACAAGGTAAAAGCGGGCGAAGGTTTTTCACAGGCGCTTGCAGATCACCCCCAGGTATTTCCCGCAATTATGGTGAATATGGTAGAAGCCGGAGAATTAGGCGGCATGCTTGATGATGTACTAAACCGCTTGGCCATTCAATTTGAGAAAGAGTATAAACTAAATGCGAAAGTTAAGTCGGCTCTGGCATATCCGGCAGTCGTTATTGCCATGGCTGTGGTGTGTGTAGTCTTTATCCTGACATTTGTTATGCCAACTTTCTTGCCGCTACTTTCCGGGATTGAACTGCCTTGGCCAACTAGAATGCTGCTAGCCTTGAGCGACTGTATGCAAATATATTGGTGGCTGATCTTGTCGGTGTTAGGTTGTTTGCTACTGGTTGTAAAGTACGCTTGTAACAGAAGGCCGATTAGAAAAAAACGCGACCAAGTGCTGCTAGTCTTGCCGATTGCCGGTTCATTGACGCGTAAGATAGCGATTGCCCGTTTTAGCCGGACATTAGGCACTCTGGTGCGTGGCGGTATTCCCCTAATTACCGCCCTTGATGCAGTAAAAAAGACTGCTGGCAATATGTGTATAGCTGATGCATTAACGAGTGCTCAAATTAGGGTACAGCAAGGCGTGGGGTTAGCCGCGACGCTTAGGGGCAGCAAGGTGTTTACGCCGATGGCCATCCATATGGTGGCTATTGGTGAAGAGAGTGGAGCGCTTGACATCATGCTGGAAAAGGTGGCCGATTTCTACGAAAATGAAGTCGACGATACTGTCAGTCGTTTGAGCAGTATTATCGAGCCTGTTATTGTCGCGATATTAGGCGTAGTAATTGGCTTCGTGGTCATTGCCGTCGCATTGCCGCTTTTTGACGTCGTAACAAATATGAGTGGCTTGTGAAATAGGTAAAGGGAGCTGAAAAAAATGCTTTTTGAGAAAATCAATATGAAAAATCAAAAAGGTTTTACTCTTGTCGAACTACTAATTGTTATTGCCATCATCGGCATTTTGGCGGCTATTGCAGTACCGAAGTTTGCTGAAAGTACGGCAACTGCTAGAACGGCCAAAGTTCAAGCTGACCTGCGGGCTATAGATACGGCTATTCAAATATATATTGTTAATCATGGAAGGGCTCCTACAACTATCAATGATATTAAAGACTATCTGACAGCCGGAGCTGTGCTGGCGGTTGAAGACGGTAATTATCGGATTGCTGGAAAAACTATACTTGTAACAAACACTTCTTATCAATTAAATGAAACTAAAGACAGGGCTGCAGTAACTCTCAACGGTGTTGCATATACTGCAGATACGCTTAAACCGAACGCTTCAGGTGCGATTCCTCCCACCAACTGAAAAATTTAGTCGACCTTATCCAGAAAGTTAGCCGCTCTTAATTCCCACTTAGAGAAGCGGGAGTTAAAACGCGGTTTAGTCATCGGACAAATTAAAATCGATAAGATAGCTACGCTCCCTGCATTCTGAAAATGAGGGTGTTTAATGTGGGACTAACGGTTTTATTTGCGTTTATTATAGGATTAATGGTTGGTAGTTTTCTGAATGTGTGTATTTATCGCTTGCCACAAGGACAAGCGGTGACAATTCCCCGTTCGCACTGCGTGCACTGTAAAGCCGTTCTCAGGGTATATGACCTGATCCCCCTGTTTAGCTATAGCCTGTTAAAGGGGCGGTGCCGCTATTGTAATCGTGTTATTTCGCTACGTTATGTGCTTGTTGAAGTTGTTGCCGGTAGTCTATTTAGCTTGTGCCTTATTATCGTAGGGACGTCTCTCCTGCTGATTAAGATACTTGCCGCTGTTTGTTTTTTCATCGTAATCACTTTTATCGACTATGATCACCAGCTTATTCTGGACAAAGTGGTCATCTGGTTTGCAGCCACCGGTTTGGTTATCAATCTGATCATTGGCCATGTCACTATCCTTGATATGGCTATTGCCGGTGCAGCCGGTGGCAGTATTCTTCTCCTCATTGCCATTGTTTCCAAAGGCGGTATGGGTGACGGCGATATAAAATTCATGGCCGCACTGGGTCTGTGGCTTGGATTAAAAATGACATTGCTAACCGTATTCTTAGCTTTTGTAATCGGTGGTATCGTCAGTAGCTTGTTGCTGGTCTTTAAAATAAGGAGCCTCAAGGATCTGATTCCCTTTGGCCCGTTTATTGCCATGGCTGCCTCCATCAGTATGTTGTATGGGAATAAAATTATTTCCTGGTATTTACAGGCCGGCGTACAGTAGGTTGCTGCGCTTTATTCGAGGTGAGACGATGCAACGGGGCTTTACCCTGATCGAGCTGCTAATTACCATAACAATCATCAGCATTGTTGCCGGCATGGCAATGCCACAGATTGCCGACACTGTTGCTACACAAGAGCTTCATACATTTGTCAACAATCTTGCAGCCGATATTCGCGGCTTACAGCAAATGAGCATTAACGCCAATGGCGCGCAAGTTATCTATACGATTTACCTAATTAGCGGCAGAACACCGCAATATAATGTTCATAACGGGGAAAAAGCTACTAAAATCGTTTATCTGCCTGCCTCTGTGACGATGACCGGTGATCCGCGGCCGATACGCTATGACATAACCGGTACGCCGTCATCAGGAGCGCAGACAATTGAGTTTCTCAGCATACGGACAGGGCAGCGGCTCTATATCATCGTGGCTCCGGTTACAGGCCGGGTGCGGGTTGCTGCAGTTAATACCGGTGACTTGGAATAAATGCAGGCGGGGGAGGCGATGGTGTGCAGGCAAAGCGGAACGGTGAGCAAGGATACCTGCTGATAGAGGCCGTAGTTGTCCTCTGTATCGTGAGCACGATCATAGTCGCCATCGCTGCGATGTTTACCCAGTCACTTCGGGCGATTACGGCTGCTGAGCGCGTTACTGCCGCGGCTGCAATGGCTCAGGAGCAGGTCGAATTGCTTAAGAGCAGTGATGATCATTTTTGGGCAACTACTATTTTCCCTTATCAGAATGGTCCCACCGCAATTACCGGCACTAGCTTCTATCGGACGATAAAGGCTGAAATCAGTCCGTTAGACATTAATCAACACGTCATAAAATTGACGGTAATCATCGAACACCCTGGCAGTGAACAAGTTATGCTGGTTACTTACCTGTTACGGGAAATACCGCAATTGCCAACGAAGGAGGGGTTATGAAACGCAGCCGGGCCGTTCGTCAACAAGGCTCGACCTTGCTGGAACTGATTATCGGCTTGACGATTCTATCACTATTGCTGTCCGCGATTATACCGCTGCTATCCGTTTCAATACAGGCTTGGCAGACAGGCAGGTCACGTGCTGATATTCAACAAACGTCACGCTTGGCTATCGAACGTTTGAGCAACAGCATTCGCTATGCTCATAGCATTACTGTTCAAAATAATGGCGGAAGCTTGCTGATAAAAGCCGGAGACGGCACAAGCCAAAAATTTAGTGTCAATCCGGTCACCAAAGCGCTTTGTCAGACGATTGGCAGCGGTAGGCCATTGCCGTTTGCCGGTGATGGTTTTGGCACGACGGCAGGCCGGGTTATTATCATATCTAATCCAGATAACCAAGATCGATTTACCGTGAAGGAAGTGCCGGTAAAAGACAGGAACGGACAATTGTTGTACAGAATAAAACAGGTGAAAATAGTGATCACAGTAAGAGATCGCTCGACAGGCATTGAGTATACCCTTAAAACTGCTGTCGTGCCATTAAACTCCTAACAAGAGGTGTACGTTGATGTGTAGCCTTTATCCACGGACTACCAACCAATCTGGGGCAGGTGGCTTATTTGTCATTACAGTGGTATTCATAGTCTTGCTGCTGGCATTGCTTGGCGGTTCTTTTAGCCTTCTTAGCTCCACTGAACTAAATATGGCTGTGAATTACCGGGATGGTATAGCGGCTTTATATTTGGCTGAGGCAGGAGCTAAGCGAGCACTTGTCGAACTAAGCTACAATCTTGAGTGGAAACCCAGCAACCCCTATTATGAGGGTAAAGGGCATTATTCGCTTGATCCCGTCGGTCTGCCGACTACGATTGTAGCTACCGGTACGGTCAATAAAGCTGTCCGTAAAGTTGTAATTAGAGTAACGATTGCCCCTGATTTAGAGTCATCGATACAAAAGATTACGATTAACTCCTGGAATTATCTTTAATTAGGAGGCTGTACGATCGATGCAGATGAGAAACTATAGGGATAATTTAATTTGGCAGCAAATCGATGACGTCATTGATGCAGGCTGAATTTATTAAACGAATTGCCAGCTTGCGGCAGTGTTTTACCCGTGAGCGGCATAGCAGTATTGGAATTGATATCGGTTCCGGAGTGCTAAAGGTTGTCGAAATCAGCTGGAACAAAAATGTGGCAAGTCTAAAAGCGGCTTCACTAGTCATGTTGCCTGCGGACCTTGTACAAGATGGCATCATTATGAATAAAAAGCTATTATCCGAAACGTTGCACCAGCTATTGATAAGTGCAGGCGTTACTGGCAAGCGGGCTGTTATATCTGTCAGCGGTTATATTGTATTTATGCGGGTGCTTACTTTTCCTGTAATGAGTGCTGCGGAGCTGCGTCAGGCTATTGCCTGGGATTTGGAAACATATATCCCGGCAGGTGCTGAAGCTTATTATTTTGATTTTGCGATAATTGGGGCTGGTTCAGGAGCGCATGAAATCAGAGTTTTGCTTGTGGCCGCACCACATTCGTTTATTAATGATGTAACCGCAATTGCTAAAGCGACAGGGCTGAAACTTATGGCCATTGATATTGAGCCGTTGGCACTATGCCGGGCAGCCCGCTCCGGCAGCAACTCATTGTTTGTAGATATTGGTCACAGGATATACCAGCTTACCTTCTTTCAAAACAACTGTCCTGTTGTATCCCGCCTAATCCCACTCAGTGGACAGCAACAACCGATGATAGTTATCGAACAACTGAGCCACGAGATACAGCGGACAATTGACTACTATCAGATTCAGGAGCGTCAAGCGGTCATCGAAGGGGTTATTTTGACTGGCGGCGGTGCCCGTATGGACAAGCTAGCCATTAACCTGGCCACCCGATTGACCGGCCTTGAAGTTACCTTAATTGATCCCTTGGCCGGACTTGCCGTTGCCCGCTCGCTTGATCCCGAATGGCTGCAGTGCGTAGCTCCGCAATTAAGTGTGGCTATTGGACTAGCGTTGCGTGGGGGTGAAGGCTATTAATACCAGCATTAAGATAAACCTGCTGCCGCCGGCAGATCGCCAAGCCTGCTGGCCGGTAAACCGATTATTTGTGGCTGTAGTGTTGTTGGTAGTTATCTGCTTAACGATTGCAACCTGTCGCAACTTTTATGCAATCTATCGACTTGAGCTCGACATTGGCGCGATAGATCAGCAATTGGAATTATTGCGGCCAACACAACAAATGATGGTGTCGATTCAGCTTCAGCAGCAAACGATTGATGCTAAGAACAGCCTGCTCACCAAGCTGACTGCCGAGCGTAAACCGTGGCATGCCATCGTTTCCCGATTAGCGGCTATCATGCCGCCGCCTGTTTGGCTGGAAGAGCTGGGGGCAGGCGGTGATAAGAACAGTGTCAAGCTGAAAGGAAACGCGCTCACCTACCCTGACCTGACAAACTTTCTGCAAATACTGGAGCAGGATGAACTATTTGTTGCGCCTGTGTTAGTTTATGCCCAATATGACAACGGCTTAGCTGTTACCAAGTTTGAGTTGACCGTTACTATCAAGGGGTGGTAAGTCTTGCGTGCTTCTTGGGTCAAACTACCCATTAAACATAAGATACTGGTATTTACCCCAGGCTTATTACTTATTTGCTGGCTATACTATACCTATGTTGTTGCGGTGCAGGAGCAAGAGATTGCCCGTCTTACAGCTAAGCTCCGGGATAAAACCCAACAGCTGACAGTAATTCAGGTGTTTGCCCGTACCTACCCGGACCCTGCTGCTTACCTTGCCGAATTCCGGAAAAAGTCGGCCAAGACAGAAGCCATGCTGCCCAACCACCACGACCTCAGCGGTTTGCTGGCTCAGGTTGAACAAATAGCGAAAGCTTGCGGGCTGCAGCTTGTTGAAATAAAGCCGGTACTGCCGCTAAATAAAACCAGCTATGTTGAGGTTCCGCTTGAAATCAGGTGTAGGGGTTCATTTACCCAGACAAAGGACTTTTTAAAGCAACTTGAGAATATTCCCCGGTTTAATCTGATTAATCATTTATCCATCAACTCCCGACAGGGAGAATTGGATAGTAAATTAGTGTTAATTGTGTATAGCTATGCGACGTCGGCAGGCTCTGCCGGTGATAAGCAGACTCTGCCAGGGAACAATGACGAAAAATAGCCGACACATCGGAAATGAGGTAGATTTATGTTAAGATTTATTACGTCCGGCGAGTCCCATGGTCCGGCGCTAACTGCTGTTATTGAAGGCTTACCGGCTGGCGTCCCGATCGACCTTGAACTTATTAATCAGGATCTGGCCCGCCGTCAAAAAGGATTTGGTCGTGGCGGACGTATGCGTATTGAGCAGGACAGAGTCGAAATCATGTCAGGCGTGCGTTTCGGTCAGACATTGGGAAGCCCGGTGACGCTGATGATTCATAACCGTGACTGGAAAAACTGGCAAGACAGGATGGCGGTCTCAGGACCTCCCGCCGGTCAGGCCGTTGTTGCACCCCGCCCCGGACACGCTGATTTGACAGGAATACAAAAGTATGACCGTCAGGATGTCCGTGATATTCTAGAACGGGCCAGTGCTCGTGAGACGGCGGCCAGAGTGGCCGTAGGTGCAGTGGCGAAACAACTATTGACTGAGGTTGGTATGCGAATACTTGCTCATGTTACTAATATCGGGGGAGTTCACGCTGCTAGTATTGTCGGTGAATATCAGGCCCTAAAATCCGCAGTAGCGTCATCTGAACTAGGTTGTCTTGACAGCGAGGCCGAGACAGCGATGAAGGATGCCATTCTAGCGGCGAAAACAAGTGGCGATTCGTTAGGTGGAATCTTTGAAGTCCGTGTCTTTGACATGCTGCCTGGTCTTGGCAGTCATGTCCAGTGGGACCGGCGTCTCGATACCAGGTTGGCGGCGGCGCTTATGTCGATTCAGGCCATCAAAGGCGTTGAGATTGGGGCTGGCTTTGCCTATGCCAATTTACCCGGCAGCAATGCGCATGACGAAATCTATTACGACGATGTCCGCGGCTATTACCGCCAGACTAACAACGCCGGCGGGATAGAAGGCGGCATGAGTAATGGTGAACTCCTTATCTTACGGGCTGTGATGAAACCGATTCCAACACTTATGAAGCCATTGTCGTCGGTCGACATTAGCTCCAAGGCTGCTATTTCGGCTAATACCGAGCGTAGTGATGTCTGTGCAGTCACCGCCGCCGCAGTAGTTGGTGAAGCTATGACTGCTGTTGTTTTGGCAGAGGCTGTACTGGAAAAGTTCGGTAACGATAATCTTACTGACTTGTTAAGAGCTATCGCTGATTACCGGCTTCGCCTAGCAGGGCAATAGGTCTGTGGGAAGGAGACAGGCTGTTTTATGTCTGCTTTCATTAAAAAGCTAACTGCTTGGTTAGAGAGTTTGCTGGCAAGGCAGCGTGTTATGCTAATAGCAGTTGCCGGCGGTATGTTGTTAGGCGCTCTATACCTGCTTATGCTACCGGCAGAACAGGAACGGCAAGCAAGTAATAACAACGTTGCGCCTAATGTGACAAAGCCTAAACCGGCGCAAGCTCAGCCGGTAATGCCTGCACGTTATCCGGCCCAGACAATGCGTGATCCTTTTGCGCCACCATCCGGGTTTGGCAAGCCGGTTGAATCGCCTTTTCCGTTGCCGGCGGCTCAGCAGCCGGGCACGAATGCTGCTAATGCGGGTCTAATTGTTCCCCAGGAGACTCAACAAGAGACGATGCCGCTGCTTGTCGGGGTAGTTTCGGGCGGTAACCGCCAAATGGCCATTATCAATTACCAGAGTAGTAGCCGGGCGTATTATTCCGGACAAGCTATCGGACCTTATAAGCTAGTTGAAATTAACACAGATTCAGTCGTTATCCAAGCATCGGGTGAACGGCGAGTACTAGCACTCCATCTCCCTTAGACCCAATGATATTTTGCGCATCTTTTCCCGTACAGCTTCGTTGGCGTCGTCTTATATATGTCCGATATGCGCGGCTCCTCCGCCTCGCATTACGAAAAAATCTACATAAACTATTCTATAGGTTTTAAGAAAGACGGAGTACGAGTCTTAGGCAGGTGAGAGTATGCGTTCTATAGCCGGTCGAATTTCTTTAGCCCTGTTACTGGTCTTTGCTGTTGCTGCGAGTGCGTTTGCTGCTAAACCACTCGTTACGATGAATGTCGTCAATGGCCAAGTGCGGGATGTGCTTACCGCGTTAGCCGGCATTGGGCAAATGAACATGGTGATTGATGATTCTGTCGGCGGTGCGATAACTGTCTGCTTGCAAGATATTCCCTATGATCATGCCCTAAATCTTGTGTGTAAAACAAAAGGACTTACCTACCAAGAAATTGACGATGTTCTTGTCGTCGGCACTGCCGAGCAAATTGGCCGGGGGTTTGGTTCAGTCTCCATATTTAAGCTGAAATTTATCAATCCCGACTCTGTCAAGGAGACGATACTGTCAATTTTATTTGGCGAGCAAAAAGGCGAAAGACGAGTCGAGGAAAGTTTAGGCAGCAAAAATGTCAGCTTAGCTAAAAGCAAGGAAAATAGCGGTAGCAGCACCTCTGCCGTTACCGCAAGATCGAGTGAGCGGTCAACAGCGTTAGACCGGCTGACAATCGATTATGCAACTAATTCGCTCATCCTATATGGATCTTCACAAGAGGCCGAAAAAATTCAAAAACTGTTAGACGAGCTTGATGTGCCTTATCAACAAATATCACTTGAAGCAGAAGTCGTGGCAGTTAATAAAGACAAGAGTAAAGATTTGGGAATCGAGTGGTCGTGGCAAACTGTGCCGCAGTATGCCGAGATTACTCCACCGCAGACTGAAGTTGTGAAAGATAACGACGGTCATGTTATTGGTCTGCACGCTACCGAGCCGGGAACGGTAACCAGGAAAAGCAGTACTGGTGTTATCCAATTTGGACGGACTCCGGAAGGGTATCCTTATGAGTTCTACTATCAGGCCAAAATAAATGCCCTGGTTATGAGTGGTAACGCTAAAGTGCTGGCAAAACCAAAAGTCTCTACAATTAATGGTAAACAAGCCCAAATTCTGATTGGTGACCGCATTCCGGTGCTGGTGGAAAAAATCGAGAATGGCGAAACGAAAACAACGATCGATTATGTTGATGCCGGCATCAAGCTGGTATATACACCCCGCATCAATACCGATGGTTTAATTACGGTTGACGTACGCACTGAAGTCAGCAGCCCAACATTAGTCGTTGAAATGAAAGCTTATAAAATAACGACACGTCAAGTTGAGACTACTGTACGGCTAAAAGACGGCGAAACAATGGTTATCGGCGGGTTAATTGGGTCTACCGACAGCCAAGTGAAAAAAGCAGTGCCGTTTTTAAGCGACTTGCCAATTTTGGGTGCGCTGTTCAAAAACAGTAGCAGATCAAAAACAGATACTGAAGTAGTGATTTTTCTTACGCCACGTATTGTAAAATAACGCCTGTTAAACGGTGTTTTGAGTTTCCCCATTTTTATTATGTCAGTCCGGGCAACATGAGTTGGGGCGAAGGCTCGGGTTTAACAAAAAAGCTTTTGATACCGGTGTATGACCTGTTAAAGATTGTAAAAAGCCCATC